>Ga0074198_1000523_pt1 | contig 38550 bp, 31 predicted proteins | sample EPASupsiteSAE323_FD_64527 | JGI IMG/M metagenome (GOLD analysis project Ga0074198, IMG submission 64527) | Bioremediated contaminated groundwater from EPA Superfund site, New Mexico - Sample SAE3-23 | ecosystem: Environmental > Aquatic > Deep subsurface > Groundwater > Contaminated ... | reverse complement strand
CACCTTGAGCGAAGTTCAGTATGATCCACACCTAGAACAATCATCATACGCATGCCGTTAAACATAGATAAAAGAGCGATTGCAAGAGTCCTTGGATCATTATCAGGTGAAACCTGTCCATTAGCCTGATTTTTTGCAAGTATATCTGCCGATTGTTCGATGCCAATTCTCATACGTTCAACAGAATGCTCCCTTATTGAAAGTTCACGCATGGATTGTCCGATAATTTCAAGAAATACTGCATGTTCATTAAGATTGTCAGACATCATATGATCAAATATATTTATCCATGTTGCTACAGGGCATTGTATCTGGCTATTATCTGTTGTAACACGACGATATTCCCCTTGAAGTATTTTGGCGCTTTCCAGGATCAGTTCATTTTTATTTTTAAAATACCGGTATAGGGCAGGTTTACTGACATTAAGGTGCTGAGCAATATCTTCCATGGTAGTCCGGCAGTATCCCTTTTCATACATCACTTCAAGTCCAGCTTGGACTATTCTTCTTTTAGCCTCATCCCTGTATTCAGGTACCATCTTTGACATTGAAATCAGTCTCTCCATAAATGTCAGTGTTACTTATATATCCTAGTTACCAGATTAGCACTCATGTTACCATATAGTAACTTATTTTAACAATTAGTAGAAATGAGAATATTGCAATATTAAAATTTAATGTACAGGAAGGCGAGTGCCTGCAGAATTATTGTTTGATTGTATGGATAGTGCATACGATCAATACCAGAAAAATCAGGAGAAAAAATGACATCATTTACAAATGAACCGGAGATTGCGTTCACCGGTGGCCGGATACTGACGATGGATTCTGGAATAAATTATGCAGAATCTCTTGTAATCAGAGGAAATAGGATTATCGATGTAGGAAATGCCGGAATACTAGCCCGGTATCCCAGGGCAGAGATTATAGATTTAAAAAACCGGATATTAATGCCAGGTTTTATCGATTCGCATAACCATCTTTCATCTTTTGCCTGTTTCTATCCTACATGGGCAAATCTCTTTGGGCTTTTATCTTTGGAAGATATCCTGGAAGCGATGAGAGACCAAGCCAGAAAAAATCCTGGGAACGGATGGCTGGTTGGATTTGGATGGCTGGATTCGAAATCCGGGGGGATTGATCTGACACGTGCAGATCTTGATAAGTCAGGATTTGATCGTCCGGTGTTGATAATCCAGGCAACTTTTCACATGAGTGTTACAAATACATTCGGGCTTAATATAGCAGGAATTTCAGGATCTACATCAGAACCGGTTTGTGGAGTTATAAAAAGAGAAACTGATGGTGATCCAACAGGTGTACTAATTGAAAACGCCCAGGCCAGGGTTTTCGAACAGGTCATGAAGACTGGTACCCGTGAACATGCAAACCTTATCAGGTCCAGGGCTCAAGAACTTCTCTCTTTTGGAATAACTGCAATTCATGATCCTGGTGTCACAAAGGGAGCTGCAATGACTTATCAATTATTGCATGATGAAGGCAGATTACCTGTTTCTGTGCTAATGATGCCACACGGTGCTACACTTCTCGATAATAACCCAGGTCCATGGTTGAATGGACCGAGAACCGGTAGTGGAGATGAATATCTTCGGATTGGACCGGTCAAGCTCTTTGCCGATGGAGCTACACCGGAAACAGTAGCATATAACATGATGATCATGGGCAGCACCATAACAAGTGGCAGTTATCGGGATGATTTCAGAGATGTATTACTTAAAGCAACACAGATGAGTTTTCGTGTATGCGTGCATTCCTTTGGAAATGTTACTACCGATGCAGTTCTTGATGCATTCGAAAAAGCGGCTGAATTAAAACCTGATGAATTTGATATGAGACCTCGTCTTGAACATGTGACATTAATTTCAAAACATCAGATCAATCGGCTAGTTGCTCTTGGAGGATGTGTGTCCATTCAGCCTCAATTTCTCATGCGGGCAGAAAATTTTTCAAGGGCACCTGTTGAAAATGCAAAATGGCTGGCATATGCCGATTTATTTAATGCCGGGGTATGTGTTGCAGCATCAAGTGATGATCCGGGTGGTTTCATGGATGCCAGAGATCCGATTATCGGGGCAGCAATGGGCTCTACAATGAGCAATGGTGATGGGAAAAGTGTATTTCCCGACCAGGTACTGCCATTTGAGAGATGGCTCTGGTTTTACACTGCAGGGAGTGCATATGCCGGTGGACAGGAGAACGAACGGGGGATACTTAAAAAGGGGTTTGTGGCAGATCTTGTAATCCTTGACGGGGCTCTTGATCCAGAAAATCCACCGGTTGTAGATGAGACCTGGAAGGATGGAATGTTGGTCTATCGTCGCTCAAATCCGGGAAAAGTTCTATGAATCAACAGGATATGAGAAACCGTTTAAAGAAGACCGAGTGGATCCTGCGTATAAAAGGGATTCTCTCCGGGGCAGTTCCGGTGATAATAATGGGATTAATCCTGTTTATCTCTGCAGGGACAGTTAACTGGCCGATGGCATGGTTCATTCTCGGAGTTCTCTTTATCTCCACGACGTTTGTAACATTGTTCTGTGATCCGGATCTGATTGTTGAACGTACGAATAAACAAAAAGGGGGTAAAGATTGGGATAATCGGCTTCTTAAGGTGATGAACCTGACAGGTTTTTTAACTCTTCTGGTTGCAGGACTTGACATGAGGTATGATATGAATGGGGAAATTCCAGATTCCATATTTTTTATTGCCATTACAATTTTTCTTTTCAGTTATTGTTTTCTATCATGGGCTATACTCAAAAATCCTTTTTTTTCTCTTATCGTCAGAATCCAGGATGAAAGGGATCACCATGTTATTATATCTGGTCCATATCAGATCGTACGTCACCCTGGTTACCTGGGTTTATTTCTAATAACTCTCACCCAGCCATTGATACTGGGCTCATTATTGGCAATTATTCCGGGAGTAATCACAGGAGTTCTGTTAATTTTAAGAACTTCTATTGAGGATGATACACTTTTCACTGAACTTAATGGCTATTGTGATTATGCACAGAATGTCAGGTACCGGTTGTTTCCATGTGCATGGTAATGAAAAATAGATTACCCTTCCTCTCTATTTTGTTTATCAGATTTGATGCACATCAATAACCCTATGCCTCCAAGTACAAAGCCACATGCACTTAAAAATGAAACAGGTTTAATTTCTCCTCCGTAAAGTAAAGGATTACCTGCTGCATACCCTATAAGAAATCCTCCTCCTGTTATGATAATTATTAGAGCAGTCCAGAACACAAGTTGTGTCCATTTATTAGATCCAAATATCCCGAAAGCCAGTAATATAAACAGAAGGGCACTAATAGGAGAGATTGAACTTTCAGGCAACATCCAGAAAATGGTTTCCGGGGGATGCATATTCCAGTCAATGTGTGCCGGATGTCCTGATATTGTATCTATTATCACCCAGATACCCATGAGAAATGCAGGAACCAGGAGGATATTCTTCGCCTGTGTATACTTATTATCACTCTTCTCTCTACTTGACAGAACCATGCTTACTCCTAGGAGTATGAAGAGAAATGCAGATATCGGTGCTATTGTAACACCATTTGGAAAAATAGTAGTTATTACCCTTGAATGAACTATCCACCCGGATAATCCAAGTATTCCTACAAAGATCATCCCTGAAGCCCAACAGGCAGGAGCCCAGAAGTAATTATAAAGATTCATTATACTTTTGACTAAATATCAATATAAATTGATAAAATCGCATGTTTATTCATTATCACTCATGAAGACTCCATATGTAGTCTGGTTCAAAATTTTCATCAGAACACTTCTGACTTTTTCAGATTCAACAGAACCGGTATCAAGTTCCTGAATAAAGGAATTAATAGAATTTATAGCCTCCACTATCCGTTCGGCTCTGCAGTTATTATCTTCACAACAGGACATAATGATAGAAAGAGGGTTTCTTATCTGATCTCCGATGATTGCTATCTTGTTCAGGTTTTCATCTATCTGTATAACAGCATCAGACAATTTTTCCATTGTCTGTTTTCTGAAGGTAATATCCCTGCTTATTATGAGGCATAATCTTGTTCCATCTTCGTCGAAAAGGTATGCACTTATCTCAACAGGTAGATTTTTTCCTGATTTTGTAAGATATTGTCCCTCAAAAGTGAGTTTCTTCTGGCTTAAAAGTGTATTAATAAATTCCTTATAGTGAAGTGATCGCTTAGCCGTATCTATATCTGTCATATTCATTGCAAGCAGTTCTTCATGTGAATAGCCAAGAAGTTTTGATGCTACTCCGTTTGCCTCGTATATTCGTCCAAATTCCCCAAACGAAGTAATTTCATGGAGAATAATAGCATCATTTGCATATTCAAAGAGATTTTTATATCGTTTTTCTGAAATTCGCAATGCTTTATTTACAGATTCAAGTTCTTTCAATTTCTTTTCAAGCTGATTTAGCAATCGCTTGTTATGTTCAGAAAGGTACTCATTTTCTCCAAGGATTATATTTCCCGATGGGCTGATCCCTTCTTCCGGGATATCTGAAATAACATCCCTGACAATTGAAATAAAATCAGCAGGATCTGTTGGTTTAATGATAAATCTGTCAGCTCCAAGGCTTTCAGCGAATTCCCTGTCTTTTTGTTCAGTATATGCAGCAGTATAGAAAATAAATGGAATTTTTGCATATTCCGGATTCTTTTTTATTTCCCGGCAGAGTTGAAAGCCATCCATACGGGGAAGCAGGATGTCAGAAATAATGAGATTTATCTTTTCTTCCCGGAGTTTTTCCAGTGCTTCTACCCCGTCAACTGTTGATATGACAGTGAATCCATATCCGGTGAGAAGTTTCTCAAGGAGGTAACGATTAATATACTGATCATCAACAATTAAAATTTTCATATATACCACTTATTAAGATCATTAATAAAGAACTGATACACCAGAGGCGCCAGTTCAATCACCTTTTATTCTTCAATTGATGTCTTAATCACCTATGTTCATTCTCCGCTTTAAGTGTGAATGGTAATAATCCAAAGTGGGGAATTTATATGATCGTATTGCTAACTTTCACTATCAAATATAAGTAATTTGTCATTATCGCTCTTTTATTACAGGAAGCAATAATGTAAAGGTACTTCCTTTACCAATCCTGCTCTCTACAGTGATTGTTCCACCGTGGAGTTCGGCCAGTTTTTTACATATTGAAAGACCAAGGCCAGTTCCTTCATGTTTTCTGGTAGTTCCGGTATCTATCTGGTGAAATGGCTGAAATAGGGTATCAATCTTGTTATCTTCAATTCCTATACCGGTATCCGATACTGAAATTTTTAACCAGGAACCCTGAATTTCACTTTTGACCGTGACAGATCCTTTATCTGTGAATTTGATGGCATTATTAATTAGATTAATAAAAATCTGTTCCAATCGTCTCTTATCTCCTATTATACAACCTGTATCAGGAGAAATATCAGAAATTAGTTCAAGACCTTTGTCTTTTGCAGTTTTTTTAAGTGTGATTATTACAGATTCAATAGATTTTTTGACATCTACCGGATCTCTGGAGATATCAAATTCTCCTGCTTCAATTTTTGAGATATCCAGTACATCATTGATAAGGGCAAGAAGATGACGGGCACTATTCTGGACCATGTTCAATTGTTTTGCCTGTTCCTGGTTTAATGGACCTGCCAGGCCCTGAATAATGATACCTGTAAACCCGATGATAGAATTTAACGGGGTTCTCAGTTCGTGAGACATTGTAGCCAGGAATGCAGATTTTAACTGGTCAGCTGTTTCGGCCTGTTCTTTTGCGATAATAAGTTCTTTATTTGTATTTTCAAGTTGAATAGTTCTGTCTTTAACCTGTTCTTCAAGATTGTCCCTGTACGATGATACTTCATCAAACGCTTTTCTTTTCTCAAGTTGTTCCTCTTCAATCTTTTCGATCATGAGTGAAAAGGCATTAGCCAGATCCCTGACTTCCCCTTTTGCATCAACTTCAATCTTTTGATTCAAATCACTCGTTTTCGTAATCTGTCTGGTGATATCTGTCAGGACAGAAAGCGGACGAATGATGGATCGATTAAGAATAAACAGCGTAATAACACTCAGAAGTATTAATGCGAACAGGATCAGAAGTAGAATATACATGATAGACTCAAGCATCTCTTTCTCAATCTGTTCATAAGGGATTATTAACAGGAATTTCCATCCTAGCATCTCTGAAGTATAATAAATGAGATATGCCGAAGGAAGAGTTAGAATACCCTCTTTAGTGTTTAAGAGATGGGATGCCTGATGTTCACTGATTAAATCCCTGATATTTGAGAAGAGCAGTGTTTCATTTCTGGCTGCAAGGATAGTTCCCGTCTCATTTGTCAGAATAATCTCCCCGGCATTTCCGGTATCTATTGATGAAATATATTCAGTAAGGTTAATGAGCGTGATATCTGCCCCAAGCACACCATACACAGTTCCATTTGGATAGGTCATTGCCTTGACAATCCCAATATTAGCATCAGGTGAAGTCACAGAATTATATGGATAAGTCATCATTATTGATCCTGGATGTTCCTTGGCAAGAATGTACCAGGGTCTGGTCCGGGGGTCATACTGGGTTGGAAGTGGGCGTGGATGAGATCTGACAAATGTTCCGGATTCTCTTCCCATGTACACTGAATTAACATAGGGATGCGTAAGACGATATGCGTTTAAATCTGCGATAATTTCGGCCTCGCGCTCTCCGATATGGTACTGAAATGTATCCTCGGATGCATTTAAAAACGAAGTATAGCCGCTGTCATCAGGATTTGTTATCTTTTCATGCATGAGAAGTTCTGAAACATCATGTTTAACTTCGTTGATAAAGTTTGATAAGGCAAAATCAATGTGCTTAAGCTGATTCTCTGACTCTGACTGAATGGATATTAAATTTTTTTCAAGTAGCAGAGACGGGATAATAACTCCGAGAGATATCAGTACAAGGGAAATAATGCAGATATATAAAATAAGAACCCTTGTCCTGAGTTTCATTACGATGTGTATCCTTTTTTATATTATTTATAGTGTACTATCTAAATTCTTCCAATTATAATTGATAATATTGGGATTTGGGAGAAATTTGTTAATATTTCTTAAAATTGTTGTTTAGATCTTTATTTATTATATTGCCCGAAATGAGAAGATGTCATATACTCCCAAGTCTATTGGTTATTAATGGCATAATGATAATTCCAGGAATCTCTCTTATTAAGATCAACTCTTGTCAGATTCAAATAGTTCAGGTAATGGGATCACCGGGGGGTATAAACCTGGACATCTGGTTATCAATATGCATTCCAGGAGGGTATAATGGATATCTCCTCATTTTTTAAAAATAATTTTAATGTTATCTTGTTTGCCGGGATAGTATTCGTTTTTATTTTAATAATAGTTGTTGGGTTCAGTGCCATCCATATTCAACAACAAAAAACTGAACTGGAGATCCATGACGAACTTTTCACTATTGCCAATATGAAATCTGCTTCGATTTCCAACTGGTTTCATGAAAGACAGGCAGATGCATATGTAGCCATGAAGAGCCAGATACTCTTTGAATTTCTTAAAAATCAAAATAATCCCGGCGAATATGATATCACCCGGTCTGACATGATTACATGGATTCAGAGTCTTATTTCAAATTATTATTACTCTGGAATTATACTATCGGATAATAATGGTAATGTGCTTATTGCAGAGCCACATAATGCCACAATGAGCAGGGTAATTATGAATAACACCCTGAAGAAAGTTCTGAATTCTACTGACCCTGTCTTTACTGATCTCTTTCTCAATCCGGAATCAAAAAAAATTTCAATGGAATTCTGGGTTCCGATAAGGGATCGGATTAATAACAATTCCCTTGGAATTCTAATTTTTCAGATTGATCCTGAGGAGTATCTTTATCCATTAATACAGTCGTGGCCTACAACTAGTGTTACTGCCGAATCCCTAATCACCAGGCCCATGGGGGATTCGGTTCTATTCCTCAATAACCTCAAGTATGTTCCTGATTCAGCCCTTAATTACAAAGTCCCAATTACGGAAAAAAATGTGCCTGCAGTTATGGCTGCTTATGGATACAAGGGTATCGTAAAAGGAGTTGATTACAGAGGTATTCCCGTGGTTGCATCCATTACAAATATCAACAGAACTCCCTGGAATCTGATAGCAAAGATTGATCAGAATGAAATATATACTCCCTTTAGTCAGTTTACCCGTTTAACAATAGGAGGAATTGTTCTTCTTCTTTTTATTGCCGGGTTTGTTTTTCTTTTTATATGGAAAACCAGGGAAAAAGAGTACTTTCTCCATGAAATACATCAAAAAGACCACGAATTGTATCTTGCTGATCGTATCCGTCTTATTATGCAACAGGCAAATGATGCTATCCTGATTATGAATAATGACTGGTACATTATCGAGGTAAATGAAAAAGCGGTTGAGTTGTATGGATTTACTCCGGAAGAGTTTCGTAATAAAACCCTGTTTGATCTCAGGAGTGAATCAGCAAAACAAAAAATCGAAGAAGATTTGAAAAATCTTGAAGATTCGGAGAGAATTATCCTCGAGACTGAGCATCAGAAAAAGGATGGAACCACATTTTTTATTGAGAGTAGTGCAAGGATTCTCACGGTGAATGGTGTTATTACTAAACAGTCTATTATTCGTGATATATCAGAACGAAAAAAATATGAAAGTGATCTCCTGGAAAAAAATATTGAACTCCAGACAATGAATGAGGAGATCACTGCTTCTTATGAAGAATTAGCCTCACAAGAAGAAGAGATACGTGATCAGATGGAAATGCTTCGTCAGAGTGAGATACAACTTAGTGAGATACAGATACGTCTAAATAATGCCCAGAAAGCAGGTCATGTAGGTGTCTGGGAGTATTATGTAAGTTCCCAAAAGGTCTGGGGTTCAGATGAAACTTTTCGTATCTTTGGGTATTCTTTTACTAAAGAAATGGAAAAGGATATCGAGGAACTTCTGGCCTGTATTCCGGATAGAGATCGTGTATACTCTGCGATCCTTGCTACAATAGATGAGGATATACCGTTTAATATGGAATTTTTGATCCATCCTCTTGATGGTTCCGGTGATCGTGTAGTATCATCAATAGCCAGTCTTGACAGGGACGATGCTGGAATCCCTATAAAACTCGCTGGTATTATTCAGGATATTACTGAAAAGCGAACCTTTGAAGAAGAAATAAGGCAATATCAGGAGAGACTCTCTGCCTTGTTTAACTCTCCGCTACTAGGAATCCTTTTTGGTGATATTTATGGTTCTATCAGGCAGGTAAATGATGCATTCCTCCAGATCATTGGCTATTCCAGGGAAGATTTTTTTTCGAAAAATACCGGTTGGAAGGATATCACACCCGATGAATTTCTTACTCAAGATGAACAGAAAATAGCACAGGCCAGGGACACCGGGAGTTGCTATCCTTATGAAAAACAATATATCCGTAAAGATGGCTCCAGAATCTGGGTGCTTATAGGGTATATTCTAATTGGACCAACCCGGGAAGATTATGTTGCATTTATTCTTGATATCTCTGAAAAAAAACGAAATGAAGATGTAATTTCAACAATGAACCAGACTCTTGAAGAGCGGGTGAAAGAAAGGACAAATAAGTTGATTTCTATTAATGAAGAACTCCAACTTGAAATCGAAGAACGTGTAGGGGCGGAGAAAAAACTTCAGGAAATCCTTTCCATATTGTCTGCAACTCTGGAATCTACCGAAGATGGTATCTTTGTCGTAAATAGGGCCGGTAAGGTGACAATATATAATAAAAAGTTCGTAGAAATGTGGCAGATTCCAGATACGGTAATTAGGTCAAAAGACGAAAAAAATATCTTCTGCGAAATTAGAGGAAAGGTGTCTGATCCGGAAGAATTTTGTAAAAAAATTGATGGAATAAAAGATGAACCGGATCTGGAAACTTCTGATGTTATAACACTTTTAGACAAACGCACCTTTGAACAGTATTCAAAACCACAACGGATTGAGTATACCACAGCAGGCAGGGTCTGGAGTTTTCGTGATGTGACCAGAAAAAAAGAGATGGAACTTCAGATTGATAAATCACTCCGTGAAAAAGAGATCTTGTTGAAAGAGATCCATCACCGGGTTAAAAATAATATGCAGGTGGTGTCAAGCCTGCTATTCATGCAGTCCAGACTTTCTAATGATGAAAATCTCAAAGAAATACTGCGTGAAAGCCAGAACAGGGTTAAATCAATAGCTCTTGTTCACGAGGAATTGTACCAGTCTATGGATCTCGACCGGATAGATTATAACAGGTACCTCAGGAAGATCAGCCGGAATATTTTTGATACATATAAAGTTAATACCAGCAGGATAGCCATGAAATTATCTGAAAAAACGGTTTTTTTGAATATATCAAAAGCAGTTCCTTGTAGTCTTATAATTAATGAACTGATCTCAAACTCTCTAAAACATGCATTTCCCAATAATCTTAAAGGGAGAATTATAATCTCTTTTGCACTCGATAATGGTTGTTATCATCTTTCTTATGAGGATAATGGGATTGGTATTCCACAGTCGCTTATTAATGAAACTCCCCAAACCCTGGGATTTGAATTGATAAAAGGTCTGGTAAAACAATTATCCGGAACAATTAAAATTACTGTGGTTGGGGGAACCAGATATGATATTGAATTCCCTGAATAACTGGAGATATGGAGTTCAAATTCTAGTTTTTACTTTATCTTATTTTATATTGGCAAAGATATGTCTTACCTTTGGCATTAGTTATGGAAATGTCTCCCCCTTCTGGCTTCCTGCAGGAATTGCTGCCGCAATGGTTCTTGTCTGGAAATATCCCGTTTTACCCGGGATATGGGCAGGTACTTTGTTAGCCGTACTTACAACAGAGGTTTCTTTTAGTACTGCCGTTATTTTTGCTTTTGGTAATTCAATTGAAAGTCTTGCTTTTTTATATCTATATCAAAAAACCGGTGAGCCAAAGATATTACTTGATACTCCTGAAAATACTTTCAGATTTCTTGTTATAAGTGGGTGTTCCTGTTTATCTGCAGCATTGATAGGAGTATTTACTCTAGCAGTCCAGGGATATATCCCTGTTCAGATGATTCCTCTCAATTTTTTCACCTGGTGGCTTGGTGATATTTCTGGAATATTAATTATTGCTCCATTTCTTGTAACCTGGCATCATCTTTCAATTAAAAATCTTATAAAATATCAATGGATTGAATATGCTGTTTTTTATGTGATTCTGCTTGTGGGATCTACCTTGATATTATCTGGAAGTACCAGGTATCTGTTTCTCATTTTTATTCTTTATGCGGTTTTCAGATTTTCTCTTCTTCATGTTTTGGTTACTATCTTTATTGGAGATTTAATTGCAGTTGGCCTGACAATTTTTCATGTAAAGTTATTTGAGATAAATGTACCTGCTCTAAATCTGCTTTCCATTCAGCTTTTCATGTTGGTCATCTCAATAACAGGTCTTTTACTGTATGCTGCTCTTCAGGAGCGAAAAACTGCATTGGATAAATACCTTTCTCTAACACTCTCTCTCAATGATAAAATTAAAGAACAGACAAGAGAGTTGAAAGTGAGCGAGGTGAGATTTCATGAATTATTCTCACATATGCATTCCGGGGTTGTTATCTATTCTACAGTGAGGGATGGGGAAGATTTCGTAATAGTTGATATAAACCAGGCAGCACAGCAGATTGAAAAAGTAAAAAGATCTGATATCATTGGCCGATCTTTAATTGAAGTATTTCCTGGTGTCAGGGATTTTGGCCTGTTTGATATCATTAAGGAGGTATGGAGTACAGGAATACCCCGGCATTTCCCTGCTTCTTTCTATTCTGATCAGAAGAGGTCAGGATGGCGGGAGAATTATGTTTTTCAAATCCCAAGCGGGGAAGTCATAACTGTATATGATGATATAAGTAAAGAGAAAGAAACAGGCGAAAAGTTAAGAAATGCACGTGAATGGCTGAAAATTACACAAAAGGCGGCAAGGGCAGGATCCTGGGACTGGGATATTCCAAGTGGAAATATTATCTGGTCAGAAGAATTTTTTGATCTTTTTGGTTTACCTTTATCAACTCAACCCTCGTTTGAGACATGGCTTTCAACCCTTCACCCTGATGATCGAAAACCAGCACTTGAGAAGTTAGGTAGTGATTTAAAAGGAAATAAAGACCTGTGGAATGATTATCGTATTATCCTGCCTGATGGAAAAGAGCGATGGATAGGCGTGGCGGGAACTGCAGTATATGATGCAGATGGAAAAGCCGTCAGGGCATCAGGTATTTGTCTGGATATTACTGCAAAGAAAGAAATTGAAACAACCCTCAGGAAAAGCGAGGAACGGTTAAAATATACGATAGAAGCAATTAATGACGGGTACTGGGACTGGGATATTCCATCAGGGATTGCTTTTTTTAATCCGCGTTGGTACACGATGCTTGGATACGAACCCTATGAGTTACCTGAATCATATGACACATTTATTTCACTTATACATCCGGAAGACAAAGAAAGAATAATTCAGAAAATTGCATCCCATTTCAGTCACGAAAAAAAGCCATATTCTGAAGAGATCAGGTTGCTTACAAAAACCGGAGATTATTTGTGGATTCTTACACGTGGTAAAGTTGTAGTATGGGATGATAATAAAAAACCCTTAAGGATGGTCGGAACTCACACTGATATTTCAAGCAGGAAAGATATCGAGGAAGCTCTCAGGGAGAATGAAGAACGGTACAGATCTCTTGTAGATAATGTTCCTGATATCATCCTGGTTCATCAGGACGGTATTATCAGGTTTGTTAATCCTGCTGCAATCGAGATGATGGGGTATCCAATGGAAACTATAATAGATTCTTTGTTGATGTCCTATGTTGCTCCGGAATATTACCCTGTTGTATCACAGTCAATCACCAAACGGCTTAAAGGGGAGAAAATAGAGCCATATGAGATTGAAATTTTGATGCAATCTGGAAATCGGAAAATTGTTGAAGTTAGAGGGTGTCTTATCCATTTTTCCGGGGATATTGCATCATTAAATGTGCTTACGGACATTACCGGGCGGAAAAAAATTGAGATGGAATTGAGACAATTTAATGAAAAACTAGAACGGGAGGTTCAGTCCCGGACTGAAGAACTACAGATCTCGCTCAAAGAGAAAGAAGTCCTGCTAAAAGAAATACATCACAGGGTCAAGAACAATATGCAGGTGGTTTCAAGTCTGCTTTTTATGCAGGCTAGATCGGCAACTCTTCAGGTTGTTAAAGATGTTCTGCTGGAATCACAAAACCGCATTAAATCCATTGCATTAGTTCATGAAAAACTCTATCAGTCAGGGGATCTGAACCGAATCGATTATAATGATTATATACAAAGGATAGGCCATCATATTTTTAATTCTTATAAGATTGATCCCCAACAGATTAGCCTGATAATCTATTGTGAACCGATATTCCTGACTATTGAAAAAGCAGTCCCATGTAGTCTGATTATCAATGAACTGATATCAAATTCATTAAAATATGCCTTTCCTGATAACAGGAGAGGGTTAATCAATATTAAACTCTTACATACAGACGGTAAATATTTTATTTATTATCAAGACAGCGGTGTTGGAATTCCTGATGATATCAATTTTGAGCATACCAGGACATTAGGGCTGCAACTTATCAAAGGGCTTGTTAAACAGTTAAACGGTGAACTCTCACTTGACAGGACTGGTGGAACCAGGTTTGTGATATCTTTTCCTGAATAATTTTTGTATAAATATGCCTGTTTCTCCTTTTAACGCTGATTTCCTTTAATTTCTATCTTTTCATCTTATGGATCATTTACTATGGTAAGGAGGGCAAGAACTGCAGTGATAACCAGAAAGATGGAAAAACTCCAGATACAGGCAGTTTTATCCCGATACTATCCCCAAGTTTTCTCACACTGGTACAAACACGGCGTTTGCCAGGATGTATGCAGTTGATATTCAGCCTGCTTCGGAGAACATTCATGGTCAGGGAATGATGTGGGATATATCACAGAATCTGAACCACCGAATTTATGTTACCTGGAAAAAATATCAATTTTTTGAATGTTTACTATATTCATTAAGAGTCTGATTGAAACCCTTGAAACATTTGTAATCTGTGAAAATTGTAATTTTTTCGTTTAAGCCAAAGAGGGCCATGTATCTTTTTTAGATATAATAACCCGTTGATAAGTACCAGGAATGATCTGGAAAAATAGATTTTATGATAATTCACTTATTTGATATAAATCTATATGCATTGTGCGGAACAAATATTTCAAATCTGGCACCTTTTCCCTCTTCGCCATTTTCTGTTATAGCAAGACCGGTAATTGAGAGAATCTCGCGGGAGAGAAACAATCCAAACCCGGTATGTTTAAAGAATTTTCGTGAAAAGATATTTTCCTTTTCTTCCATGGGAACGCCGACCCCATCGTCTTCGCAAATTATTTTAAGACCATCTGAAGATTCAATATAAAAAAAATTAATTTTTGTTAGTTTTTCTCCATGTCTGAGTGCATTAGTAATAAGATTATAAAACACTTTTTCGAAGAGAGGGTCTACAAAAATCTCAATATTATTCAGGTTAGAAGAGATTATCACATCACCGGTATTAATTATGTTTTCATCTTTCTTTAAAATTTGATGTAGATTCTGCCATTTGGGTGATTTGATTCCAATTTCTTCGTAATCTTTGGTAAACTGTATCTGGCTTAAAATTCTGTAAGTAGCATCTTTTCCTTTTTTGAAATAATCGGTTGTTTTTAGATCACTAATACCTTCTTCTACGATATCCTGGCATACCATAAGAATATTAAGTTCATTGAGAATATCATGACGGGTTATGCCAGATAATAGATTAAGTTTTTTAAAAGCCGTTTTTAGAGCATCTTCTGCCAATTTACGTTCGGTGATGTCTTCATGGGTCTGAATTGATCCGATTAACCTACCGGATGTATCTTGTATCGGTGCAGCAGTTATGTATAACCATTTTCCAGATGGACCCATATTGGGAAAGAAATCAATTAATTCGTAAGCCCCATCTATAAATCCGGATTTGCGATAAGTATCTCCAAACCATCTCGTGAGTTTATCCGGATCATCATCAACCAGAATATCAGCAAGGCAGGGACGTTCATCAGGATAGAATGCACGCCAATGCTGATTTGTTCCGATAACATCTGATGCTTTAATGTTACTGGATATTTCAAGGGCTTTATTCCATGAAATGACTTTATGATCTTTATCTATCACAAACTGAAGGACCGGGGTTCCCTCAATGATGGAATGAAGTCTGGCTTCACTCTCACGAATTGATTCCTCAATCTTTTTCTGTCTTGTAATATCCCTGATTGTTCCCTGATAATAGGATATTACACCATTTTCATCCCTTTCAGGGATTGAGGATATGAGGGCATTAATAATTGAACCATCTCGTTTTCGTAGATCTACTTCATAATCCTGAGAAAAGCCTTTTTCATTGATGATCTGAATATGTTTCACTCTATCCTGTTCATTTTTATATAGATCCTGAATTTTCACTAATTGTAATTCATCTCTCGAACTAAATCCAAACAACTGAACCGCTGCATTATTAAAATCTATCCACCTTCCTTCAGGTGAGGTAATGAAAACGCAATCACTTGACGTTTCAAAAAAATTTCTGAATTTTTTTTCACTTACTGCCAGTTCCCTGAAGATGAGATCATAGGGACGGGAAATTCCGGTGACAACAATTGCATCATAAATTAATACAAAGGTTATCAGTTTAAATATATGTCCTATGTAATTCGCAGACCCATATACGCTGATATAATGGGTAAAGGATAATTCAGAGATGATAGTAGTAATGAGAGCACCAAGAATTAACCAGAATACATCCGTTTCAAACCGGGGTTTTTCCCGGTACAAGATGGCTATTGAGATGACCAGAATGATACAAATGATATATTCGCTATAAATTTTAAAGGACGTCAGGCCAACTCCTTCAATATAACAAGTCGGAAAAAAACCTGCAAAGATAAGATAGATTATGAGTGTAGTAATAATACTATAAAAAATAAAAACGGATTCGAACCGTATTTTTCGGGTTATAAAGAATAAAGCAACCAAAATCGTTAGGGCTTCAATATATCTTGCCGCTATCCAGAGCTGAGTTGGGAGATTGGCATCAAACCCGCTCAAAATATTCATTCCCTTAAAAGTAAGCGTATGGATGAGATCAATTACTCCGATGAATAAAAAAGAACAACCAATTATTATAAGAAATCCATTCTGAATTCTTTCTCTGCTATTCCAGGCAATGATAAAAATTACAGATGCTATGATTATGCTGAACAGTTCAACCAGAGTGTGAAAGAGAAGGTAATTTATAACACCTGTAGCGGATATACCTAAAAGAAAAATGAAAAGAATTAAGAAATAACCCGTTTTTTCGGATTTATCCCTGAGAATTTGATTTTTATCATGAATTTGTGACATATTTTTTTTTATTTCCTTATCAGAGTCACCTATTCAATATGTTTACCATACAATTAAATAAAGTTGTGTAATGGTATTACCATAAGAGCCCTATATACCACAATTTTTCCGTGAGAGGCTTCAAGGTTATTATAACGTCATGAAATTCAATATGCTCCTAAATTATGTAATTGGCTGAATATCACAGAATGCGAACTCAGTGTTTAAATAGACAATGTTTGCATAGAAGAATCGGAGATCTTGAACTCTTCAATGTGAAGAAATGTTGGCAGGTTAAAGAAATAAATCACAGATTGGAATTGATTGGTAATTATCAACTACCGGTGCTCGGATTAAATTAAGACAACTTTACTTTCATATTAAGATTCCTTGAATAATTATTATGTATATGCACATATGTGACATCTGTCGTTATTTTTTTATTATACCTGGATTTATAAATTTTAAGCCCAAATTAAATATGTAAAAAACTATTACTTTCATACATAAACAGAGAATTAAATATTAATTCCCCGGGTTTTTTCAATAGGACAAAAAGGGATATTTGACCTCCCAGTCAGTTTTCCAGGATATAATAACAGCAAAAACCTGTAACCGAAGGGTTTTTAGATTTAATCTGATTTCATATTTGAACGTTTAGTTATATTTTCGAAAACTTCCATAAGTTTTTCGGGTTCATCAGTCCCTATCTGGACTCTTTTACCTGTGTTTAATGTGATCTCAAGTGCATCAGGTCCAGAAATATTGTATAATGTACCATTCTGAATATAACGGACTCCATATCCATAATACCATGGATTTTTTACCAGCTTGTACATTTTGATATTATCAAAGGTTACTGTCCTTTTAAAAAGAGCAATCGGACCGAACATTATCTCTATGCGGTCGGAAGTTATTTCTACAGTAAGTGTTGTGAAGAATAAAACCGCTATTACCAGAGCTATTACTGGTATTAGGAGCAAAAATATAATTTCCTGGCAGAAAACCGCTGTTACAACGATAATAATAATCGACAGAATACCAGCCCATAACTGAACGATTCCAACCTGACGATGTGAATACTCAAGGGTTTTTGATATTCCGATCGGTGCTTTAGGGATTTTACTATTTGTAATGATATCCATAATAGTCATTCCTTTTTTGTTCACCTGTACTTCATGATATGGACACCATCCGGTGATCACTGGTCCGATATAACTCAATAATTTCTTCCTTCCTGATTTCTCTTTCATATTTTATTACCAATCTTTTATCTTTGATTTTTACAATCTGTGTGAATACTGGGAAATTAAAGACATACAATAAATAATTCCGGCAGTAATAAGAGCATTGACAGGATTCCTGCGGATTGACTGATAATGATAATTTGAAAACCCCAATTCAGGCATAATACAGGTATTCGGACACAATCCTATCCTTAAATATAACCATTCAGAAATACCGGAAGAACTCATACTATCTCCTTCACCCTGGTGAATAATTCCTCAGCCATCATTGTAGGATCATCAGTTTTTTCGATAGTAATCCCGAGTTCATCTGCATAATCCCAGAGTAATTCAATACATTCTGTATACCTCTGACATTTTTCACATTCTCCCTCGTGCTTATACCAAACCTGTATTCCGTGTTTAATCGAAACAAAGATAATTACCTGAGACTGAAATGGAATTGATCTTCCAAAGAGAATACCTCTTTCAACGTTGACTTTTTCAATGGCAATCTGGTTTGCATGTGCCATATCTTCAAGAGCGGTCCCGATTTTTTTATCAATAGTCAGAAGAGCACGTGATACTGCCTGCCTTGAGATCCCTAACTGGTTTGCTATTGTAATATTCGGAGTTCCTCTCCTCCTCATAATCCAGAAACCGAATTGTTTCTCATCTGTAGGTATGTACACATGTCAACGCATGAGTGTTGACAATATATACTTTCTCTATAATGAGATATCAGAAAACGATAGAAAAATCGTTCTTTTAAAGGCCCAGGTATATTCAACCGTCTATTTGCCCGTATTGGCGATTACTAATTTTAATAATTGAGAGAGTGCGTTAAGGCATTCAAAAATCTAAAAATGAGTAAATATTTTTCCGGTTATATATATTAGAAATATGATTATTTCCGGAAATGCCTGTTATATAGAATATTTTCACGGTACTATAAGTTTTTTTCCGGTCATAAGGAAATAATTCATACTTTTTTCTAATCTATCCATTAACTGAGGAAAAATTATATTCATCGTGTTTTTCACATAATCATTTCCTGTTTCTGTTAAACCTGTCATAGTATAGATCATCTTTAATTCGGTGCCTTTTCCATTTATTTCAATAAGGTCAAATTCCCATTCGAGTAAAAATTTATTTTGACAAGTCTTCACAACCCGAAGGTGAGTATCTTTATGATAATCTGTCATTATCCAGGCAGCAAATCCTTCCGGCTGAAAACAGGTTGTAAAAACACATCCTTTTTCTGCATACCCGGATTCAGAATACACTATATCACATTCCCATCCATCAACCCAGTCAAATTCTCTTTTCGGGCATAGTAAAGGAAAAATATTTGAGGGTGTATCCTTCAGAAAAAAAGTACAGGATTTTGATATTTTTAGTCCCTTAAATTCTTTTGGTACATTGCATTTCAGGTTCTTCTGAGTCATAATCTCACCTCTTCAGGTCCGGCTCATTGAAGACTTCCTGAGCGGCATATAGAGCATTGAGCATTGCCGGAAAGCCAACATAGATACCCATAGTATTAATGATGGCCAGGATTTCATCTTTAGTAAGTCCTACATTTAATCCGGCATGAATGTGTACTTTGAGTTGGGGGAGAGCAGACCCTAATGCAGTTAATGCCCCGATAACAGCAATTTCCCTGGTCTTATTATCAATTTCCGTGATAGAGTAAATATCACCGAAAGATTCAACAAGAAACCCGGCTATAAACGGAGAGATTGTATTCAGCTTTTCATATACCTGTTCTCCTGCTTTACCATCGATCTCTTTGAGTTTTAATAATCCCTTTTCGAGTCGTTCGTTCTGCATGGATTTATGTTATTTTCAAAGGGATAAATAGTTTGTTAGAGCTAACTAATTAAAATTTTAATTTTTATCTGGAAATGAAGAGATCATTAATTGAAAAGCCTCAGCGAGGAGTTCCTGCTGTTTTTTTGTTGTACATTTCTCAACATTCTGAATAAATTTTTTATATGCACGTTCTTTATGTTTGAAGATGAGATGACCTTTATCAGTCAGGGAAAGAAAATATTTTCTTTGATCCTCTTCTGATTTTGTTCTCGATACAAAACCATCTTTTATAAGCCGGCTTACAATGGCAGTTGCAGAGGGTTTTGTAATATTCAATGCCTGGGCAAGTGCTGTAAGAGTAGTGATATTCTGATGCCGAATTTCCTGCAGATAGAAAAACTGATGTATTGTGATATCAGGCAGACCGGTTGCCTTCATCTCCTCTTCGTCAGCTTCCCGAAGAACTTCATGATATTGTTCGATAAACCTGAGGAATAACTCCCCTAAATCCATTGTATTATACATGATGCACATGAGTATTAAATTTTTGAAACTGGTATGTGTGTATTTTTATCATGGATCATGTTTTTCGTTTATTTTCTTTAAACCCATGTAACTCTTGAATATGGCACTCTCCAATCTTCTCAGATCATACCTCTGAAAAGTATTCCAGGTCATTTGAATAGACAATCCCAACGAACAGGAGACTAAATTGTTATCAATGCCCATCATATGGCAATGGATGAAAAGGCATTATCAGGTTTTCCCGGATTCATTAGAGGTGTTACACGCAGTATCGGATGGGCACTTGACAGAAAAACTTCCAACACTAATTTCCGATAACAATTTAATATTTTATGAGAATCCGGTTGCCTGGTGTTCATGGACACTTATGGATAAACAATATAATATCATACATAGAGTATATCATCATCCTTATGTGAATACCGGCGGTATAGAACCCGGGAAGAGGAAAAGCGATGAAAACAATAATTTATTATTTTACCGGCACCGGTAACTCGCTTGCTGCTGCAAAGAAGATCGCTGCTACCCTTGAAGACTGTGAGGTAGTTTCGATCTCATCCCTGAAGGAAATCACAGAAGTTATAGTGCCAGATGCAGAACGTGTGGGGATTATTTGTCCGGTTTATTTTGCCGGTCTTCCTGTCATGGTCGCATCATTTGCAGAGCGCCTGGACCTTAATAAGGCAGGCTATGTATTCTCTGTTCTTACTTATGGAGGAGGTGGGAATACTTCAGCCCTAGCACAGTTAGATGGCATTCTTAAGAAAAAATCCGGCCGCGGACTATCAGCCGGGTATTCTGTTGTAATGCCGGGGAACTATATTTTGATGTACGAATCTCCGACAGAGGATAAACAGGAAACTATCCTGACATCAGCAGACGAAATGCTCAGGAGGATTAGTGATGACATTGACCGGTGTATGGAAAAATCACTCTCAAGATCGCTTTTGTGGTCGTTACTGCACACGCTTTTGTATTCCAGGTTTATTTCAGGTGTCCACAATAAAGATCGGAAATTCTCCGTCAGTGACGAATGTACATCCTGCGGGATCTGTGCATCAATCTGTCCTGCAGGAAATATTGAACTTGTGAACAAAAAGCCAATCTGGAAGCATCAATGTGAACTATGTTGCGGGTGTATCCATCTCTGCCCGGTAAAGGCGATACAGGCAGGGAAAAAGACAGAAGGACGGGCAAGATACCTGAACCCGGATGTTAAAATATCTGAGTTACGTAATGTTGATCCAAACCGGCCGGTGGATAATGAAATTAAAGACGAAATTTTATCATGACCATGAGTATAATTCAACAAAGAAGAGGATAATAAATGAAATCGCTCCTGGTTGTGTGTTCATATCATCATCATAATACTGAAAAAATTGCTCGTGTTTTTGCTAAAGTCCTTGACGCACAGTTTAAATTGCCTATGGAGGTTAATCCCGGAGAAATTTCAGAATATGATCTTGTCGGTTTTGGTTCCGGGATATATGGAGGAAAAAACCATCAAAATCTGCTTTCCTTTGTTGACAAAATACCAGAGGGTAACTCCGGTAACGCTTTCATTTTTTCAACCGCTGCTATTACAGGAGTAACAAAAATCAACAAAGATCATTCACTGCTTAAAGAAAAATTAGAGTCTAAAGGTTATGTGATCGTTGACGAGTTTAGTTGTAAAGGGTTTAATACCAACAGTTTTCTGAAATATTTTGGTGGAATGAATAAAGGCAGACCAAATGCTGAAGATCTTAAACATGCCGAAGAGTTTGCTCAAAACCTTAAGCTGAAAATGACAGGTTAAAACTTACTTCGATTCGTACAGCCAGTTAATCCATGATTGAAAAAACATTGGAATGGCGTTATATCCTATTTTGAGGATAGATATTCCAACGGTTTGCCGAGGGATTGATTAATATGATTCAGTCACTAAAACAAAGCCAGAGGATATCGAAATGATCATAATTTTATGGTGATGATCTACCTTCGTCAGGGTAATCTTAAACTTTACTTAACTAAATGAAATGACGAAGAACTATTGAAAATGTCCGGTAATTTAACAAAATTAGAAAAAAGTCTAAATTAATTTCGCAAAGTATTATATGCGAATACATTGATAGGGAAATCTAATTGATAAATGATCATCTAAAATTTAGGTGTCTCTAGGCAGTAATAATGTACTGCAGTGACCAGGTTCATAGTTCTGTGAATAATAACATAAAATGCAGGTAAATTATGGAGCAGAAGAAACTGTACAGATCACGAAATAATAAAATATTAGCTGGAATTTGTGGCGGAGTAGGTGACTATTTAAACATAGACCCGGTAATAATCCGGATAATAGCATTGCTTCTCCTTTTTTTCTCCTTTGGGTTTGCCATTTTGCTCTATCTGTGTTCATGGGTTCTAATCCCATTGGAACCAGATGAATACGATGCTCAGGTAAAAATTATTTACAACTCCTGATTCTAATTCTCTTTTTCAGCCGGGGGAATTAAAGGAAGCATCGCTCTTATTGAAGGCCGGAAGGAGAATTCCTATTTAATAACATTACAAAGGATTTTCCCCCTGTTCTTCACCTGCTATATGAGGTATCATTAGCATTATTAATATTCCAAAGAAAAATCCTGATAATTTGAAGAGATTGGATGTAGTTTGCAGAGATTTTCAGGTGTTTTTTCTCGCATAAAATAGTATCTCTTCGTTCTCCTAAAGTTATTCAATTTTAGTATTAATATTTAATTATGATATCAGGTTTTTACCGAGAGTAAATGCCTGATCAAAGTAGTATCCCACTCCCCGTTGTTCAATATTACCTGCATACAGGGTAACAACAGTCTTAGCGTTTATAGACCAGCTTATAACGTCCTTGATAAATGGAGTCGCATCATTACAGAATCGTTTGAACAGGGGAGGAACAACGCCTGATACAACAATAATGCAGGCTTTTCGCCTCTTATCTGACCTGGGAACCGGAAGTCCTTTTATTGTCATGAAGTGGCCTGTAGGTTTAGCATGGGTCCAGCTAATCCGTTCAAGGAATGTCGCCATGGGAGCAGTTACATGACCAGAATGAACTGGTGTTCCGAAAATAAGGACGTCTGAATGAAGTACATAATCCTGTATCACATCCATATCATCCCTGATACTGCATTTAGCCAGTGGTCCGTCAGTTTTGCTATCCCTGCAAATCAGACAGTTCCTGCAGTACTGGATGTTATGATCTGTAATATGTATCTTTTTAATATCGCAATCAGGATCAAGGGATCTTATGCCCTCTATTGCCTTATCAACAAGAATATCGGTAGCTTTTCCCTTTCTGGGACTTCCTACTATTGCTAATACATTCATATGTTTCCTCTGTTATTAACAAGGGATAATTCTGATTTTTATAAATGACTTGGAAAATTCATTGTGTTTTAACTGGTATTAATTTAGTGAATGTAGTACTCATCAGAATAAAAATTTTCGCCAATATAAATATCAGAAGGGGTTATTTCACCACTCTCTTTACACCCCAAGTTTGTCATTAACAAAAAAAACGTGAACTCAGTGATATTTGAATCGTTCAAAATGCAAACAAAACTAATAACCAATGAAAGTGAGCCGAATGAAAATATATCCTTTCCTATCGGTACCATTTTTCTCGTTGATATGCTGTATGAGATCCTGAATTTTCGCGATATTTTCGGGAAACACAAGACAAGTGGTATCGATATCAATAATCTGCTTCGAGCCCTCATCAGCTACAAATTGACGGATAACTTCAGTATTAAGAGATCTCACGACCGGATCAACCTCCTGAATTGTTTGAGGATTTTTCCCTCCCTTCTTTCAGTGAAAGAACCCTGTACCTTATCCTTGAAATCCTAGCGGCTAATCGAGATCAAATCATCTCTGACATCCAGGATGTACTTTTTTCGAGGTCAGTATTTTGAGCATACCAACATCAACATGGACTGGACCAGCATAATCCTTAATGGAATGAAGCCCGGCTTGGTAAGTATGGATACAGCAGGGATCACCGACCGGATAAAAACAGACCATCGTTGGTGTTACAGAACTTAAGGCCTGATTAATATTCCAATTGGGAAGACAATCGAACCTGGCAATCCCAATGATCAGACCCACTTCAAGAAGACATATCGACGATCAAGCAACCGGCTGAGAGAGGGCTCTCAGGTAATCTTCTATAAAGGAGCCAACAATGCCGCTAATACTCATATGATCCGGGCAGATAACCTCCAGTATATCACTGGAAAGAAGCTCAACAAGAGAGATGACAAAAATATCTCGAAAAATTTAATTTCTATGAGCATCGCTGAATAAAAATAAATAGAAATAATTATCGTTAAGAAACCTAAATTTAAAAACCAATAAAAATAACAGAAATTTGAAGAATATGTGTACCGGCGATTAAAAGACTGTTTTCTTGATTATAAGTAAGCTATTGATTCTTGAAACCTCTGGATTCATATGGGAGATAGTAGTTCCGGATACCTTTGGTTTTGGTACGCCTGCCCCCTATAAATGGTGGAGAAAATGACAGATTTACCTGAAGAGAAAAATGCATTCGTAACCGGTGAAATTTTGGGCATAGGAACGGTTTTATCAGAAGCACGACTCAAACGAGGTGCCTTTCAAAAGGGGTATACTAAAGATGAAAGTAATTGTTCATGATCTTGATCCAGAAGAGTTTCTAAACGCATTTCCCAGTCTCAAAAACCGTGAGGATGTAAGGATAATTGCAGAAACTCATGGAACGATGAAGAAATGCATCGGCTGTTTCAGCTGCTGGATTAAAACCCCGACTCACTGTATCATAAAAGATGATTACAATGATATGCCCACGCAATTCGCGGGAGAAGAAAGGATTGTCATCAGCAGATGCGTATACGGCGGATATAGTCGGTTTATTAAGAGTGTCTTGGACCGGTCAATAGGTAATGCTACCCCATTCTTCGAGATACGTAAAGGTGAATTAAAGCATGTTATGCGGGAGAATAAGGGGGAAGGATCGTTGATTTTTTCAGTATACATGTACGGGGATACCATCACTGATCTGGAAAAGGAAATGATGACCGGGCTCTACAATGCAAACAAAGCTAACCTGGGATCCGGGACTATCGGCGAACTGCATTTTATCAGTGATGTATATACGGAGGTTGAATTTTGAAGATCACAATGATCATGGGCAGCCCGAAACCCAAAGGGAGCCTGTCCATCCGGCTGATTGAAGATATGACAGCAGCAATCGGAAATGCAGGACAAGTTTTAGTCTTTAATGCAGGAAAACCTGAGCGGTTTGAGGAGGTTCTTTCATGTGATCGTCTGGTATTTGTATACCCGCTCTACTTCGACAGCCAGCCTTCGCATGTCATTACGTACCTGGAGCAGTTGGATAAGTTTATAAAAGAACACCCGCCAAAAAAGAAACCGTCGGTATATGCGGTCTGCAATCTGGGATTCTACGAAGGATACCAGACCAAATGGTCTCTCGGGAGAATCCAGTGCTGGGCTGATGCGGTAGGTCTTCCATGGAAGGCAGGTCTTGGCCTTGGTGCAGGCCCGTTATTACCCTACCTGTCACCTGGAGAACGAAAGATAACGGACAAAGGAAAGGAACAATTCCTAAAGTTGCTTCTTTCGGATACTGCAGGTGATAACATCTATACTGAACCGGATATTACCAAGGAAATGTTTGTGGAATATACCAATGCAAACTGGATTCCGCAGCTGGCAGCAAACGGTCTCACGGTGGATGATGTGATGAATCCGAAACCGAAACAAGGCTAAGGAAAGCATGACACTGGAATCAGCAGATCCAACTCCCGGTAGGGCAGCAAATCATACTGCCGACCTCACCCTTGAACCAATCATCTATCTGGTCTTTGGGGTATTCCTGCTTCTCCTGGGGGGACTCCTGTTTAAGATCGGTACAGGGGAACTGCCGTACAACCAGGACAGCACGTACGGAATTCTCCTGGTCATAACCTCAATATATGCTATTACAACGGGAAAAACGCAGTTTGGGGATTTCAATAGATCCTGGTTCTTGGTGTTTCTCGCATTTTTTGCTGCAGTGGTCGGGACTCTAGCCTGCCTGGTCCCGGGATTCCTTTCAGGAGCTGTTCAGGTACTGACAGGACTGTTACTTCTTGTCGGGGGTATCATGCTCTTTTTGCAGCTGGTTATTGCCAAGGACAAGGCAAGACTCTGGATCACCATTCCCGGTATATTACAGCATCTGGCGATTGCCTGCGCCATTGTGTACCTGATGGAAATTCTTCTCGGTTTCGTTACGCTCTTCCCCAGTATCACCACGGCTCCGATAATCGGAATACTATGTATCCTCTCAGGGATCAGTTTCTTCTATCTCGCATGGTGTGTCAGGAAAGCCGTTTTTGCATACCCCACGAACGTGACACCGGTTCCCGGGGCAGCCGCAGGCAGACATTTCATCTTCAGGGATCCGTTACTCACCCCCAGCATCATTCTACTCCTTATGATGGGGATTATAATACTCATTGTCGCATTCCTGATGATCCCGCTGGCAATTGGTATCCTTTCCTCGTATTCCCATGACAGCCAGTATGGTCTCCTCCTGGTCATTATGGCCCTCCAGGTAATGATACTGGGTGAAACCCCGTTTGGCGTCAGGACGCATTCATTGTTGCTTATCCTGGCAGGCCTGGTCTTTGCCGGCTTTGGTATGGTCTCATGCATTGTTCCTGGACTCCTGAGTGGTGTGATGCTGGCCCTCCTTGGGATATGGAACCTTATCGCAGGGTTTTTCGGCCTGGTAAATCTGTACCGTCCAATAATATCTGAAATCCGGCATCCTCAGGCCGAACCAGCTCCCGTGCCCCCGATTATCAAAAAATTATTGTTCTCAATCACGCTCCTGCAACTCGTGACAATACTGTTCGGCATCAACATGCTTGTGCCGGATTTTATTCCCGGTTTGCTTGTCCTGATTATTCTTTTCATCATGGCGTTCCTGATCATCAACGTGGCATACATTCAGACCCGATTACCGGCACCCGAGAGACCGGCATGAGTAATGTGGAAAACGGCATAAACCGGGATTCCCAGGGAGATGAAATATCGTATAAAATGCTTCTTTAGCCGGAGATAGTGTATGATAGAATTGCAGCATATGATTTATTGCCCCCTGCAAGAATGAAAGGACCGGTGGGGATAGAGAAGATCTGGTATCTGCTGAAGAATTATCCGGATATGACCTATTACATGGCGTACATCTACGCAGGCCACATGGGAAAGCCATTGGGCCCCCAGAATTACCTGGGCCAGATCGACCCTTCACTGAGTCTTTCCATAACTATGGACAACAATATTTCTAAATGGTTAAAATAGTGAGCAAACTAATTAAACATTTGAATATTTGAGGTTTTAAGATGGGCTGATACGAATTTGATATAAACGAAATCGAATATTTTATGCAAGGTAAAGAAGTAATTATCACATATGTTATTTTGTGTACCATGTTTTCGTTAGGTACAGGTGAAGATTTATTATGACAGAAAATAACGACAAAAATGCAATTTTCGATGAAATAGGGGATGATGAAGAGTTCAGTAAGAGGTATGGCGAGCAGATCGGTTGTGGAATGACTGCTGTTATCTACGCTCGTGATGGAATAGTTGCAAAAGTCTATCATGAAGGTCAGTATAAGACATGTGGATTCCAGGAGGCTTATACACTGTCGATTGTAGAAGCTTCGGGAATTCCTGCCCCGAAGGTGCACGGTGTAGAGGAATTCCACGGTAGAACGGTTGTTCTCATGAATCAGGTCAGGGGTGATTCCCTCCTTGATTTAATGCTGAAAGACCAGGAAAGGATCGATGAATACCTTGACATGCTGGTGAAACTCCAGACAGAGATGCATGCAATAGAATCATGGGTATTCCGTCCGCTGAGAATGCTGCTGAAGACGAACATCTCGTTCAGTCCAGGACTCGAACCCGAAGAGAAGAAGCGACTTACAACGATGCTTTCGAAATTCCCGGACGAGTTTTACCTCTGTCACGGGGATTTCCATGGAGGGAATATCCTCTATGACGGCGAATCTTATCATATAATCGACTGGATGGATGTGTGCAGCGGTTCTCCTGCAGGAGATGCCTGCCGGACATACCTGGATTACTGCATGTTTCAGAAGGATATAGCAGAGAAATATCTCGGGAAGTACTCTGCCGCATCAGGGAAAAACAGGGAAGAGATCCTGGCCTGGCTTCCGGTTGTGGCAGGGGCGGTATATGGTTATCTCTCAAATGAAGGAAAGAAGATTGTAAGGCCGTATTTCTGATATTGATTATTTCTATGACATTTGAAGGAAAAGTTGTTATTGTAACCGGGAGAACTTCCGGCATTGGCTATGGTATATCGGAAGAGCTACTCGTACGCGGTGCCTATGTCTGGGTTATCGGCAGCAGACAGGATAGTGTTGAAAAAGCGAAAGTATCCCCCGCTGCTAACCCGAATGCGAGGTTTGCGGCGGTTGATGTGAAGGATAATGCCGCAGTTGAGAAGATGATCAGTGACTGTGTCAGAGAATTCGGCCGCCTTGACTACCTCTTTAACAACGCTAAGATTGGAATAGTATCTCCGTACGAGAAGACTACCCTGGATGATTGGAAAAAGATAATTGAGATCAATCTCTGGGGTGTGATTTACGGAGTAAATGCGGCATTACCAGTTATGGGAAAACAGGGCAGCGGTTAAATTATCAATACTTCATCGGCTGCCGGACTCCTAAACCCTCCATACCGCTCATTATATGCAATAACGAAGAACGCGTAATCGGCCTAACCGAATGCCTTCGGTATGAGTATGAACCCAAAAATATTTACTTTACAGTGGTCTGTCCTGGAGATGTAGCAACACTGATGTTCCAGGAATTTACCCCGCCAGATGCAATTTCTGTCGAAGAAGCGGTTCGAAACATTCTCGATGGTGTTGGGAAAAAAGAACTGATGATCGTATTCCCTGATTGTGTAAAAGTTGCGGTCGAAAATTTCAAGGATCCGGTTTTTAGGGATCTGGCGCAAAAAGAGGTAGAAAAAATGAACCACAGTATATTGGAATCCCAATAAATGATTAATAATGTATTGAATTTGAGGCTGTTATTATATCTACTGCTTATTTGCCTGTTTTTCACAGGATTATCTGCTGCATCTATGCAAAATGAATCAGAACCAGGTGTTGTGAAGACAGACTCAGGGTATGTTTCAGGAATAGAATCTAATGGAGTATGGGAATATCTCGGTATCCCTTATGCAGATCCCCCTGTGGGAGACCTCAGGTGGAAACCCCCGGTACCGGTTGAGCCCTGGGATGGTATTAAGGAAACAAAGGAATATTGTGCGATCTGTCCCCAGCCGATAAGTCCGGATCCGATAACAGGAGAGATTTCTGTAAATATGAGTGAGGACTGCTTATACCTCAATGTCTGGACTCCTGTAAAAAAAGAAGGGGAAAAATTACCATTAATGGTATTTATCCACGGTGGGGCATTTATCAGTGGAGCAGGTTCTTTGTACAATGGAATGGCTCTTGCCAAGAAAGGTGTTGTCATCGTCACGATAAATTACCGGCTTGGTGCTCTCGGATTCCTTGCTCATCCCCAGCTCTCCAATGAATCCCCGAATAATAGTTCGGGAAATTATGGAATCCTCGATCAGGTTGCAGCTCTGGAATGGATCCAGCAAAACATTGGTGCATTCGGAGGGGATCCATCCAGGGTGACTATAATCGGAGAGTCAGCAGGAGCAAGCAGTATTTTCGTGCATCTTGTAAGCCCCCAAAGTTACGGGCTCTATCAGCAGGCAATTACTGAAAGTGGCCCATTATGGACAAATGGAACCACAATCAGTATCTTCTTTCCCAGAACGGAAGCTGAACAATACGGGGAGGAGTACACGAAAAGCCTCGGGTATTCTGGTCCGGCTACGATTCAGCAGATGCGTAATGTAAGTGCCCGGGATTTGATTATGGCTACTCCATATTCATCATCCATGTTTGGATTAATGAACTCCCTGCGGTTCAGGCCAACAATTGAGGGATGGCTGATCCCCGACTCTCCTGACACCATGTTTGAGCTCAGGAGTGAGAAACCGGTTCCCCTTATCATAGGTACAAACCGTGATGAAGGAACAACGCTTGCTGCTAACGTAAACATGACAGTTCTGGAATATGAAAAATACATAAGGGATCATTTCGGGGAAGACGCTGATGCGGTTCTTGCAGAATACCCAGCCGGATCTACCGAAGAGGTCCAGTCATGTATGGAGCGGATCATGACCGACTATGACTTCTCTGATGCTGCAAAGTTTGTGGCAGGATCGATGGCAGACCTGAATCGGGACACTTACCTGTACAGATTTTCATATGCTCTTCCAGGTCAGACAGGGGGAGCATTCCATGGGAGCGAACTTGTCATGATCTTCAGGCCGGCCGAGGTTCCTCTGGATGACACCAGCAGGAATGTTTCTGATGCCATGATGAATTTCTGGGTCGGATTCGCAAAGACCGGGGATCCGGACGGAGGGATGAATCAAACCTGGCCGCAATATACAACAGAAGGCGATCAGTACCTTGATATAGGTGATATTCCGTTAGTAAAGAGTGGGTATTAAGCATTTACGAATCTGTTAGATCCTGGAAACGGGATTCAAAACTTCTTTTTTCATAATTCCTTATTTAAAGAGAGAGATTTTCTTGGCAAAAGATCAACAACAGGGACATATCTCTAGCCTTGTTACAGGTGGAATCTCTGATCTCATTCTCGGGTCAGTCATTTATATTACTCTTGGAGTATTTATGTTCCTGTTAGGAATATTCCTGTTTCATCATAAAAAGATCTCACGAGTGTATCAACCGACCTGAAATGCTTGCCGAATTTTCCCTCCTTTCTTTCAGTGAAAGAACTCTTTAATGTTTGCTTGAAATACTTGGTGCTAATCGGGATGAAATTATTTCTGACATCCAGGATGTACTTTTTCGAGGTCAGGATTTTGAGCATACCAACATCAACATGGACTGGACCAGCATAGTCTTTCATAGCAATGAAGCCCGGCTTGGATAGTATGGATACAGCCTGGATCACCGACCGGATAAAAAACTGATCATCATTGGCGTTACAGAATTTAAGGCCCGATTAATATTTCAATTGGGATGACAATCGAACCTGGTAATCTCAATGATCAGACCCCTTCAAGAAGACACATCAACAGTCAAGAAATCGGTTGAGAGAGGGATTTCTGGTAATATTCGATAAAGGAGCGAATAGTGTCACTAATACCCGGATGATCCGGGCAGATAATCTCCAGTACATCACCGGAAAGAAGATCAACAAGAGCGATGACAAGAAATCGCTGAGTTTGAAATCTATAATCATCAGGTTATTGATGAAGAATCAGGGATTCGTGGAATTAAATTGAAAAGCCTAACAGTACGAACTATCTCTGTTTCTCAGAAAATCTGTAGAAAGAGCAACTGGAATCCGGAGCCAAAAAATCGTCCGGGAGATAAAAGAAGCAAAGGCCATCCAGGAGAGTATTAACAAGAATAAGGCTCTTAAAAAACGATCCAGGATAAACAATCTTCTTGTGGATGTGAACTACTCTATCCGGACAAAGCTGATTGAACTCTCCGAAGATGATGCCGTTAAACTACTTGAAGAAAAGTTCATCACGGGGAGAGAGAGATTTTATTGCCTGAAATCGAGTAAGAATTTGGCACTTAATGAAGCACTTCTGACTTACCGGAAAAAGGACTCGAATGAAGATATTCAATTCTCTAAAAACGAGATCGAGATCAAGCCATTGCGTGTCTGGATTGATAACAGTATTTATGGGGTGTTAATCATTGGGTTTATCACTTGGTATTTATCTCACCGATCTGATTAGAGATCCCGGAACTGAAGCATACATCAATGAAATTTGTAAAAACGGCGCTATTAAATTTGACAGCTACGATTGATTCATGGATGAGGAAGACAAAAAGGTTCATTCACTCCAATTTTGATGCAATTAATACGATTATTTTGACCATAATTGGGCGGTTACATGACGTTTTGATGGAAAAATCTTCAACTGTCAAATATCTATTTCCGATGAAATTCTGAAAAAAATTATCAAGATAGTGGATGATTTTAACGAATGTCTGAGTTCAAAGTAGTAAACTTATGATATAATTATTATTACGAAAAATAATTAATATGGACATTTTATTCAAAATTATCGAACTACCTGTGATGAAAATGGCTTCTTTTCATGTTAAAAACCATGAGAATCCAGAAGAAGAAGCATTTGAAAAACTAAAAAAATGGTCAGAGCCGCGTGGATTATTTGACAATCCATCAATTCACCAGGTTTTTGGGAGAAATAATCCTATGCCAGTCAACAATCCTAAATTGAGAGGATATGAATTTCTTATTTCATTATCTGATGATGACGAGACAAATGACATTGACATTGTAGATTTCCCCGGAGGATTGTATGTTGTTGTTCAAAGCAGAGGAATTGAACAAATGCAAGAGAATTGGGGAAAAATAATGAAATGGATTAAAGAAAGTAAAAGGTTCACATTCGGATATCCTGAAGGCTATGATCATGCAAATATGCCTTCTCTGGAGATGGAACATCATATTGAACCGCTGAAGGGTCCCTATTTAATTGATTATTATTTTCCAATAAAAGACAAAGAGGCCGTCCAGTGAAGAGAATCAGACTGGACAATCTGCCCTTTATAATCAGTGATAAATGTCGAAAAAAGTCAACTTAATTCTACCGTATAGGAAATTCCTAAATTGATACTTTCTTTATCAGATCTTATTACTTAAAATTGCATTTTAACCCAACCTTTTAAGAAAAATTCGATTGTATTCGCTAAATAATGATAATTGTAATTGCTACTTGATTTCTGCCCGGGGTTTATAAGGTGGCGCCATTTCGTTTTTGATCACCCTATTTAAAGTATAAAAATCTATCTCCTGTACATGTGAGATGGATAATTAAGGTGAAAAAGATGGAGGCATCCAACAAATAATCGCATCTTATAATCGATGTGTTCATACAGCCAGGAGGCAGGGAAATGCACGTCTTCAGTAATACAATAAAAAAATATATCCGCTCTCATTATGTGGTCAGATCTGGCACCTGGGATGAAATACTTCCCAAAGATCGTTAAATAATCCAGCCCAGTCGCTCAATCACCGATGAAATGATCCTATTTATCAATTCGTTGTTAGAGGAAAACATGAGACGTCCCAAAAACAACGAATGTATGGGAGGCAAATATTTGACAAGATGATTCAAAGTGGGTATTCTATAGGTTATTCTTCTGTAAGGGAGCCATCGCAGAAAGAAGATCTTCATTGGAAGAGTAGAGAAGGGGTTTGATCTACTCGGCTACAACTATTGGAGTTGTTGCCTTAAAACATATAGAAGAGAGAGGTAACCCATTTGTTTGAATAGTTCTGGTCTGCTTGTGATTCGGGCATCAGGAATGATACATATATAATTAATCAGGAAGATTTAAACCAAAGATATTTTAAATTACGATAGGTCAGATTATGGTTTGATATCAGATCTAAGCTCAGTTATTTTATCGCTATCCAGTCCGGTTACTTTCATAATGATATCATCATCCATTCCAAGCGATATTAAATTTTTACCATAGTAATACGTTCCTGAATTATTCCTTCTTCTCTTTCTATCTCGTTTGCTGCCTGGATTTTGAGGTCAACTTTGATTATATGTTCTATCTTTCGTCATAAAGTCGTCTGTTCTCCTCATCATTGTTCACCTCTATTAATCGAGTATACGCCTTAGCAATCTTTGGTTCAGCTTCAGCAGCCATTTTCAGTTTCTTCTTTGTTTTTGCATTTAAAAATGCTAACCATGCTATCTCGGGATTGTTTTTATGTTGCTATATCACTTCTTTAAGTTTTGGGAGTTCAATAAGGTGTACTTCCATAACATCGGTAAGTTCAATGTCATTGTCCCGAGTCTTAAAACCTGTATCTGGTGTGCAATGATTCTACGGGGTAAGGATATAGTCGAGTATTATCAATGAGATCGTTTTTCTTAGCACATGATACTGCTCTCCGGATGAGATCTGTGATGAGTATAACCTTGAGAGATAAAATATTACTCTTTCCCTAAATGCAGGATGTTCTGTTAGTTGAATCTCGATATCTACCTGGACACCAGTATCCATTACTATCTTTATGTTAAGAACTCCTGCCTTGTCACAAGATACCTGTTTTAGAATATATGGGTCTTTTATTGAGATCTCTCTTGCCTGGATCTTTTATATGGCTTTTAAAAACGAGATAGTTATATCTTTATTTCTCTCATCCCCGAATAACAGCCTGAAAGCGAAGTCATTCTTCGGGGACATAATATACGAATTATCAGGGGTAGTTATCTTAGGAATAATGGCTCTTCGTCGTTTCATGTGGGTAAGTCAAGTTTAAGATTACCTTGATGAAGGTAGATCATCACCATAAAGTTATCATCATTTCGATATCCTCTAGCGTTTGTTTTAAGCGACTGAATCATACTATTCAATCCTTCAAGTAAACCATTGGAATATCGATCCTCAAAATAGGATATAATGCCTTTCCAGTGTTTTTTCATTGTTTTCGCTGCTTTGACTATGGATGGTAGTTTACTATGAGTTGCCTAAAAAAACCAGTTTTTAAAATCTTCTAATTGTTTTAAGAGGCTCTCATGCGAGATAGTATTGTAATATTGACTCAACGTTAAAGGGTGCAATAAAAGGATATTCAGGCTCTTTTACCATGACATCTCTAACAAGCCCTTTTGATCCGCCATTGTCTTTGATGTGGGTGTATGAAGAAGGATTAATCCTAAATAAAAATGAGTAAGCAGGAGCATCAGGTATTCTTCCTCGGTATACATGAACGGCAACCAAGTAACAAAACTTTGGGTAGCAGTTACCTGGGAATTTCTAAACCCACATTGATATCCAAATTTTAACCTTGCAAATCAGACCTATTATGCAAATTAAGCCACAATTTACAGAGTATAAAAACAATGAATTACTAAAAAAAAATCAGATTCTAGATTTCACTTATTTTGAGAAAAGGGTTGATATTCACCGACATATATCAGGACATTATTTAGATCTTATCAATCTCCGATACAAACCCTGGCTCCTCACCAGATCCAGGAACTGAGACCCTTTGTAAAAACGAGATCTGACCTCTGATCATTCCTACAAATCATCCCCATATCAATAAATAAATGGAATATTGGTGAGATTATATTAAAATCAATAAAAATAACAGTTTTTAACATAAATTAATTAACAGGCCCACCGATATACCGGTGATCTATATGAGTCTCTTATCAGATATCCCAGGAGAGAAATTGAAGCTTTTTCAGAGAATGGAGATGACGGGGCTGAATCGATCCTTATTACGAATGATTATGATGGGGAGATTGAGAGAGGCTCAGGAAAGATCAGGTGTGTTCCGGTGATCAGATTCCTGCTAGGAATATGACAGAATTATTTTTTATACCCTCTAACATCCACTTTCTTACCTGAATGATTTGGATAGACATAATCAACCGTATCCACAAGTTTCTTCATTCCTTCCCATGCATCACTGACACTACTATGTATTGACGGGATAATCAGACCCTCGTTGCTAAAGTTATCAGTAACCACACAAAATCCGGATATCGCAGATATCCCCTCTTCCGTCCTGACGCACACGGCTTGAGTACCAGGTGTGTGACCGGGTAGATGAAGAACCCATATTCCATCTTCGATAACAGAGTCACCAGAGACTATATCAAACTCGATCTCCTCAAAATACTCTTTCCTGTAAAAAAAGGAGAGATAATCATCATCACGCATGGCAAAGTCGTATTCTGATCTCTGAACAATCTTCCTGCTTTCAGGAAAGAGATTAAGCTGAGCTGTATGATCAAAATGAAGGTGAGTGAGGATCACTGCATCAATCTTCTTCGGAACTACCCCCATAACTGAAAGAGACTTTGTAATTAAATGCTCACTTGTGCACTGCCGGTCAGGACAAATGTCCCTGTAATGCCTGTCAGTAATCCCGGTATCAACAAGAAAAGTTCTTTTCTCATTTTTTATCAGGAATGCTCCATAAAACGTCTCAATATCACGATAATAATTATTCAGGTATGTATATGAGGATGCAGGACGGGGGCCTTTTGTGGTACAGATAGGGTATATCTCGTAGAATGATTCTCCAGAGTCTATCTTGGACTTCATATCATCAATCCTCCTATTACCATATATCACCTGTCATTGAAAAAATTTAATCATCATAGTACCTTTTAGGTGATATCAACCTTGTATCTAATCTCTCAAAAAATTACGTTCATACTAAAAAACTCTCCCTTTTCTCATAGTAATAGCAATTGAGTTAATTACTCATTATCCTATTAATATAAGAAATGTGGGATGGAGACTTGATTATTTTTTTGTGAATCAGAGAATGATGCAATATGTAACTGAAGCAGGTATCAGGAATGATATAATGGGATCTGATCATTGCCCTGTAACTCTTACAATTAATATTTCTGAATAGTATTTGGGCCTTCTTTTTGAACTCTCCAAGTTTTTCCGATTAAGTATAGTTTAATTTTCGCTGGATATCAGCATGATTCTAGAAGATGTTGTGTGGAAGTGCAACTCCTGACCCTTTTATAAGTGCCTATGATTTCATTTTTTGGCTGGACTATGAATGCCAGGGATTAAAATTAGTATAATTAATGCGCAGGAGGTAGGTTAAGCTGGTTAAATAATAATAGTGATGATGATGCGGAAAAATATCGAATATGCGGAAAGATGCGGAAGTACGCGGAAAATTTCCGCATGAATAAAGTCGATGATATTGGCTCAGATTATCAAAATAAAGATAATAATAAAAATAATTTCTTAGGTACTGACTTAATGCGGAAAAATGAAAGTATATAGTGTGGGGATTTTCCATCATCTCAACATATACATGATTCCATCATTTCCGCATCACCTGATCTACATACCCTAACAGAGCCGGATATTTCTTCTATTTCTAAATTGGAGGGTAAAAACTATGTGCGGAAACTTTTCGCATACTGTCATATATCGTTCCGCATTTCCGCATGATGATCACTTGTAAGAGAATTCTATGAATAATTGAAAAATGATAAATTCATCGAACCGAGAAACAACCATAATTAAATCCGTATAATCGTAAATAGTTAATATTCAATTTTATGACTTGTGAATTACCTCAAGAAGTTTTTTTCATATTAAATATTTTATACACAAATGGATGCTTTAAAAGTAGTGCGGGATATCACTCAGAAAAATTGCAAAAACTATTCAAAGCGAAAAAGTACTAATCAAATTTTAAGGATATCATCAAAATTTTTCTTAATGATGGATATATTTCAACCATTAAAAAAGCTGAGATAAAGTATTATATTATTGATCAAGGCAAAGTTGCTCGCTTATTAGGTCAACATGGATACAATGTAACTATAGGAAGTAGACTACATTATTTATAAAGGTGTAAAATATTTTTATCAGATCAAGAATACTATATATTATTAATATTGATAGGAACATGTTGTGGTGATGATGAGTAATCCATTTGAGAAAATTCTTGGTAATACTTGCGAAATGAGAATAATTGAATTCCTCTTGCCGTTGGAAGATTTAGAGTTTAATGTAACTGAACTGGCAGAAGAAGCAGGAGTATCTCGTGTAACTGCAGGAAAGGTAATAAAAAGTTTGTTGAATGGGATCTTTTAATAAAAAGAGATGGAACCATTCCATATTATCGCTTAAATCATGAAAATCGAATAGTAAAGAGCATTAAATTATTCAATACTGCAATTATTGAAACTATGCTTGGGGAAGAAGAAACCAATAACATCAATCTTATAATTTCGAAGAAGAAGGAATAGTACTCCTGGCATGCTCCTAATTTAGAAGAGGGGAAAAAACCGATTTGTGTATATGATGCAGATTCGGAAAATGTTGAATTTACAAGAAATTCTCCAATAAAGCAAATGCCTCCTGCTTTTTAGCTAGCAATAATAGGAGGTTATTTCATGGTATATTATTTGGATTATAATACCTGTGCATCATGATTCAAGATGGCTTTTAAAAACGTATTATTAATAGAGTTAAAACGTTGTTAAAATGATAAATGAAGAAAAGGATTTTGAATAGAAGTTTAATCTTTTTTTAGCCTCATACACCATTTACGAATTATTAATTTATATCAAAGCCTGTGACAGATCATGATCTCATCCTGCTCTTCGGGAATCTTCCTGCCTTTTCTGCCTCAAGACAAAGCCATCGAGGAGACACAAGACTTCCATTCTGAACATAGTTGTTAGCAAC
>Ga0074198_1000522_pt1 | contig 38633 bp, 38 predicted proteins | sample EPASupsiteSAE323_FD_64527 | JGI IMG/M metagenome (GOLD analysis project Ga0074198, IMG submission 64527) | Bioremediated contaminated groundwater from EPA Superfund site, New Mexico - Sample SAE3-23 | ecosystem: Environmental > Aquatic > Deep subsurface > Groundwater > Contaminated ... | reverse complement strand
TGTTCGTCAACTTTATTTTCGGCTGGAAGTCCATGACAATCCCATCCCCAGACACGACGAACACGTTTACCTTTCATAGTCCAAAATCTAGGAATGACATCTTTGGCAATACTGGAAAGTAAATGGCCATGGTGAGGCATACCAGTGATAAATGGAGGACCATCATAAAAACTATAAGCATTTTCTTTTGGACGAGATTCAATTGATTTTTCGAAAATCTTATTATCCTGCCAAAATTTAATTATTTCTTCTTCAAGAGAAGGAAAAGTTATGTTTTGATCAACTGGTTTGAATTTTGGCATATAGTCTATTTTACAAAAAAATCCTTCACTTGAAGGATTTTGAAATGCCACGGTATCCCGATAGATCGGGGTCGCGGCTATTTAATAATAATTATTTTAGATGAGATGGTCATCGAATAGATTTATTATACACTATTGGTTTTAAATTAACCGTTTTTTCTTAGAAATGCGGGAATATCGAATTCATCAACTATGTCTACTCCGTTTGGAATATCTTTGTCACCGAGAAATTTTTTAATTTGATTATCGCTTAATTCTTTTGCTTCTATAGAACCATTATTAATAGTTGGGGTGTTATCTATTTTTTTATCTATTTGAGGAATAGGTTTTTTGATGGAATTGTAAAATTGACTTTTAGTATTATCAAAACCAGTAGCAATGACGGAAATTTTGATTCTACCTTTTAGTTCTTTATCAATAGTAGCTCCAAAAATTATATTGGCATCAGGAGCTGTTCTTTCGGTTATGGTTCTGGCAGCTTCTTCTATTTCAGCCATAGTAATATCTGGACCACCAGTGATATTAATCAAAACACCTCGAGCTCCTTGAATTTCGACTTCGACCAATGGTGAGTCAATAGCCTCTTCTACTGCTTTTTTAGCTCTATTATCCCCTTCTGCTTCTCCTACACCCATCAATGCAGTTCCAGCATTACTCATGACTGATTTAATATCAGCAAAATCTAGATTAATAAGGCCTGGATTAGTGATTAAATCTGCAATTGCTTTTGTTCCTTTATTTAAAACGGAATCGGCAATTTTAAAAGCTTCTAGAAGAGTGGCTTTGTCGTTAACAACTTCCATTACTTTTTGATTTGGAATTACTATTAAAGTATCAACATTATTTCGAAGTTGAGAAATACCTTCCTCGGCATTGGTCATACGACGAGTACCTTCGAAAGCAAAAGGTTTTGTAACTACTCCAATAGTTAAAATTCCTAATTCTTTTTTAGCTATTTCAGCAATTATCGGTGCGGCACCAGTACAAGTTCCACCTCCCATTCCTCCGGTAACAAAAACCATATCGGTTCCAGCCAATACTTCTTTAATTCTTTCTCTTGATTCCTCGGCTGCTTTTTGACCTGTTTGAGGGTTGCCACCAGCACCTAAACCTTTAGTAAGTTTTTCACCAATTTGAATTTTTATTGGGGCTAAAGAATTTAATAAAGCTTGGGAATCAGTATTTACAGCAATAAAATCGACCCCCATTATACTATCTTCAGAAATCATAGAATTGATAGCATTATTACCACCACCGCCAACACCGACTACTTTTATTTTGGCAAATTGTCCAGTTAAAGTTTTTACTAGTCCCATAATTACGGTAAAATCGGTTCAATTAATTTTTTGATTCGGCCAAAAATTCCTCCAAAATTTATTTTTACTTTTCTGTTTGATGATGTAGACATAGAATCTTTATTTTCTCTAGCCATCATAAGTAATCCAATTGTACTAGTATAAGCAGGATTTAAAATGTCATCTACAATACCACCCATTTTTGGTGGATAAGCAATTCTAAAAGGAAGAGGAATTATTTTTTCACAGATTTCTTTAGCATTGACAGTTTGTGCACCACCACCAGTGAGAACAATACCAGCAGGTATTATGTGATGTAAATTGGCAGATTCTAGTTGATCAAAAATTAAGTTAAAAATTTCTTCAAGTCTAGGTTTTATAATACCGTTTGTAGCGGTTTGAATAGATATTTTTCTATTTTTATCAAAAGTATCAATATCTAATTTGGAAAGTTCAACTTCATCATCAAAATTTTTATTCTCAACAAATTTATTAAGTTTTAATTTTATTTTTTCAGCATCATCTAGAGAAAATCTTAAACCTATAGCTAAATCATTGGTAACATTGTTGGCTCCTATTGGTATTACTGAAGAAAATATTGGAGCTCCTTCATTAAAAACAGTTATGGTAGTGATACTGCCTCCAATATCAACTAATGCTACCCCTAATTCTTTTTCAGTTTCGGTTAAACTTGCTCTAGCTGAGGCTAAACCAGAAAAAGTGAGGTTGTTTATGTGAATACCAATATCTTCTAAACATTTTCTAAGATTTTTAAGTGATGGAGTGGAAGCTAAAATTATATGTGTTTCTACTTCTAATCTGGTACCATTCATGCCTATAGGATCAACTACACCTTCTTGGCCATCAACAGTGTATTTGATTGGTATGATATGAATTATTTCTTTTCCTGGTGGAATAGCAATAGCCTTGGCGGCTTCTACTACTCGCTCAATGTCATTTTGATCAATCTCTCCATTTGGATTACTAATAGCAACAACTCCGTGTGAATTTATCGATTCAATATAAGGTGCAGATAAGGAAATAGAAGCTGAATTTATTTGAAAACCAGCCATTCTTTCGGCTGATTCGATACTTTGAGTGATAGTATTAGATGCTTGATCAATGTTAATTATTTGACCTTTTCTGAAACCGACCGCTGGGATTGACGAAACAGCAATAATATTAAATTTATCTTCTACTTCTTGGTATTGTCCAATAATAGTTGTAACTTTTGATGTCCCTATATCTATACCACTAATTGTTTTTGAATGTTGCATATGGATGATCGATGCTGAGATCGACTAAATTAATTTGTCTATTATTGATTTTAGCTGTTTTATAAAAATCTTGCAAAGATACAATTTGCCAATATGGATCTTTTTGGGTGGAAACAATAACTTTTATTAAATTTTCATTTTCATTTTGAAAGTAAAACTCGACCTCATTTAAATAATCTCTAACAACTAAGTTAATCGGTGTTATCTTGCTAGTTTGAAGAGCATTATTGAGTTTGTCATAAAAATTATTTTGGTCCGATTTTGGTGTGAGAATTGATGGATATAATTTAATTATTAAAAAAAAGATGGTTATTGATAAAAAAACGAAAATAATAGATATTTTAAATAATTTCATGAATTATTTGTAATAACTTTAAATTAGCAGTAGTTTTATCTTTTTTAAAATTATTTTTAGTAGAAACTAATGAATTTATAGCCAATAATAAAGTTTTATTATCTAGATTAGATTGATTGATAATAATTGTTTGTTTAGGTAAAAGTTGTTTTACCCAAGTAGCATTTAAAAATTGTTCATTTTGTTGACTTTTTGGTAAGGGTATAAGAATAGATTTTTGATTAAAGGCAAAAATCTCTTGGCTAGTATTAGCGCCGCTTCTGCTAATAATCAAAGAAGCTTTTTGAAAGATCCAACCCATATATTTGGTGTCAATGTAATCGAATGGATAATAATTACTATGTTTTAAAGATATTTTTTTGAAACTGTCAAAATCTTGTTTTCCAGTTTGATGAATAATCATAAAATCTTTAAGGCTGGGAAGAATCTTTTTAATTATTAAATTAATAGAATGAGAACCTTGGTTACCGGCTGTGACATAGATGATTGGTTTTGAATTTTCTTTAATTGCAGGGATTTTATTTTTTTGAATAAATAATTCATAACGAAGTAAATTGCCAGAAACTATAATTTTTCTTTGAGGTAATTGTTTTATTTGTTTTGGATTGTTGAAAGATAAAGCAATTTTATTGACAAAAAAACTATTTATTTTGGTGGTAAGACTGTTAGTGATTGTTTGTTCATGGGTAATACTAGGAATATGTTTTAAATAGCCATTAATTATTACAGGGACTGAAACATACCCCCCAAAAGAAACAATAATATCTGGATTAATTTTGTTAACAATTCTTTTGGATTCAAAAAAACCCTTTATGGTTTTTGAAATACCTCTAACGGTGTTAGGAAAATATTTTCGATCAAATTTACCACAATTAATTTCAAAAAAACTTATTCCTATTTTGGGGATAATTACAGATTCAATTGGTTTTTCATGGCCTTCTGAAGAATTAAATTTTCGACCAATATAAAAAATATTCCAGTTAAATTTCTGATCTTCTTTGAGTTGTCGAATTAGTTCCAGTGCTGGAGTGAGATGAGTACCGGTGATGATGATGGTTTTTGTTATCTTTTGACTCATGATTTGAGTATACCAGGGTTGAATTATTTTTTTCGATATTGTGAACTAATCCAATAGCAGCTGCTAAGGTAGTCAAAGATGAACCACCGTAAGAAATAAAAGGCAAAGGAACTCCTGTTAAGGGAATAATACCGGCAATAGCGGATATGTTTATTAATGTTTGATAAGCGATCCAAAGAGCAGTGCCAGAAATTAAGAGAGACTGAAATTTATCTGGAATGATGTTGGCTAATTTAAATAAATATGAGATAAGAGAAATATAAATAAGAATAATTGAAAATAGTCCGATAAATCCAGCTTCTTCTCCTATAACTGCCAAAATAGAATCAGTAGAAATTTTTGGTAAAAAACTATATTTTTGATCTGAATTAGCAAAGCCTTTGCCAAAAAAACCACCAGAGGCTAGAGTTAGAGTAATTTGGTTACTATGATATGAGGCTGTTTCTTGGTTTTGTTCGGGATTAAGCATAGTTTTTAATCTGGCTGATCTATAGGGAGAAATTAGAACTAGTATTAAACTGGTTGTTACTAAAAATGCACAAAAAGTAAAAAGTGAGCCAATTTTTCCTCCGCTCAAATAATAAAGTGAAACAGAAATAGCAGATATTAGAATTGCCGTACTTAAGTTTGGTTCAATAATAATAAGAACAAAAGGAATACCTAAGTAAATGATTAAATTTTTTAATTGGCAATTTTCGTTCTTTGAAAAAAGTTGAGCCATGAACAAAACTAGACTTAATTTAAGTATTTCTGATGGTTGAAATTTAACTATTCCCAAATTTAACCAACGATGAGCACCTAAAGTTTCGTCACTAAAACCAGGAATGATAACTAATATTAAAGCAATAATTGAAAATATAAAAAACAAAGGAATATATTTTTGAATGGTTTTTATTTTTAATTTGGAAAAAATGAAATAAATAATTAGACTTATAACCAACCAAAGACTTTGTTTTCGTAAAAAGAAAAATTTATCACCAATACTGGTAGTAGCTTCACTTAAAGAAGCAATAGAAATAAAAATAATACCAATAACTATTAAAATAGAGGTTAAAAAAATAAGAGGTGATTTAGGAACTGATGGTTTCATTGGCAGATTTTATAATTGAAGGATTGATATTGATTGGATTATTTTGTGACGAAAAAGGAATAAAATCTCGATATCGACTTGAAGTGTTGTTTTGTTTATCTTTTTTAGTGATTTCTGAACCAATTATATTTGGATTATAAAATCTTTTGTTTTCTTGAGAAATATTAATTTGTATTATTAATGGGAGGAATGATAGAAGATGAAAGAAAAAAAGTGAATTAATGCTATTTTTGGTTTCAATTTGATGATAAAGGTCAAAAGAAGCAGTTAGTCTGGGGTTACATTCTAAGATATAAACATTGTCTTTATCAACAAAAAAATCTAATCCAAAAAAACCGTGATAATCAAGATTAATTAAAATATCAGCAAATTGTTGGGTTAAAGTTTTAATTTTTCCAATTATTTCTAATGGAGCATATGATGGCCATTGTCTACCAACTGTAGTAAAAGGATTTTGAGTAAATTGAGTAAGTCCGGTATATTGTAATCCTGGAGGACTTTGAATCAAACCAGCATTGGTAATACAACAATTATTAATAAGTGAATAACCGGACATAAACGGAGCGAATTTTACTGGGGTTTGATTTGGTATTTTGTCTTTTATTTCTTCCCAATTTGATGCTTTAAAAGTACTTTTACCAGCCCATCCAAAACGGGTTTGAATAACTAAATTATCTCCAAAAATTTCTTGATATTTTTGAAAAGTTGTTTGATCAAAAATATCAATTATTGACGGAATAGTAGGTAGATTATGTTTTTGGCAAAGTTTAGAAAAATTGATTTTATCTTCTAAGTAACGATTCATCTTGGCAGAATTGGCAGCATAAATCCAATTTTCTTTTTGACAAATATGTTCTATCTTCCCGGATGGTTTAAAAGGAATAATGACTACTTGATGATTTGTTTTAGATGATTTATTTTTTATAAATTCAACAACTTTTGGCTCTGATAAAAATTTACCTGAATTTTTTATTTGATTTTTTAGATTGAAAAATTTTGAGTTGAGTAAATAAAAATTATCTAGTTCTGGAATTTTTATACTTAAAAAATCATCAACACTAATGAAATAAAAATCAAAATTACTATTTTTTAGTGTTTTAAATAAATTCATCTTTTGGCACCGGTTAAAAGAATAACTGGATACTCTCCAATTTCTATATTGTTTTTTATAGCTTTTTGATAACCAGCCAAAGCGAGTGACCCTTCTAAGGAAGTGGTAATACCGTTTGATTCTAATAATTGATTGGCTAATAAGATAGATTCGTTTTGAATTGTAAAACCAGAACCATTTGATTTTTGAATAGTAGATATTATTTTATTTTTTTGAGGTATGAATTTTACTGATAAGGCATCAGTAATCAACCTATTTTCTGGTATAAAGTTAGTGTCAAAATATTTAGATATTGGACAATTAGCAGCCGATTGGACGGCAAAAATTTTTGTTGATAATGGAAGTTTTTGAGCTATTCCTAAAAGAGTAGTGCCACTACCTACAGGAATAAAAATACTTGTTATTTTTGATAGGTCTTCTAAAATTTCTACGGCAATTTGTTGATATCCGGTTAAGGCTGAAGGATCGGTTGATTGACGAAGTAAATAATAATTATTTTTTTTAGCAAATTTAATAGCCTGACTAATTGCTTTGTCGGTTAAAATAATTTCTGAAGGATATCTTTTTAATAGATCCATTTTTTTGAGATTTACTTTTGAAGATAAGAATATGGTTAATTCAATTTGATTAGATTGACAAAAATGAGCTGCGGATATGGCGGCATTACCAGTACTGGAAATTACTGCATGAGTATAACCTTTTTGTTTAAGATTATTGATTTGAAAAGGAATAGCTCTATCTTTAGCTGACCCTGTTGGGTTTTGATCTTCCCTTTTTAAATAAAAATTGTCTATTTTAACTAAAGGTGTGTTTGTCATATAATATTAATCAGCTTAATTATATATTTTTTATCTTAAATATGACAGAAACAAAGAAAATTACATGTCCTGATTGTGGAATTGAGATTGTGTTAACTGGAACAGAAGAAGTGGGTGACATTTTAGAGTGTGGAGAATGTGGTACAGAAGTGGAAATTACTTCTGCAGATCCATTGAGTTTTAGAGAATTAGTTGAAGAAAAATAATCTAAAAATTCCTTGATTTTCAAAATTTGGATTGGTTAGGTCAATTTGACCGTAATGAACTCCCCTGTTTTCTCTAGAACTATCAACATAGGTAATTAGATTGTTGTTTTTCTCAATAATAAATAAAACATGGTGACCATTTTTTTGACGAATCAAATCACCAGTTTGAATATCAGTATTATCGATTTCCTTTGATAAAGGATTAGATGTAAGCATATTAGCAGAAGTTTTTCGTGGATTTAAATCTATTTTTTTACCAAGGAGTTGACTATAAAATATTAGTAATTGGCAAACTAACCCTGAACAATCAATTCCGATTTTGTTTTTCTTTTGAAAATTATAAATTTCTCTCTCGGAAAGATCGAGTAACTTTATTTTTTTTAAATTGGCTAATTCGACAGTTTTTAGGGCAATATCTTTTGCATTTCCCTTGCCTCCCATAAAACCTTGCTTAATTATTTTGCCATCTTTAAGGGTATTTTTCCAATAAGGAATACCTATATATTTACTGATCTCTAATTTTAATTGATTGATTAATTCAGACCTAACCATAATCCAAAAATAGCTAAAATAATACCAGCCAACCAAGCTCTAGTGACAATTTTTGGTTCTTCCCAGCCAATTTTTTGAAGTGTCAGATGTAGAGGAGCTGCAGGAAATACTTTTTTACCAAAATATTTTTTGCTAAATATTTGAATAGCACTACTGAGACCTTCAACAATAAAAGGTGAACCGATGATAATTAGGGGAACTATTTTTCCTAGAAGAATAGCAATAACAGCAAATGTAGCTCCAAATGAAAGTGCTCCGACATCACCCAACCAAATACGAGCAGGATAAATATTAAAATACAAAAAAGCAATTAAGGCTCCTAGCCAAAGTGATAAAAACAAAGAAGTTGGTGTATCAAGAGAACTATTTGATAAAAACCAAAAAGCAAATAAAGCAATCATTAATAATCCACAAGATAATCCATCTAGGCCATCAGTGATATTAAAAAAGTTTGTAAAAGCAGTGATGATAATTGTGGATACTGGAACAAAAAATAAACCTAAATGAACTGGTCCAAAAAAAGGTACATAAAAGAAATCTATTTTTAGTTTTAAATATATTAAGAAAGAAATAATAACTGATAAAAGAATTTGAAGTATAAGTTTGTGAATTAATCGAAGACCAAAAAAACCTGTTTTTTTGAATCCAAAAAATTTATATATATCGTCATAAAGGCCGAGAATACCAAAACTAATAAAGGTAAAGAAAATGATTTCTAGTTCGTAGTTTATTTGAAAATTTGAAGAAATAAAAATCTTAGAGAATTTTAGTAAAGGAAAGAGAATTATAAACATAATACTAACCGAGATTATTATTAGTAATCCACCGCCAACTGGTGTCCCCTGCTTTGAGTTGTGAAATTTATCAAATATTGGTGTTCGTTTATTTTGGAAATCTGTAGTTAATTGTTTTTGTCGTTGAAATTTTAGTTTATAAAGAAGGTTTATAAACGGAACGACTAAAGTACTGGTGATAAAAAATGAGAAAAGTAATAATCCTAAATAAAGATGAATCATAATTAGATTTTTATATACTCAATATTAGCACCTAAAGATGATAATCGTTCAGCTAATTTTTCATAGCCTCGTTCTATAAATTCAACTCCATCAATAGTAGAAGTACCTTCAGCCACTAAGGCTGCAATGGTAGCTGAAGCTCCGGCCCGAAGATCATCGATAATAAAATTTGTTGGTTTTAATTTAGTAGGTCCATATATTTTGACTCCATGAAAAAAAGCAGGATTATCACTTTCTTTATTAAATTGATAATAATTTTCTGGATCATCAACAATAGGGTTAAATAGTTGAACTTTTACTCCCATTTTTTGAAGATTGACAATATGTTGAAAACGGTTTGGATACACTCTTTCAATAATTGAACTACAGCCAACTGATTGAGTTAATAAAATAGAAAATAATGCTTGCCAATCAGTCATAAACATTGGTTCTGGTCCTGTTTCAATATTAACAGCTTTTAATGGTTTATTCCAAGAAATATTTATTTCTTCTTGTCCGGTTTGAACTTTTGCTCCCATATTCTCAATAGTTTCTAAAAATGTTTTAACAGTTTTTGGATCGACTCGGAGAATATTAACATTACCTTTTGTAGCTAAAGTAGCACAAGCAAAAGTAACTATTTCATTACGATCGCAAATTACTTGATGTTCAGTTCCTTTTAAGGACGAAACACCTTGAATTATTATTTTTCCTGGGTCAATATTATCTCTTTGAATTTTTGCCCCCATTTTATTTAAAAGTTTGATTAAATCATCTATTTCTGGTTCTTGACCACAGTTTTCTAAGATAGTTTCACCAGATACTAAAACAGCAGTCATGATAACGGTTTCAGTTACAGTGTGTGATGGTTTATTAAAAACATAATGAGTTGGTTTAATTTTTTCTGTATTAAAAATTAGATTGGTTTCTGTTTCTTTGGTTTGAATATTCATTTTAGAAAAACAATCAATTAGACGGTCTAATGGTCGGCTACCCAAACGATCTCCGCCAGGGGTAGGAACTATTGCTTGTCCAGTTCTGGCTAAGAGTGGGGCAGAAAACATAAAAGAACTGCGTGATTTTACTCCAGTACCTTGTGGAACAGTAAAATTTTTTATTTTAGGAGTCGTTACTTGGACACAATGTTCTCCACAATAATTAATTTCTGATCCTAAACTTTTAGCGATACTTTCAGTTATTTTTATATCTGAAATATTGGGAATATTGGTTAGTTGAGTAGTTTGATCGGAAAGAAGAGAAGCAATTATTTGTTTATAACTAGCATTTTTGGCACCCCTAATAGAAATTTCTCCTTGAAGTTTTTTGCCACCGGAAATGATATATCTTGACATAAATTTAGTGAATTTTTTTAATAATTGACTTTATAATTTTACTACCATATAAGCCACCAGAACTCATATATATTAGGATATCATTTGATGATAATTGATGTATATAGTGATCTTTTATTTCTTTTTCAAGTGGAATATAGATAAGTTTTGAACCAATTTTTTGCTTAAAGTCTTTAGCAGTGGCTCTAGATTTTTTGTCTATATTTGGATTAAATCTAATTGGTCCCAGTACTATTTCTTCTGCTTTTTCAAAAGCTTTTTTGAGCCCAATTAAATTAGTTTTATATTGGGTAAAAGAAGCGTGTGGTTGAAAAAAAACTTTTATTGTTTTTTTGGGGAAATGAGTTTTTAGAGCTTCAATAGTTGATTGGATTCGACTAGCTGATTGAGCAAAGTCTTCATATAATAAAATATTATGTGAATTATCTATTAAATCTAATCGTCTTTTGATTCCGCGAAAAGAGAAAACTGCTTTTTGAATAATTCGAAAATTGATTCCAAGATGATCGGCCATACTAACGGCGGCCAAAATATTTTCAAAATTAAATTTGCCAATTAGGGTTGTTTGGACTAGTAATGGTCCTCTTGGGGTGTGTATTAATAAGTTTGTTAGATTTGAATGAATATCTATTTTTTCAATATAATAATCAGATTTTGGTGAGTTGTAGCTAATGATTTTTGACTTAGAATAAAGACTAAGTTTTTTGGTTTGACAGCCAAGAGAATTAATTAATAAAGTACCATTTCCTGGTAAACGGTTAATCAGTTTTTTAAAAGCTTGAAAATTTTTTAATTGATTTGGATATGAATCTTTGTGTTCCCAATCAGCACTAGTTAACAATAAGTGTTTAACTGGATAATATAAAAACTTAGCTTTTCTATCTAATCCATTTATAGATTCATCTGCTTCAACTATGGACCAGTTTGATGATGAAAAATTAACAGATTCTAGTTTGTTTTTAGAGTAACCACCAAACATATAATTAGGATCTTTTTTGGCTTTTACAAATATCCATGTTAAAAGACTAGTAATAGTAGTTTTGCCGAAACTACCAGCAATTAATATTGATTCTTCTTTGATTAAATTTTGAGCTAGATAATTAGTGGCAGAAATATAGGGAATTTTCATTTTTTTTATTTGATTGAATTCCTTTTTAGTTTTTTCAAATGAGAGATATGAAGAACCAACAATAACCAAATCTATATTAGAATTTATTTCTGCAGAATTAATTGGTATATCTGCTTTTTTCAACATGGTACTGATCGGAGGATATATTTTTTCTTGATCGGATCCGGTAATATAAACTCCTCTTTTTTTGAGATTGACAGCTAATGGTGCTGTCATGGTTCCAGCAATTCCAATAATATGAATATGCATGTTAGTAAATAGTTAATAGTAAATAGTAAGTAGCTATATTATCTTTCATAAGAAATCCATTGATTGTCTTTAAAGTATTCAAACCCTGGCATATTGCGTTTGTAAAAACCAGTTTCAGTTGAAAATCTGCCTAGATAACAAAATTGAAGATTTTGTTCGTGACTATCGATTATTGTTTGTAAAACTAATTTAATTGGTAAATTACTATGATTGTATTTTGGATCGTAAAAAACATAGGCAATATGGCTAATTGAATCAGAAAAATAACAAATAGAATAAGCTACGATTTGATGGTTTTCGTCATACCAGGTATAGATAATATTAAACAAATGATCTGAGAATATTTTTTTGACCGAACTTATTGGAAAATCCCAGCCTAATTGTTTAATCCAATTAAAAATTTCTTTTTGAACGTTAATATTAAAATCAAAATTTTCTGATGGAGTTTTAATAAAAGAAAAATTATCTGTTTTTCTTAAAATTCTTCTGTTTTCTGAACTGAGATTGAACTGAGAAAGATTTGATCTACTACTGCTTTCAAAATACCAAAGATCCTTTCGGTTTCTTTGAGGAAGTAAACCTTGTTGATAATTTGATTCAATTGAATGGTTGTTGGTTAAATTAAATTGGCTCATATTTTTTTTAATTTTAAAGCAGTCCTAAAAGCTTCTGTTTCCGACCATTGATATTCAGTATTACCATGGAGAATGGTGTCTTCATGACCTTTTCCGCAGGCAATAACTACATCATTAGGTTGGGCTAATTTAATGGCTAGGTTAAAGGCGTCTTGACGATTAGGTATATTGAAATAAGTAAATTTATCATCCGATTTTTTTAAGATTTCAATTATTTCTTTATTACTATCAATACTTTGAAGATTTATAAAATGAGATTTATTTGAATCAATACCACTAATAATCTGTTGATTAATATCATTAATATCTTCATTTCTAGTATCATCTGCCGTGATAATAGCAATATCTGATAAATGAGAAACTATTTGACCCATTTTAGGTCTTTTACTTTGATCTCGTCCACCAGTAGCTCCAAATATAACTATAATTTTACCTTTGGTTACTTTTTTAAGAGAGGAAAGGGTTTTTTCTAGAGCATTTGGAGTGTGAGCAAAATCAACAATAGTTTTGAATTTAAAATCGTTTCTCACTTCTTCTCGACGACCTTTTGTTTCAGGAAAATTTTTGACAGTGTCAATTAAAAATTTATGATCGATTTTTAGATTATCGATAATACCGAGAGCGACAAGAATATTGTTAATTTGATAGTAATAATTACTATCAGTGGTAATTATTAAATCATTTACTTTAAAGTTTAATTTTTTATCTGTTAATTTAATATTTTCAGCTTGATAATTAGATTTTTGGTCAACACTATAAGTGGAATGAGGAATTTTTAATAAAGGTTTAATTATTTGATATGAATAATCGTCTTTATTAACAATGGCATAATCTGATTGATTAAAAATTTTAGCTTTTGATTTAATATATTTTTCCATGTTGGAGTAATAATCCAAATGTTCATGTGAAGTGTTGGTAATGGCGGCAGTAATAAAATGACAACCTAAAAAACGATATTGATCAAGTCCATGAGCAGTGACTTCGCAAACAACATGAGTAACTCCAGCATCTACCATCTGACTTAATATTTGTTGAAATAATTCTGGATCTGGGCTGGTCATGTGTAAGCCAGTACTAATTTCTTGATTATCACCAAATTTTGCACCTATGGTGGTAATTACACCAGCTTTAATGCCAGCTTTTTTTAGAATTTCATAAACTAGAATACAAGTAGTAGTTTTACCATCAGTACCAGTAATACCAATCAGTTTTATTTTTTTGGCTGGAAAGTGATAACGAAAATTGGTTATAAAATTTTTTGGATAATGCCAAAATATGTTTTTTATTTTTTGAAAATTGATCGATTTTAATGACATTTTTATTGTTTAATTATAACAAATGATCTATTTTTGAAGCCAAGTCAAACCAAATAGGAGCGGCGGTGCTTGATCCCCAAGGAGAACTTTTTGGGTTGTTTATGGTTACAATCATGGTAAATTTTGGGTTATCACAAGGGGAAAAGCCAATATATGAGGCAATAGTAGAAGAGTCAGTATAACCACCTTTAATAGCAATTTGAGCAGTACCGCTTTTGGCACAAACTTCAAGATTTTTTGGTTTCATGACAGAAACAACTCCGTTTTCAACTGAATATTTTAATATCGATTTGATCTCTTTAATTGAATTAGAATTAAAAATTTGTTTTGGGTTATTATTTTTAGTAATTAATAGATGTGGTTTAACTAACAAACCATTATTAGCAATAGTATTAAAAGCTTGTAACATACCAGCTTGAGTAACTACAATTCCTTGACCAAAGGAAGCAGTGGCTAAGTCTATCTCTGGCCAGTTAGTTTTAACATTTGGTCGAGATTCTCCTTGTAGATCAATTCCGGTTTTTTGATTAAGACCAAGTTTTTGAAAATAATATAGAAATTTTTCAAGGCCAATTTTGGAAATTATATGACTCATTCCTATATTGTCTGAATTTTTAATAATATCTTTGAGTGATGAGTTTGGATGAGTAGCATTGTCATGGTTGGTTATGGTGTAATCCCCTATCTTTAAAGTTTGATCACATTTATCACAAATATAATCAGGAGAAATAGACTTACTATCTAAACCAATAGCAATAATTAATGGTTTAAAAATTGACCCTGGTTCAAAAAGGTCTGAAATAGAATTTATTTTAGTAGCACTAGGAGTGGCTGAATTGGTTGCTGTAAAAGTAGTCATAGCCAAAATACCGCCAGTTTTTGTATCCATAATTGTAATTGATCCAGAGTCTGCATCATATTTTTCAACTCCTTTTTTTAATTCTGTTTCCACTTGGAATTGAATACTTCGATTTATAGTTGTGTATAAATTTTGACCATCAGTAGCAACTGAATTCCAAGATTTTTTGGTAAGTATAGCTTTGCCAGTAGCGTCTTGGGGAGACCAGGTAAAACCCGTTTTCCCCTTTAATTGTTTTTGGTAATAACCTTCAAGACCACCATAACCAATACTATACCCTTGGTCATTTTTTGCTACCATTCCTAAAATTGGCTGAGCTAAGGTCTTTTCTGGATAATATCTTTTTTCATTTTTTTCAAAACTAAGACCTGGTATATTAAGTTGATTTTTCTCTTCTTCGGTAAAAAGACTAGTGAAAGTTAGCCATTTTTGATTGGAATTATTTTTGAATAACTCAATAAGTTTTGTATTTTCTTCAGTGAATTGAGGATGTATTTGATTAATTTTTGTAAAAATTTGATTTAAGTCTTGGTTTAAGTTTGGTTTGTAAATCGAAAGTTGATAATTAGTAATATTAACAACCAAAGGAAAATTATCAGAAGAGTATATTTTTCCACGACTGGGAATGGTTTTTTCGAGTTTATATGTTTGAGTTAAAGCTTTTTCTCTAAGTTCTGCTCCGGTAATTATTTGAATATAAAAAAAACGACAAATTATAAAAATAAAACAGATAGTGAGAGTTATAGATATTGTTTTAACTCTAGGAATTTTCATTTTAAATTTATCCTTTGATTGACATAAACAAATGATTTTTCTTGTTGTTTTGAAAGAAGATAATTAATTGAAGTTAATTCGGTAAATTTTTTTTCTAAGTTTTGATTTTCAATTTTAAGATTTTGATATTCGATTTGACTTTGATAAAGTTGACTATTTTGATTAATAATTTCACTTGAATAATAAAACGAAAAAATAGTTTGGATAAAAATAATAACAACTAAAATGTATACAAAATATTTTGGCATTAAACTATTTTATACGATCTAAGGATGGCAGAGCGAGATAAAGGATTATTTTTGATTTCCTTATATGATGGATGAATTGGTTTTTGATTTTGATAAATCGTTTTTTGTAAAATATTTTGTTGAATGAATTGCTTAATAATTCTATCTTCTCCAGAGTGAAAACTAATGAAACAAGCTGTTCCATTTGGTTTGATGACATTAAGGCTTTGAGAAAGAATTTGTCTAAGATTATGGAATTCTTGATTAACGGCAATTTTTAATGCTAGGAATATTTTTGTACTAGGATCTATTTTGGTACGAATTTTATTTTCTAAATAAAAATTTCTAATGATGTCGGCTAATCTTTTGGCTGTGGTAATAGGTTTTTTTTGACGTTCTGAGATTATTTTTGAAATAAGAGATTGGCTGTGTATTTCTTGGCTATTTTTGGAAAAAATTTGATAAAGTTCTTCTGCTGAACCAACATTAATTATATCTTTAGCTGTTGGATCGTCTGAATTTTGATTGATTCTCATATCTAGAGATTCATCATCATTAAATGAAAATCCTCGATTTGTTGAAAGTTGTTGATTTTTACTTAGACCTAAGTCTACTAATAATCCATCAATTTTTTGATCTATTTTAGAATTGACGATTGTTTTAAGTTGATTAAAGTTTGACAGAATCGGATGAAAATTTTTTATCAATCCAGCTTCTTTAATTCTGTTGGTGGAAATTTCTAAATTTTTTTCATCTTGATCAATTCCATAAACTATTCCACCTTTGTTTAGAATTGCTAATGTATGTCCGCCATTGCCTAAAGTAGCGTCTATGTAAACACCATCAGTTTTTATTTCTAATGTAGAAATTACTTCGTCTAAAAGGACTGGTTGATGATAATCCATTAGTTAATAAGATAATCCCCGGTTATAAGAGAATTGTTTTCTTTGGTGATTGTAGATGGAGTAATTGAAGATACTTTGCCACTTCCATTACCGCTTGAAAATACAGAATATACTGGTTTGAAGTTTTTGATTAAAACAAAGTAATCATTTTTTGAAGAAATCGTAGCCTTTATTAATAAGTTTTCAGTTTCAAGGCTTAAGCCTTTAGTTTTAATATCTGTAGATGTTAAAAAAACAAATGGAGCTTCATATAGAGCTGATTGACCATCAGCAGTCATGAAACTTAGAGTTAATGTTCCTCCAGTTATTCCTTCGTCATATTTATATTTACATCCATTAGTACAACTTTCGGTTCCTAAAAGTAATTCTCTTTCAATTGAATTTCCTTCGATTTTTGCAGTTCCACCAACACCTTTTTCGATTTCGATATTTTCGTCTTTGGCAGTATAAATCAAATCATATTCAATTTCAGAAATATTTTTGGGAATATCGGAAATTTTAAGATTGAGTCTATGACCATCTGCTTGTGGGACAAGACTAATATATGGTTTTTCTTCATCACTTAATGATAATTCTTCTGTTGTTTTGGTTTCGGTTGTATTAGAACTAGTAGTAGTCTTTTTGTTTTTACCAACAACAATCGTAATTATCATTACAATAATTAAAATAATGGCGCCAATAATAAAATAGATGGTATTTTTATTTTTCATAATTATTATTTAACTGCTTTTCGATCCAAGTGTCAATTTCGTCGATTGAAAGACGAATTTGTTTCATGGTATCGCGATCACGAATAGATACGGTGTTGTCTTCAAGAGTTTGATAATCAACAACAGTGCACCATGGAGTACCTATTTCATCTTGTCGACGATATTTTTTCCCAATATTACTACTATCATCCCAATCAATTGAATATTTTTGGTTTAATTGTTTAAAGAGCTTTTCTGCTTTATCAATAAGTTCTGGTTTATTGGCGGCTAGTGGAAAAATTGCCATTTTATAAGCAGAAATTTTTGGATTAATTTTTAAAACAGTTCTAGTATCACCTGATTCAATTGGTTCTTCTTGATAAGCATCGAGAAGCATGAAAAAGAAACTACGATCAACTCCTCCAGAAGTTTCGGTTATCCAAGGAAGATATTTTTCGTGAGTGATTGGATCGATATAAGATAAATCTTGTCCACTAAACTTGGAATGTTGAGTTAAGTCGTAATCTGATCGCCAATGGATTCCTTCCATTTCAGCCCATCCCCATGGAGCATTGTATTCAATATCAAATGCTTTTTTGGCATAAAATGCCAATTCGTCTTTACCATGTTCTCTAAATCTTAAATTATCTTGGTTATTAAATAAAGATTTGTACCAATTTATACGAGTTTCTTTCCAATATTCAAACCATTTATCCATTTCATCTGGATGAACAAAATATTGAATATCCCATTGTTCAAATTCTCTGGTACGATAAAGAAAATTTTTAGGAGTGATTTCATTTCTAAAAGCTTTTCCAATTTGAGCGATACCAAAAGGTATTTTGACACGAGTAGAATCAACAATATTTTTAAAATCTAAATATATGGTTTGACAAGCCTCTCCTCGTAAATAAGCATGAAGTTTTTCACCTTCAATAACTCCAATTTCGGTTTCAAACAGAATATTATATTTTCTTCCCTCGGTAAATTGCCCACCACATTCTGGACATTTTGAAGGATCATCAAGTAAATCAGGTCGAAAACGTTTATGACACGATTTACATTCAACCATAATATCGGCAAAATTTTTCACATGTCCAGAGGCTTGCCATACGGTGGGATGGGTTATTATGGAACCATCAATACCAACAACGTCACGACGATGTACTACATTGTCTGTCCACCAGAGATTTTTCCAATTCATTTTCATCAGAGAACCAATTGGACCATAATCGTAAAACCCTTGAACACCACCATAGATTTCAGAATTTTGAAAAATAATTCCTCTACGTTTACAGAGGCTGACGATTTTACTGACAAGATCGTTTTGATTGTCTGACATTTGTATCCTTAAAAATTAATAATAATTTTTAGGGACGATCTAAAAGCTTGACCGCGGTTCCACCCTATTTGATAAATCATTTATTCCAATTAATTTACCCTCTTTTATTTTTCGGCTCGAGATTTGCCAAATCTGTCATAACCTTGATGTTGAAGTTTATATCGTTTTATTAAAACTGTCAATTCAACTATTTAAACAGTTTGTTACTTTCTAATGGTTTTTCAATAATACTTTCAAAAAATTTTTTGATTAATTTTTGAGTGGTAGGATAATCTTTTTTTTGGAATGAATCTAAAATTTCTGGCGGTATACCAAAACCAAGGTTATCTAAGAGTTTTATTTCGTTGTCGATATATCGATTTACTTGGTTTTTGTTAATAGATTCGATAATGTTTTTAGAAATTATATAAATACCCTCTAATTGTTGATTTTCGGCAATAAACCGATTGATTATTTCTAAAAAATAGAATAATAAATTTAACTGAGTTAGACTTTTGTTGGTTTGAAGAAATTGATTGATAGTTTGAGTTTCAGAAATCCAAAGAAAATCGTTTTTTTGATATAGATGAGCTTTGATAATATTACCAAGTTGAAGACTGCCCAAACGACTACTTTTGATATTTTTAGCACCTTTGGCTAGGGCAATAATTTTTCCATCCCTTGGAGTTAGTAAGGTGATCAAACTGTCAGTTTCTTTTGAGTTGTGACGGTTGATTACAATAGCTTCAGTAGTTTTATATTTATCCATTAGAGAGATACTTTGATAGTTTTATCTGCAGCCCAACTAAAAGTATCCATTTTTTTACCATTAATTGTTAGTTTATATTCTACTGGTTTGGTTCCTGGTTGTTTTTGAAGTAACAAAGTATAAGTTGATCCAACTTTAACACCAGATTTGTATTGTACAGAAACCTTACTACTAGATTTTGGATACAAAGGATATTTGTCTCCATAAAAACCTTCAAATACTTGTTTACCTAATTCTTCATATAGAACAGTTTCTACTTCAGATCCGGTCATTTTAGTTAAAGTTGAACCGGTAGGAACATAAAATCTAAATAAGTCTCGATATTTAGAAGCATTTAAACACAAGTCCCCCTTTTCAAGATTACAATTAGAGGCGGCATAAGGGTTGGTATAAGTGACGGAAACTTTATGTTCGACAATTCCATTTTTTATAGTAATGTCGTGATTAATTTCTTGAGTGATAAACATATTGCTTTTGGCACTGGCAAAGTTGGCATCATTAAGATGAAGGTAATCAATATTTTCTGCAGTTTGAGTAATTTGTCCACTAATATTGGCAGACTTTCCTACTTCAGCCATATCATTATTAGTAAAATAAACCAAAATATGTTTTTGATTAACATTTTTAAAGAAGGCTTCGATTAAACCAGTCATTTTTGATTTTTCTGACCCCATGACGTTAGCTAAAAGAGCAGACATAAGTGGGTTTAGAAAATCTTTTCGATTTGGTTCAATATAATTTCGTGGTCTTCCTGCCATCCATTCAATATCGTAAATAATTGAAGGACACCCATTACATCTAGTATTATCTGGTTCTGCAGTAAAAGTGCCGACACGAGTATCTAATTTTCCTAAAATTTTGACCATATCAGCTAATAATTGAGTATCGATAGCGATAACAGCATCAAAATTTTCTTTTGATTTAGTAGCCTTTAAATAATTTTCTAAAAATATTTGAGCATCAGTAGGAAAATCAGGTGAGAGATTGCTATCACGAAGATAAAGATTGGGAACATTTATATGATATGAAGAAATTAATCTAGGAGCTTTACCCAAACTTCCGAGACGATCATCAAGGTCATAAATATTACTAGCGGTTCCGGGGGTAACTTTACCATTAGATACACTCATAGTACTGTAAGCAGTCCAAAAACCACCACTGGGTCGAAGTTCTCCATCGTTTTGAAAAACCATTAAATAACGTCTAGGACTATCTTTACCAAGTAACCAGGAAATTTTTGACAACAACGGTTTACCATTTTTAACCAGTTCATTAGCTTGGGTTATATTGTCCTGAGCCTTTATTATTTTTGATTTTATTTCGATATTTTTAAATTTATCTGGATAACGATTGGGATTAATTTTACTTAATTCAGTTTCAATATTTGATATTTTGGTTTCCAACTCATCTAGATATGGAATTAATCCTTCAGCAGACTCGGTCAAAAAAGCAATTCGATCTTCGGTAGTCTTTTGACTACTTTCAGAACTACCTTTTATACCCAAGAAGTCTTGGTATGGTTCAATGGCTTGAATAACTATCTCGCCAGCATCTATACCTTCATAAGCAATATTAATAACTTTTTGTCCATCACTATAATATTTGTTTAACCAAGGGATTATTTTTAATAACCCCATTTTTTTATAAGTTAATTCAATTGATTTAGTATCTGATTTAATATTAATCAAACTTTCTTTCACTTTTGCTAAATCCTTATCACTTATTGCTTGTTGAACTATTTGGTATTCACTTTTTATGGAATTAATTTTATTAAATATCTTCTTACCTGGAACAAAAACGGCAAAAAATAAAAGAGAAAATAATATTGTAATAATGATTAAAACCATTGATAAAATAGAAATTATTTTTTTATTTCTTTTTAATGGTTTAGAAGTTTCTTTAGAAGGCATATTGTTTAAAGATGGTGACGTTTGAGTCTGATTAATAATATTTTCCATAAAATAAGTTTAGACGAAATTTAAAGAAATTACCATCTAGAAAGCATCGATAAGGGTGTTTTGATTATAATGACTATTTCTTCGATAAATGATTGTTTTTTTATGTAATCAGCATCCATCTTAGCTCTTTGTCGAAAAGAAATATCGTTTCTACCTGATGTTTGCCAGACACCAGTAATTCCTGGTTTAGCCGAGCGAATTATTTTTATATATTTTTTGGTATCTGGATATTTTTTTTCCTGTTCTTGTAGTTCTTCTTCACGGTAAGCACGGGGTCCAATTAAACTCATATCCCCTTTTAAAACATTGATTAGCTGGGGAAATTCATCAATAGTTAAAGATCTTATTTTTTTACCTATTGGAGTAATTCTAGGGTCTTCTGACATTTCTAATTTCCAACCGTTTTCTTTGTATTTTTTCCAAAGATCTGGATAATTTTCTCTTAATCTTTTGTCATTATCTCCTGTATACATAGATCTAAATTTGTACATCCAAAATTGATGACTGTCTTTACCAACCCTTTTTTGTTTAAAAAAAATTGGACCAGGTGAACTAGCTTTGACCAAAATCATTGTTACCAACATTATTGGGGAAAATATTAATAACAAAATCAACGAACCGATAATATCAATAGTTCGTTTGAAAATTTGGAATGTTTGTTTTTTCATTTTAATTTAAAAAATATTTTTTTAATTTTTTCTTTTTAACAATTTTTGAAACGATATCTCTGACTTTGGCACTACCATTTTTGGTAATATTGCAAATCAATAAACCGTCAGGTGTATCAATAATAGCTAAATTATTAACATCAATCAGACTTACTAGTTTACCAGCAGAAGTCGATATTAGACAATTTTTTGAATCAATCTCTAAATGATCTATTTTTGGGTTTAATAAAGCAATTCCATTTTGATCTTTATCAATCTCATTATAAATGGATTTCCATTCACCAACATCACTCCAGTTAAATTCAGCCGGAACAACAATCATATTTTTTGATTTTTCAGAAATAGCTTGATTTATATTAAGATTTTCTGAACGTTGATAAATTATTTCTGTTTGTTTGTGATCTGTTTTTTTACTAAGTTGTTCAAAAAATTCATAATAATCTGGGTGAATTTTTTGAAATTCATCTAACATAACTTTTAGGCTAAAAGTGTGTAAATCAGAGTTCCAAAAACTATTTTTTTTAATTAATTTTTCGGCCGTATCTGAATCTGGTTTTTCTATAAAAAAACTAATATTAGAATATTGATTATTTTTTTGTTGAGGCACAATATAACCAAATGAAGGGTTGGGCCAAGTTGGTTTTATTCCGATAGTTACAATTTTTTGTAGTTTTACGGCTAAATTGTAGGCATATTTAATATTTTTTTTGAACTTTAAATTTTTAGTAATGTATTGATCAGCGGCACTGGTAGTAATGACAGCATTTGGATCAATTTGATAAATCTTACTGATGGCAAAAATATATGCCATGGCAGTATTTTTTTTGGCTGGTTCGTATAAAAAGTTTTCTAAGGGTATTTTTTTACCAATTAATTTTTCTAGTTTTTCTTGATATTTTTGATTGGAAACAATAAAAATATTTTTCGAAGGACAAACCTTTTTGGCTCGATCAAGAGTTTGTTCTATAAGTGTCTTTTTGCCGATTAGTGATAAAAATTGTTTTGGATGATTAGCTCGAGATTGAGGCCAAAGGCGTGGCCCTGTTCCGCCGCAAAAAATTACAAAATAGTGGTTTGGTGTTGTTGCCATAATTGGTCAATTTCTTGTTTAAAGTTTAACATAAACTTTTCAGTTGAGAATTGTTTTGCTTGGTTGAGACATTCAGTTTTTTTAAAATCTGTTGGATTAAATTTTTCTAAAGTGTGAATAAGTGACTTTGTGGTTTGTTTGTTAAAAAAAAGTCCAGTTTTTTTGTCTATAACGGTTTCGGTAATACCACCTTTTCTTAGGGCAATTACTGGTTTACCACAAGCTTGAGCTTCAAGTGGTGTTAATCCAAAATCCTCTACCTGAGGACAGATGAGAGCTTGACAATTTTGATAAAGAAAAAGCAATTTTTTGGCTGATACTTTACCAGTAAAAATTATATTTTTAAAATTTAATTTATTTTTTAACTCAATCAAATCTTTTTTATCTCGACCTTGGCCGACAATTATAAGTTTTTGATTGAGTTTGTGACAGGCTTTGATGGCTAGATCAATTTTTTTATGACGTACTAATCTTGAAACTACTAAAAAATATTTTTCATTAGGTTTTTGAGTGGAAGGTTTAAAAAAATTTATATTAACGCCGGGGTAAATAATTTTACTAGGACGATGATAATGATCAATAATTCTTTGCTGAACAGTTTTGGAGTTGCAAAGTAAATAATCTGGACGTTGGCCGTAAATAAAATCAGTTTTTTGATAATTTGCTAAAAGTGGTTTTAAAAATTTAAATTGGGATGGTGTTTGGTAAGTGTATCGATTGGTATTGTGAAGATAACAAATGAATAAGGTTTTAGGTTGGGTTAAAAGACAATGACCACAAACTTGAGTAGTGGAAATAACAATATCAAATTGAGAGAAATCAAATTGCTCTAGGGCAAGTCCATAAAATGGAGTATGAAAAAGATTATTTTTTTTGGTCAAAGAAAAGTTATTAATTATTGATGGGACAATAGTAATTCCTTTTGGGAGCCATTTGGTTTTTTTTGGATTATATATGGTGGTAAAAAGAGTAGCTTTAGGAAAAATTTTTAAAATATTAAGCAAAACTCTCTCTGCTCCACCCCATTGATTGAGCCAGTCGTAAAAAATAGCAATCTTTAAATTTTTAGTATCCAATTTTTAGTTTTCAACTAATAATTTTTTGTAGATAGAAAAAGTTTGTTTGGCAGTTTTATCCCAAGAATATTTTTTTACTTGGAGATAACCTAGTTTGATTAGTTGATTTCTTAAATCTTTAGATTTGTATAATTTTTCTATTTGTTCAACTAAATCATTGAAGTTGGTTGGGTCGAAATACAAAACAGAATCTTGATAAATTTCTGGAAGACAGCTGTTGTTTGAAGAAATAACTGGACAACCCAGGGCCATAGCTTCTAAACCAGTTAAACTGAAACCTTCCATAAATGATGGATGAACTAGAGCTAAAGCTTTTCCATAAATTTTTTGAAATTGTTCATCGGGGATATAACCTAAAAATTCCACTCTAGTTCCAAGTCGGTTTTTTTTAATTAGTTTTTCAAGCCTTTGGGTAAAATAATTTCTGGCACAAATAATTTTTAATTTTAAATATGGTATTTTTACTAGTGCTTCAATCAAAATTGATGGATTTTTGTGAGGATAAAGATTGCCGGTGTATATAATATACGGATTTTTTGAAGAATATTGATTGTCAGATTTTGATAATTGATCAATCTTATTTAAAAAATTAGGATCAACAGCTTCATGGGTAGTAGTGATGTTTTCAGGATTGATATGGAATTTATCTATCAAATAATCACGCCAATAATCACTAGGAACAATTATGGAACTGGTTTTAATAGCAATATTGGTGATGATTAAATAAAAAAAATGTTTGATCCAATAAATACTAGCGTTTTTGGTGGTATTAAGTCGGCCTTTAAAAAAATGTTTGATAAGATCGTGGATAGTAACGACTGATTTACCAAAATAAAAAATAGGTTTATTGAAATGAGTAAAATGAACTAAATCAGGGTGAAGTTTTTTAATTAAAAAAGGTAATAATATTTGTTCAGAAATAGAATAATGTTTTATGTTAGTGGTAACATAGTCAAAATTATTACCAAGATCTTTTTTGATTTCTGTCTCTAAATCAGAATAAATTATTAAAGTGTATTTAAACTGAGAAAAACCAGGTTGGTTAACCAAAGCTTTAAGTAAATTTTTGGTGTATCGACCGATACCAGTATGTTTTGGTCCATAAAGCCGAGCATCAATAACTACGTGTTTCATTTTAATTTGAAAGGAGGAGAATTTATAATTACAGCTTTAAATGTACCACTAAAACTATATTTTGTGTTTTTTGGAATATATAAAATATCGCCAGATTTACCTATTAGATCATCGATTACTATTTCACCTTCAAGAATAAAATAAACTCTATCACTTTCCGTTTTGGTTGTTTCATTATGGTTTAAAGCATTTCCAACTGCGACACTGACATTATTACTATCTTTGATAGTTAAATAATTAGATATTGAATAAGAATCAGAAATTTTTCTGATTACAGAGTCTTCTTTTTTAAATAATTTTATTGGCATTTTATAAATATTTGGCTTTGGTGGTGCGTTTTAATTCTAATAATTTTATCCCCCACATAACTATTTTTTGGATTGGACGGGGATATTTTTTAATTAAATTTTTTTCATAAAATATTCTCATAGCATTGACACTAGCTTGAGCAGTTTTTAGTTTAGTCTCTCTAGAGGCTTTGGAAAGATGTTGGCTTTTGCTAACTAAACCAGAGGAAACTCCTTGAAAATGGGTAATTTTACAAGTCGGGTTAAAAAATAAATGATAACCTTGCTTTTTAATCTGATAACAAAAATCCAAATCTTCTCCATAAAAGAAATAATCTTCATTCCACCAACCAATTTTTTGACCAACTGAATATTTAACCATTAAAAAGGCGCCAACACAGGCCTCAATTTGATGAATTTTAGAGATATCTAAATGGCCCAAAAAATAACCAGCAAAAAGATGCGATTTTGGAAATAATTTTGTAAGACCAGAAAAATAACAAAAAGCTCGCCAAGGAGTAGGAAAACCACGGTGACATTCTGGTTGCATTTTTCCAGTTAGAGCTAAGGTTATATAACAAGTAGCAGCATCAACTTTTTTATCTTGATCAAAAAACTCAATCATGTTTTTTAGAGTACTAGGATCGACAACTGTATCTGGATTTAAAAATAAAACATAATTGGTTGAAGGATTGACTTTTTTTACACCTTCATTATTACCATGTGCAAATCCTTTATTGTCAGTAAGAAGTAAATATTTAGTGGAAATTTTTTGATTATTATCAACTAAATTTTTGGCCAATTGAATACTATTGTCAGTTGAATTATTGTCAACAATGATGGTTTCAATTTTATAATCACCTAGTTTAGATTTATAAATACTAGCAAGACATTTTTGAAGATAATCTTGGGAATTGTAATTTAAAATAACGACTGAAAGGTCCATATTATTTATTGGTAATTTTTTTATAAATTTGGTTTAGACCTTTAACACTATTTTGATATGAATATTTTTGACTGATAAGAACATTGGCTTGATCACCCATGGCAATTCTTTTCTTGTCATTTTTTAATAGATCAATAGTATTTTTGGCAACCTCTTCATATTTGCAAATTATTGATTGTTTAAAATTTTCGATTTTAATACCACCCATACCTTCTGGAGTAGTGACTATTGGTAGACGACAGGCCATAGCTTCTAAAAATTTATTTCGACTACCACCGCCACTACCCATAGGAGCCAAAAGCACCCAACAATGTTGGTAGTAGTACATAGGATCATGTGGTTGACCATCGAAATCAGCCTCTTCCACAATAACATCATCTGATTTGTAATGACTATAATAATCTGGAGCCAATCGGCCAATAATATAAAGTTTGCAGTTTGGAATAGCCTTTTTAATTTCTGGCCAAGAGTCTTTTATTATCATTTCAACAGACTCTCTGTTTTGCATCCATTTCATATTAGAAACACCAAATAAGACTGATGGATATTCACTTTTGGGAGTTTTTGGTTTGCTTTCAAAATATTTATTATCTACTCCGTTATCAAAAAGTTTAATATCATTTCGTCCGGTAATTTTTGAAATTACTTTTTGATCTTCTTCACCAAAAGCAACAACAGTATTGGTGTTTTTCCAATAATAAGTTTCCCAGTGTTTAAGTTTTTTTACATCTAACCAAAGTAATGGGTAGATTAGTTTTCTCCAACCTTTAACAGTTTCAATATAATGTTGGTAGACAGCAAATTCGATAGTTTGATCAACAAGAACAATAGGAATGTCATTTTTTGGAATATTAGGCATTAAATAAAAACATTCACAGTGAATAAGGTCATATTTATCACGATTAAGTTCAATAGCAATTGTATTTTTAAGGTCACTGCTAATATAGTTGGCAACTAGAAATGGATAAGTGCTAAAACCGGTAAAAAGAACTTTTTTAAAATCCCAAGTTTTACCACGTTTGACGACAATAACTTTTTTACAAAAAGGTTTTATTTCCTCCAACCCTTCTTCATCTCGACTAAAGCAAATAAGAGTAATATCATTTTCATCAGCAAGATATTTAATGGAATAATATGAACTATTTTGACCGCCAGATTGTGCTCTTCTTGGCAAATAAGGAGTAATCATTAAGATTTTTCGTTTACTTTTGATCATGGAACTGAGTGATTAATTGATAATAAATTGCCATCATAATCCAAAAAAGATAAGCCGTTTTTGAAGCTTCAAAGACATCAATAAAAATAGCATTGGCTAAAAATGCAGATAAGCCACCAAAAAGAATAATAGCTAATTTTTGTTCTTCAGTTTTATTTTTAGTAAAGGAAAATGAAAGAGTTTTTTTTATGAAAAATATAATTATAGAGGCAAAGGTAATAAAACCAATTATTCCACTTTCACCTAAATTCCTTAAATAATCATTATCAGTGGCTAGGGTAATAGAACCTAATCCTGTTCCAATAATTGGATTTTTCTTAAAAGCATTAATAGCTCTAGGCCATTCAACATTAAAGCGGATTTCTCCAGACCTGGCAACTCCAACATCAGTATCAATTTCGGGGTATTTTTCAGTTTCTTGATGACGAATAACTGTTGGTGTGGGAGTAGTAGGTTTTGTATTAGTAGGTTTTGTAGATACAACAGATATTATTGTTGGCGTTGGTATTAAAGTTGGAGTAGTTTTATTTGATATTGAAGTAGCGAATTGGTTTTTGAGTGCTGGGATAGTTGCTAAAAGTCGTTGATTTAAATCTTTTGAACTGAACATACTAAAAACAACTAAAAGAGAAATCGGAATAATCCATAGGTATTTTCTTAATAAAAAAAGTGACAAAGAAATACCTCCCCAAAAAGCAAAAATAGAAACACGAGATGCGGTTAGTGTAAGAATATTGAAACTAGCAATCCAAATTATTAAATTAATGATTTTAAATAATTTATTTTTACAAATGATAATTGCAATTCCGATAATGATTAGAGCTACACTCATAAAAGCAGCTAAATCATAATGTCCAGCAAAAGTAGAACTGATTCTAGTCCAAGTATTCATCTGCAAGAGTTGTCCTTTGGAAAATTCTGAATTCATAGTAGAAATTACGGGAAATTTGAAATATTTTTGACCATATCCATAAACGCAAACAAAAAAAGTGGCAATCAAAAGAAAAATATAAAAAACTTTTGTATCTTTTATATTTTTTACAGCTGGTAAGGCAATAAAGAAAAGTGACATGTATTCAAATCGACGAAATAAATTTAATACCAAAATATTAGTTAAATCGGTTTGATAAATGAAAAAAGCGGTTATAAAACTAGTTATAACAGCCAGAAAATAAGCTATAAATAAAAGACTTATTTTGGTTTTAAATATGGGAAATTTATTTTTAATTTGATAAATAAACCAAACTAAAACTGTCAAACCAATAACAATATCATCAAGTCTAATAGCAACATACGTGTCACTAACACCAAAAAGAGGAAATTTTGGATATAAAGGAATAAACAAAATTAATATTGCTAGGATTGATTTAAAAATATTTATATTTTTGAACATGCTTGTAGATAAATTGGTGATAAATGAATGATAGCGCGAATTAGAGCATTTATTTTTAAAAATAATTTAACTATTGGATATTGCCATTTAGGTTTGTGTTTCTTAAAAAAAGAAATAATACCGTGATATTCATTTAAAATAGGATCAAGTCGACTAGTAGCAGAAGCTCCTCCCAAATGAGTAATTTGTGGGCCAATAAGATACCAAACTTGATTGTTGTTGGTATTTTTTTCAATGCGATAGCAAAGTTCAACCTCTTCTCCATACATAAAATAACTTTCATCAAAACCGCCAACTTTATCAAATAAATTTTTACGAGTAAGTAAAAAAGCCCCGGTTACCCAATCTTGGCGATGATCTGAAAGATAAAACTTATCTTTGGTATAAAATGCAGGCGTATGAGGATGAATTGGTTTAATAATTTTATTAATTAAAGGAAGATCATCAAGACTAAGACACCAAGTAAAAACATTAATTAAATTAGGAAAAAATCCTCCACTAGCTTGAATAGTTTTGTCTTTATTTAAAAGTTGAGCAGTACAAATAGAACTTTCTGGATGAGAACAAAGCCAATCAAGACTTTGACTAATAGCAGAATGAAGAATAATAGTATCAGAATTAAGTAAAAGGATGTAATTACCTTTAGCTATTTTGACGCCTTGGTTATTGGCTTTACCAAAACCAGTATTGTCTTTGTTTTCAATTAAAGTAATTTTATTTTTTATTTTTTTTAATTCTCGAACACTTTCGTCATGAGAATTATTATCGACAATAATAATTTCAAAAGGAATTTCTTTTAGACCTTTATCTAAAAAAATTGATTTAATACAGTCCAAAGTTAATTTGGCGGTATTGTAAGAAACTATAATAATGGAAAGAATTGGTTTCATTTTTTATAGCCAAATTTAATTAAGTAAAAAATAGCCACAATAGAAAATTCAGTAAAAAAGAAAGAGAATAAACGACGAGGAATAGAGGTTGGAAAAGTACGAATAGTTATCTTGCTTTTATATTCTTTGTTTTGAAAAACCAATTTATTTTTGGCTCGTTTTTCTGGTTTTGTAAAAACGTCATTCTCCCATTCAAAACCGTTAATGTATAAAGATTCTTTGAAAGGAAGGATGAATTCTTCAAAATAATAACTAGGAATAGTGTTGACAATAATTTCTTTGGCTTTTTCAGGAGGATGATTTAAATTAATTCGAAATAAACCATAATAATAACTTTTGTAAAAATTCATGACTTCAGTTCTGGTCATATTGGTGAAATAACCAGAAACATTAGGTATTTGAACAGTGTCTCCTGGAAGATCTGATTTAACACTATTGACTAGATCGGGTAATTTGGGAGTAGGAGTAATTAAATAAATGACAGCGAATATATTAAAAATGATAAAGATAGTAATAAATATTTTTTTTATCATTATTGAAAAAGCATGGGACGACCAAGACAATAATTAGGATTGTCAATTTTACGGTCAGAGATTTTTTTGGCTGGTACTCCACCCCAAATTTCAAATTCAGGAATATCTTTGGTAACTATGGCTCCAGCAGCAACAATTGCACCTTTACCGATTTTGATATTAGGTAAAATAATGGCTCTTGGACCAATAAAAACATAATCTCCAATTTCAACTGGCCCAAAAGAATTGCCATAATCTGGTGAATTAATATCGTGTTCATCGTTGTAAATCAAAACTTGACTAGCAATACCAACATGGTTGCCAATTTTTAATGGAGCTCGGCCGTCCATGAAACAATGATCGCCAATAATAGTGTCGTGACCAATAGTGATATTTGATGGTTTAAAAAAGTTAGCCCCGATATGAATAGTAGAATCCCAAGGCATATCTACACTGGAAGCTAAATAAAATATTTTTCTAACAAAATGAAGTGGAATAAAACCAACGAATCTTAGAATCATCAACCAAAATTCCAAACAAATAGTTTGAATCCTGGTAATAATTTTTTGAAAAATATCTTTTTGTGTTAAATCTTTGCCAGTTCTATCTTTCATAATATTAGTTTAGCAGAACCTATAAATTTAAATATCTATTAAAAATACTCCTGTGGATAGTCAGAATAACAGTCATTTCCGTATATATCTTTTGGAATATTATATTTTTTGACAATTTGACAAGGAATAGGATCTTGACTTGCCCAAACTGTTTTCCAATTATTATTGATTTTTACTGCAAACCAAACTATACCACCTCCACCGATTGGTGGGTTTGCACCTCCTCTAGCATATTTATCGATTATTTTTGTTATGTCAATTCTGTTTTCCGGATTATTTCTTTTTTCTGGGTCAATTTTTTCCATAATAAATGGATAAAGTTCTTGATACCAATTGGTTTTTTCTTGATTAATTGTTCCACAAAAAATCTCAGAAAAAGGATTTGAACGTGAATACATTGAAACTAAACATTTAGTATCAGATTTGCTATACCCAATAACCAGAGTATCTATAGTTTTTGGATCATCAAGATAATATTCAAAGCTATTATTTTCGTCTTTTATAAAGCCGTTTAATTGAAAAAAATTATCTAGAGTGGTTTGAACTTTTTTAAGCGAATCAATAGTAATAGAACTTATCTTTGAATAATTACCGTATTTACAATCATATTCTTCATCGATGTTGTTAGTTAGGCTAATATTTATACCTGTTAGGATCGATGCTGTTGAATAGTCATTTTTTTTACTCAACCATTGAGTTGTTCCATTGTTTACTTCTTCTGATGCACATGAAACTTTTAAAGTTGATTTAAGAGAATTGAGGATTCCTGTTGGTGTAATTGTAGATATAATTTTGTTTTGATTATTTTTTTTATTTATTAGAAAATAAAAAACGATAGTTATCGTGATAATTATGAATATAAAGATATAAGATAAAATTTTAAAATTATCTTTTTTGATCAATTTTTGATTATTGTGGTTTTTCATAATTTATTTTTCTAAACTTTATTAAAAACATTTATTATTGATTTGGCAGTGTTTTCCCAAGTAAATTTGTCGGCTTGTTTTTTACCAACTAAAGAATATTTTTGTCTAATTTTAGTTTGTAAAATTTGAGTCATTTTCTCAACTAAGTCAGATTCATTATTTGGATCAATAAATAAACCACAATTATCAACAACTTCTTTAAAAGGAGGAATAGTAGAAACAATTACTGGAGTACCAATTTTCATGGATTCGATAGCTGGTATACCAAAACCTTCATAAGTACTAGGTAAAACTGAAGCAATAGCGTTTTGATATAGAGTCCACTTTTGAAAATCATTAACAAAATCGGTAAAAACAACTTTATCTTCTATCCCCTCTTTTTTGACAGTTTGAAAAATTTCTTCAAATAACCAACCTTTTTTACCAGCAATGACAAGTTTGATTGATTTTGGACAGTCTTTAATTTTTAGAAATTTAGAAAAAGATTTGATTAAAAATGGAATATTTTTATTTGGTTTAAGAGTACCTAAATATAGGAAATAGTTGTTAGATATTAGACCATAGGAGGACAAAATATTAGTTTGGTTTTTTTGGTCAATTTTCGGTGGAGTGTCGACACCGTTATAAGCAATACTTATTTTTTGAGGATCGATAGAATAGGTTTTAATAATTTCATCCTTGGAAAACTGGGAAACAGTACAAATATGTTTTGATTTTTTAATTGATTGAACGGTCCAATTAATAAGTTGGTATAAATCTTTTTTAGTAAATTGTGACTGAAATTTAAGATAACCAAGGTCATGAATAGTAGGAATAGTGGGACAAGGACAAAGTAATGGTGAATAATGACTGGGAGAAAAAAATACATCTAATTGTGCTTTCTCAGTATATAGATGAAGAGGAAGTGCAAATCTTGTCCAAAGTTTTTTTGGTCCAAAAACACGATATTGCCAATTATTATTTGATGGAGGCAAATCTGGTAAAGGTTGGTCTTTTAGATAAACAATATATTGATTTTTTTTGTCTAATTGATGGAGTTTAGTTAAAACATTGAAAGCATATTGACCAACTCCAACTTTATTAGAAACATTGGCTTCATTACCATCAATACCGATTAACATGAGAGTGAATTGTAAATTTGTAACGTTTCCTTGGCAGTTTTTAACCAACTATATTTTTGAGCCAAAATAATTCCATTTTGAGCCATTTTTTTTCTTAATTTTGGATATTTAATTATTTTTTCAATAGCTTTACTGATTTCTATTTCTGAATTTGGATTAACTAATATAGCAGCTCCCTGAGCTACCTCTACTAAAGAGGAATTATTACTAGTTATGACCGGAACACCAACTTTAAGAGATTTGACAATTGGTAAACCAAAACCTTCATAAAGAGATGGATAGGCCAAACAAAGAGCACTGGCATGGAGAGCGACCATATCTTTTTCTGGAATAAAACCAAGAATTTTAACTCCTGGATGATCTACGGCCACATCTTTTCCCCAACCGTATTTACCAGTAATAGCCAATTCAACTTTACTACTAGGATTTTTCTTTTTAAAACAAATAAAAGCTTTGATAAGTCGGTCTAAATTTTTTCTTGGTTCACGAGTACCTTGAGCTAAAATAAAATTGGTTAAACCATATTGTTTTTGAATTTTTTCTTTTTGATGACTTTGTTCAGTTGATGAAAGCTTTAAAAATTTAGAAAATTTTTCTTCTGCGGATTCATAAATAACAACAGTTTTGGATTTATTTACTTGAGGAAATAAATTAAATAAATCATTTTGAGTATTTTTGGAAACACAAATGAAATATCTACATTTTTTGGTAGCCCAATACATTTTGTTTTTATGAGCTTTAATGACTTTTGGATGATGCCATTGTGGATATAAAAATGGAGTAAGATCGTGAATGGTACAAATAGTTTTGGCTTTAATAGTTGGTGGTTGAGTCCAATCAGAGGTATGAAAAATATCGCATTTACCAATAAAAAGTTCTATGGGAAAAACTCGTAATTGATTCCATAAAATTTGAAGAATGGTAGGAGGGATCTTTGATTGAAAGATAGTAACATTGGAATGATATTTAGTTAATAATCTAATATCTTCAGGTAGAGGGAGTCTTAGGGAAGAAAAAAAAAGTTTATATTGATTGTTTTTGTCAATTTTAAGTAAATTTCTGACTAAATTTAGAGTGTAGTTACTGACGCCAGTTTGATATCCGACAGATGAGATATCTATTCCAATAATCATATTTTGATTGATTTTAACAGTTTTTTGATTTGCTTTCTTTTGTTAATCATTTTTGGAAGTTTTATTAAAACTTGACAGTAAGTTTTAATAATAGATATTGGTAGATAATAAGTGGCTCTAAATTTATAAAATTTAATTGTTGTTTTAATTAAATATGATAAATTTCGTAATCTTTCTTCAGTAATTTGTGGGAAATTTTTAAAAATATCTTTTAGAGAATAATTTTTTATGATAATAAAAAACCAATTCTTAACATCCATGCGGGCACGAAAATTACCCATTTGATTACTAGTACCGCCGCCAAGATGATAAGAAATAGCTTGTGGAATATATAAAGTTTTGTAACCAAAATTGGATAGCCTTAAGGCTAAATCAACATCTTCTTCATAAGCAAAAAAATCTTGATCGAACATGCCAATCTTATTAATGATATTTTTTTGATAGACCACTAAAGCAGCAGAAGCACCCCAAATTAATTTATTAGTTTTTGGTAAATCGGATTTATGAAATGGCTTACTATTGGAAGCGTTTTGACATTTACCGGAAACAAAAAACTTTAAACCTTGGGATTCGTATTTATCCCCTGTTTTATTTAAAACGGTACCAAAAAAAGTAGTGATTAATGGATCTTGGTTATTCTTTATTGTTTTAAAAATTATTTCAAACCAGTTTTTTTCTAAAGTTAAATCGTTATTACAAGGAATAATAAATTTATATTTGGCTTGAGAAATGCCAAGATTGACTGCTTTAGCAAAACCGAGGTTTTTTGGAGAAGAAATGATTTTGGTGGTTAATTTAGTTGAACGATATTGATCAAAAAAAATTTTAATAATATCTAAACTATTGTCGGTTGAATGATTATCGACAATGATAATTTCAAAATTAGCGGTAGTAAATTTTATTGATTGATATAAAGAATAAAGACAATCAAATAAAAAAGTAGCACCGTTGTAATTTGGGATAATAATAGAAAAAGACAAATCTTCCCCCAGCCCCTTCTTTGACAAGACAGTAAGCTGTTTTTTTTGTTTGATTAATTTATTTTTCGATTTCATTGAGTCGAGATAGATCAATAGTGTCACCTGTTTTAAGATTTATTTTTTGGGCATCTCCAATATTAAGTTCTATAACATATTTGGCAGGAGTTGAATTTTGAATTATGTCTAGAGAGTTTGTTTTTGAAACATTTTTTACATCAACCACTTTTCCATTTGAATTGAGCCAGATCATATCTAGTGGAATTAAAGTATCTTTCATCCAAAATGGAAGTGTACCTTCTTGACTAAAAATAAAAATCATACCGCAATTGGAACAAAGTTTAGTTCTATTTGATAAACCAGTTGATTTTTGAGAAATACTTTTGGCTATCTCCAATTTATAATCCGTATCTTTAATTTTTATATTAATTGAATCAAATTGAGGTGGATTTTTTTTGTAAAAGAAAAAAATAACAATCGGAATGGCGATTAATATGATTAGGGTGATAGCAAGATTTTTTGACATATTTTTTGACTAACTTTATTCCAAGTGTAATTATTTTTAACATATAAATGACCATTTTGACCAAGTTGACGGCAAAGTTTTGGATTAGATATTAGTTTCTGAATTTTTTGTTGAAGATCATTAATGTTGTCAATTTTGAACACAAGACCACCATTTGAAGAAGTAACGATTTCTTTTAAGGGCGGAATATTTGAAGTAATAATGGCTTTAGATCTAGCCCAAGCCTCGACTAAAACCAAACCAAAACTTTCCTGAATAGATGGTAAAACTAAAAATTGGCACTGATCAATAATTTTAATTAAATCTTTATTATTAATATTAAATTTAAAATGAATTTTTTTTCGAATAGACTTTGGAAGCAATAAATAAAGTTTATGAATTTCTGGGTAGAACAAAGTTTTTTGGCCAACAATAATAAGTGAGATATTAGATTGTGAGTCATAGATCGTAGAAAATGCTTTTATGAGTAAGTCGACACGTTTGTGAGCAGCAAGAGAACCGACAAATAAGATCGTAGATGATAGGTCGTAGTTAATAGTTTTAGATTTTTTAGTTTTTAAAAAATCTGATTCAACACCATTGCCCGCAAGTATTATTTTTGAAGGTTTTATCTTTAAATTTTTAATAAAAAAATCACTCTCGTATTGGGTTAAAGTCCAAAGATAATCTGCAGATTGTAAGGTTTTTACAAGAGGTAAACGAGAAAAATCTGGATCAGATTGATGAAAAGAGGAATTGATTAATAATTTTGTTGATAATATTTTTTTGAAAAAATTGGCATAAAGGATAATTGTGGTGGGTAAGGGGCCCGCTATTATCAAATCTGGTTTGAATTTGATTATTTTAATAGTTGTTTTTATAAAAGGAATAATTTTTAAAATTGGTCCTTTTTGAAGAATTTGTAAAAGTTGATGTAGATAAAAGTTATTTGGGATAAATATATTTATAAATTTTAGTGGTCGACGAAGATGGTGATAAACAGGGAGATAGATATTAGATTTTTGATGATAGATCGTAGATATTTTTTGGTATTTTGAATTAACAAAATCATCAGTGCTAGTACAATCTGAAGACAAATAGATTATTTGGTGTCCATGGGTTTCCAATTGATGACTAAGTTGATAAACTACCTTTGATCCCCCATCAATGGCGGGAGGAAAAATATGACTAATTGCAAGTATTTTCATTCTCTTTATTATAAATGGTATTCTGATATTAAGTTTTTATGGAATTAATAAAAAAGATTTTTAAATCAAAAATATTAAGATTGATCTTTTCGGTGGCTTTGATTTATTTTGCTTTCAGAAAAGTTGATATTAAAAATTTATTGGCTCAATTAATAGGAATTAAATTATGGTTCGTATTACTAGTTTTAGTAATTTCACTGATATTGAATTTATTAATTTCATATCGATGGAGTTTACTTTTAATCAAAAAACCACGATTTAAAGATGTTTTGGTATTTTTTAAATCGAGTATGATGGCTTCTTTTTATGGACTAGTATTACCTTCAGCAGCAGCCACAGATGTAGTTAAATGGTTGTTAGTTGACCAAAAATATCCTGAGATACCAAAAAGTAAAATGTTAGGTTCAGTTTTTTTGGATCGAATTATTGGGTTATCAACTTATATTTTTGTTGGTTTAGTTTTTATTTTGATTGCAAAATCAAAAGGTATATTAATTCCCCAAATGGTTTTTTATACAATAGTTGGGTTGGTAATAGGTTTTATTATTTTTTACGTTTTTATTTATTTTTTTGATATTAAAAAAACAATTTTTAAATTTAAAATTTTTAAACGATTCGAGAGTGTAAGTGAATTGGTTAATCGAGAAAATTTACCCCAACTTTTTAAAGGTATGCTGGTGGCTGTTTTTAGTGAATTTGGTTGGGTATTACAAACTTGGTTTATTTCCTGGTATTTTGGAGCAAATTTGAGTATTTTTTCAATATTAGTTTATATTCCAATAATTTCATTGATATTAATATTGCCAATATCAATTGCTGGTTTTGGGGCAAGAGAACAATTATTTTTGTTTTTCTTTTTGCCAGTTGGAGGAAAAACAGAAGGGGTGTTGTTGACTTCAGCATTTGGAGGAATATTGGGAATTTTGATTTCTCTGTTGGGTGGATTGATTACTTTAACTCCAGAATTTAAAAACAATAAATTAAAACAATCGTTGTGATTGACAATCTTTATAGTTTTGGATAATCTATCTTAGTTTGTCGAGAGAGTCCCGCAGTAGTGGGACCAGCAACCGAGTCCTTCAATTAAATTCAGGATCACGGTGCAATTTCTGTAAAACAGAAGGACAAGCCTTTATAAATTAGTAAAGGAAAAATATGAATTATTCCCTATTTACGTCAGAATCAGTTTGTGCTGGTCATCCCGATAAAATTTGTGATCAGATTTCAGATGCGGTTTTAGATGAAGCTTTAAAAATTGATAAAGATTCCAGAGTGGCAATGGAAACTTTAGTAACTACCAAAAAAGTGGTAATGGCCGGTGAAGTGACTTGTGGTGAAAAATTGAATTATAAACAAATTGCCCAAAAAGTAATTAAAAATTTGGGTTATACCAATCCATTATTTGGTTTTGATACAAATGCAGATATTGAAGTTTTAGTTCATCAACAATCAAAAGATATTGCTTTGGGTACTGATAATGATGGTGCTGGTGATCAAGGAATGATGTTTGGATATGCTTGTAACGAAACACCACAATTGATGCCGTTACCGATAATGTTATCTCATGAGTTATGCCGAAAGATGGATGAATTACAATTTAGTGACCTTGCTTACCTTAGACCAGACGGTAAAACAGAAGTAACGGTTCGGTATGATAATGGTAAACCAGTCGAAG
>Ga0074198_1000521_pt1 | contig 38747 bp, 30 predicted proteins | sample EPASupsiteSAE323_FD_64527 | JGI IMG/M metagenome (GOLD analysis project Ga0074198, IMG submission 64527) | Bioremediated contaminated groundwater from EPA Superfund site, New Mexico - Sample SAE3-23 | ecosystem: Environmental > Aquatic > Deep subsurface > Groundwater > Contaminated ... | reverse complement strand
AATCTTGATTTAACCAATCTTGATTTAACCAATCTTGATTTAACCAATCTTGATTTAACCAATCTTGATTTAACCAATCTTGATTTAACCAATCTTGATTTAACCAATCTTGATTTAACCAATCTTGATTTAACCAATCTTGATTTAACCAATCTTGATTTAACCAATCTTGATTTAACCAATTCTTGCCGTTGATATCTTCAAAATAGAGAAACAGATCAAATCGTGGTGCATCGACCCTGGTGCATGACTTGCTCAACCGGCTGCCTGATCGTCTTCGCAGGAGACGACGCCGCCGGGATTTTCGCAGGCTTGCTGACCATCCTGTGCCAGTTCTCGCGCTCCCAGTGGTTTTGCGATCTGTCTTCTTCGCTTAGGAATTGGCGCAGGCGCATTGTCAGGACATCCCAGTTTATCTGGTGAGCGTCGAAGTCCGGCCCGTCCACGCAGGCAAAGCGGGTCTTGCCGTCCACTTCCACCCGGCAGGCCCCGCACATTCCTGTTCCGTCGACCATGATGGGTGTCAGGCTGGCAACTGTCTTGACGGCGAAGGGCAAAGTCGCCTGGGATGAGACCATCATCATGAAGGGGCAGCCATGCAGGAAGACTCGATCCACCTTTCGGCCCGAGCCGAGTATTTTGCCCAGGTAATCGTTGGCCCAGCCGCCGTTGCTGCAGCCTGCGGCCACAACCAGCTCGTCGCTTGATTGTCGCAATTCGTTTTCCCAGAATATGAAGTCCGGACCCCTGCCTTCTACAATGGTTATGACGTGATTTCCCGCTTCCTTGAGGGCCTTGATCAGGGGCATGGTGGGCCCCACGCCAAAGCAGCCGCAGGCGCAGACGACCGTGCCGAAGTTCTCAATCTCCGTGGGCTTTCCCAGGGGACCGGCGAGGTTGGCAACACAGTCGCCTTCCCGGAGCAGAGAGAGCTTGACGGTGCCGGTTCCCAGAACATAAAAAACGATGTCCACCGTTCCCTCCGACGCATCCCATCCGGCCAGGCCCATCGGTATGCGCTCGGCGCTCTCATCCGATCGGATGATAACGAACTGGCCGGGCCTCGCGCTCCTGGCAACCTCCGGGACGCGAAATCTCATGCGGACAATATTGGGAACAAGCGTCTCATTCAAAACGATCCGGTACATCAGGAATCACCTCTCTCTTCGGCCTTGACTTTGCCCAGTCTGACGGCACAGACCTTCAGCTCCGGAATCTTTGCCACGGGATCAAGAGCGGGATTTGTGAGGACGTTGGTCGGCGTCTCGGCAAAGTGGAAGGTCATGAAGATCACTCCCTTCGGCGACTTTTCCGTCAGCTTCGCCCTGGCGCAGACACGTCCCCTGCGGCTGGAAACCTCCACACGATCCCCGTCGCTGATGCCAAGGCCGTTTGCGTCCGCCGGATTGACCTCTACCAGCTCCTCATGGCGAAGATGCTCGATGTCATGCACCTTGCGAGTCATGGTGCCCGTGTGGTAATGGCAAAGGGTTCTGCCGGTTGTGAGGATTAACGGATAATCAGCATCGGGAAGCTCCATCGAAGGCCGGTAGCGCAGCACGCTGAACTTGCCCCGCCCGCGCGTGAATTTCTCTTTGTGCAGATACGGCGTGCCGGGATGATCCGATGTGGGGCAGGGCCACTGCAATCCGCCTTCATCCAGCCGCCCGTAGCTCATGCCGCCATAGCTGGGAGCAAGACGGGCGATCTCGTCCATGATCTCCGATGGATGGGAATAGGTGAATTGATCCTTGCAGCCCATGCGCTCTGCCAGCTGGCAAATGATACTCCAGTCGGGGCGCGAACCGCCCACGGGCCGGAGAGCCGCTCGAATCCTTTGCACCCTGCGCTCGGTGTTGGTGAATGTCCCATCCTTCTCCAGGCTTGTGGCCGCGGGCAGGACCACATCGGCCAGGCACGCTGTTTCGGTGAGAAATATGTCCTGCACCACCAGGAAATCCAATTTTTGCAGCGCCTCGACCACATGCGTGCTGTCGGGGTCGCTGAGGGCGGGATTCTCGCCCATGATGAATGCGGCTTTCACCTGGCCGGAATGGCAGGCCTCCATGATCTCCACCAGCGTCAGGCCGGGCCTGTCCGGCAGGCGCGCCGCGCCCCAGGCATCCTCGAACTTTTTGCGCAGTGCAGCATCTGTTACCGCCTGATAGCCGGGCAGGACGTTGGGCAGTGCGCCCATATCGCAGGAGCCCTGCACGTTGTTCTGGCCGCGCAGGGGATTGATGCCGGAGGACGGCTTGCCGATATTGCCGGTCATCATAGCCAGGTTGGCCAGAGCCAGGACGTTGTCCACGCCGTGAGAATGCTGGGTGATGCCCATAGAATAAATGATGGAAGATGGTTTGCAGGCTGCATAAAGCCGGGCGGCTTCTTGTATCAGACAAGGATCGACGCCCACGGCTTGCAAGGCAGCCGAGTGCTGCCTTTCAAAATCCCGCGAAAGCTCCCGCAAGGATGATGCAAACTCATCGAATCCCTCGCAGCGATCTCGCACAAAGTCCTGATCCGCCAAACCTTCTTCCAGAATGCTGCGGCACATCTCCAGAATGAGCGGAACATCAGTGCCGGGCTGGTGGCGAAGCCAGATATCGGCGTCTTTGCATAGATCAATCCAGCGGGGATTGGCCACAATGATCTTGGCACCCTTCCGTTTGGCCTCTTTTATCTTCAGGGCGATGACCGGATGCTGCTCGGTGGTGTTCGATCCGATGACGAAGATGCAGCCTGCATCGGCCAGCTCGGAGATGGAGTTGGTCATGGCCCCGCTGCCGAAAGCCTGGGCGAGGCCGGTCACAGTGGATGCGTGGCAGAGCCTGGCGCAGTGATCGATGTTGTTCGTCTCCATTACCAGTCGGGTGAACTTCTGGGCCAGATAGTTCTCCTCGTTGGTGCATTTGGCTGAGGACAGAAAAGCAAATTTATCACCCTTGATTGCGGATAGCTTTTCTGCAACAAGGGAGAGCGCCTCATTCCAGGTGGCCGCCGCAAGCTTGCCGCCCTTTCGGATGAGGGGTGTCTTGAGGCGCTTTGGGCTCTCCACATAGTCCAGGCCGAAGCGGCCCTTCACGCAGAGCTGGCCGTTGTTGGTGCTGTTGCCCCTCTTGCCCCTGATGCGAACGATGTGCTCATCCTGAACTCCGATATCCATCCGGCAGCCCACGCCGCAGTAGGGACAGACGGTCGTGGTGCATTTCTCGGGCCTCTGCCACTTCTCCGACCTGGCATAGAGTGCTCCGGTGGGGCAGGCATCCACGCAGGCTCCGCAGAACCTGCAATCCGATTCTTGCAGCGATTCCGGCCCGATCCAGTGCTTTTGATGATAATTGGGAATGGCAGAGAGGACACCGACGCCGCGAACCTCCGAGCAGACGCGAACGCAGCGGCCACAAAGGATGCAGAGGTTGTAGTCCCGGTCAAAGAACGGCTCCCTCAGAACGGGCAGATTCTTGTAGGAGACGGGGAAGCGAATCCTGTCCAGGCCGACGTACTCCACCGCTCGCTGCAGCTCGCATTCGCCGTTTTTCGGGCAGAACTTGCAGCCTACGACCGCCGGCATCTTTCTCATGCACTCTCGCAAGGATATGCACTCTTTCTTCCGCTCGCAAAACAGGCAGCTTGTGGGGTGATTGGTCAGGGCGAGCAGCATCTCCAGAACGTGCCTGCGCATCTCTTGCAGCTCCTCTGTTTTGGTCTGAATTTGCATTCCCTCTTCTGCAGGAGTGGTGCAGGCGCAGGGAAAGACCTCTTTTCCGGAGATGGAGACGATGCAAAGTTTGCACGATCCGATCGGCAAGAGATCGGGATGGTGGCACAATGACGGCAGATAAACGCCGGCCTTTTGAGCGGCCTCGAGGATAGTAGACCCTTTGGGGACCCTGATCGGATGGTCGTCAATTGTCAAGCAAATTTCGTTCATGGCCGTTTACCGCTGCATGAATTCGCTCAGAAACACGAATGCCTCGGAATCGATTGGTGTGCCCTTTGCTCTTCCTGGTTTTTGATTTAAGGATATTTATGATCTTTTCATAAATGCTATGAATATACAAAATTTTTAACTGTATGTGGACAATTGCGAAATGGGCGAAATTAATAATTGATGAGTGTTAACTTCAATAACAAATCCCTCCGGTCAAATTGAGGACTGCGTGTCCTCCGGATGATCGAATATCGGAGAAATTTTATCACAAAAGATCTTATTAACGCCGAAGATCTCCGCGAGGCTCAAGATAGCATATGCTGGCCAATACCAAAAGAATATATTCATATTAACCATTAGCTGAAGTCGATCAACCTCAGGCGGATAGCCGCGCCGCGAAGTGGGATGAAATGTCTACCAAGATCAACCTGAATCGGGTGGAGATGCCAAAGCAGCTCCCGGAAGAGCGGAAGAACAACTTTCAGGAGGTCGCCCTGGGCTATACGGAAGAGCAGGCGGAAGAAGAGGCAAACAGGTGCATCCAATGCAAGAAGCCCAAATGCATGGAAGGGTGCCCGGTGGGTGTGGATATCCCTAATTTCATTCGCGCCTTGCGAGAGAAGGACATGTTCGAGGCCGTGCTGGCTTTGAAGAGAAAGAACAGCCTTCCGGGAGTCTGTGGCCGGGTCTGTCCCCAGGAGGTTCAGTGCGAGAGCACCTGCGTCCTGGCCAAGAAGGGCGCGCCGGTGGCCATCGGTCGCCTGGAGCGCTACGTTGCTGACTGGGAGAAGGCTCAGGAAAAATGCCCGCGCTGCGAGATCCTGCCGCCCACGGGAAAGAAGGTGGCAGTGGTCGGTTCCGGCCCGGCGGGCTTGACCAGCGCCGCGGATTTGGCCCGGATGGGTCACGGCGTCACCATCCTTGAGGCGCTGCATGAGGCGGGCGGGGTCCTGGTCTACGGCATCCCGGAATTTCGGCTGCCCAAGGACATAGTCAAGGCCGAGGTTGACTATGTTCGATCCCTGGGCGCGGACCTGAAGCTCGATGCCGTGGTGGGAAGACAGGTGGGCGTGAAAGAGCTTCTGGAGAGCGGCTACGATGCCGTCTTCCTGGGGATCGGAGCCGGAGCGCCGCGCTTTCTCAATGTTCCAGGCGAGAACCTGGGCGGCATTTATTCCGCCAACGAGTACCTGACCCGCGTAAACCTCATGAAGGCCTACAGGTTCCCTGAGTACGACACACCCATTCGCAGAGGAAAGAAGGTGGCAGTGGTCGGCGGCGGCAATGTGGCGATGGATGCGGCCCGCTGCGCCCTGCGCCTGGGTGCGGACGCGGTTCATGTCGTCTACCGCCGCTCTCGCGAGGAGATGCCCGCCCGTCTCGAAGAGGTGGAGAACGCCATGGAAGAGGGCATCATCTTCGACTTCCTGACCAATCCCACCAGGTTTGAGGGCGACGAGCGTGGCATGGTCAGGGCCATGCAGGTGGTGGAGATGGAACTTGGCGAGCCGGATGCATCGGGGCGGCGCAGTCCCAAGGTGAAGAAAGGCTCGGAGCACACAGTGGACGTGGACACGGTAATCATCGCCGTCGGCACGATCCCCAATCCCCTCATCGCCGGCAGCACGCCTGAGCTGAAGACGACGAAATGGGGCACTTTGGTTGTGGATGAGCGCTTCCGCACCACGATGGAGGGCGTCTGGGCGGGCGGAGACATCACCAGCGGCGGTGCAACGGTGATCTCGGCGATGGGCGCGGGAAAAGCGGCAGCCAAAGATATGGATGAATGGCTGAGGAAAGACGGGACGTGGAACTAGCTTTCTATGGCTTTCTTTTTTCTCGATGGCGTTGTCGTCACCCGTTCCTGACCGATGCTCTTTGATCCGTGCCGCTTTTGGTCAATAGCCCTGAAGCCACACTTTAAGGGCGGCCATTTCAGCATCCCTCTCTGCCAAATGTCTCATAAATTTTTGGAAATTGAGCCGCTTATGAGCATTGGGAATGCTATGCAGAGCATGAGAATCGTTGGGAAGACTGAATTCGGATGGCAAGATCTTATTCTGTCTGGCTCGCTCTAAGATCCATTCCTCCAGAAATGGAGAAATTTGCACAATTTTCCTGCGGTCGTCATGTTTGCTGACCAGCAATTTGATGGATGATTTGCTGTCTTTTTGAATGTAATCGCGAAGGCTTGATGGTTGATTGCTATCCGGATCTTCATCTACAATGCCGATAACCAGTGGATTCCTATCCTTGGTCACTTTTTCCAGAACCTTGCCCTTGCAGCCTTCGTGTTTCGGCCTGGAAAAACCGAGGGTTTTTATCAAGAATTCATCGTTGTAGCATTCAACCACGATCACTGCTCTTCATCTCCGATGAATCCTTCCAGATTGAAGAATGGATCGTAGCTCATAAGCTCGGAGATCTGGTCTGCATCCAGGCTCTTTACCTTTGTCTGATGATCCCTGAAGTATGTGATAAAAACTCGAATCGACTCTCTTTTTGCTTTTTCCAGAATCGCCAGAAGGAGATACGGATTATGTGTGGCTATGAAATATTGATTGGATGCATCGAATGCGATCTTCTCGCCCAGGAATTTGGTGTAATATGGGAATGAATGTGACTCCGGCTCTTCGAAGACCAAGATCGAATCTTTGTTGGAATCGATAGCGGTAGAATAAAAGATGATCCTCTGCAGCGTGTCGGAGGTCAATGAATAAGGATAGGTAATTATGGCATCGTCCTGCTGTTTCATGATCTCGATCTTATTCTCCTGAAGCCTGAAGACGAGCTTGAGCTGGAACGGCTCGAATATTCCGGATGCAGCATCTCTCAGGTTCTTATGGCTTCTGAGCACGGAAAATAGATTATCGCCTGAGGGGGGACGAAGAAAATCAGCATCTTTTTGCTGGAAATCCTTTTTGGGAGCAAATCGGTAGAGCTTGATCGGCAATGGCTCCTCGGAAGTGCTGGAACTCCCTTTTGCATCATAATCATAGTCAAATGAAAAACATTCCCTGTCATTCGATCCGGTTTGGCGGCATTTTCCTGCGAACCTCCCATCTTTAAAAGCAACCACTAATTCATGGTCATTTGCCTTTATTTTCAGATTCTCGTCGAGGTTTTCGTCATAATATAGTGTGCCCATGCCCTCAATTCGGACAAAATCCTCAATTCGCCCATATTTTAAAAATGATAATAGTGCAAGTGCTTCGAGAATATTGGACTTTCCCGCATTGGGCTGGCCGATGAGGAGGTTAATCTTTCCACAATTTAATTTCAAATGCCTGATTGATTTGAAATTTTTGATCTCCAGATCATTGATCATCTTGATAACCCTTCCAATGCCTAAATTTGCATGTCTTCGCGAATATAAATTAATGCTGGACGCGGCCAAAAATAGGACCGGACCATTGCAAAATGACCAAAAATAAGCTCGCGTAAATACACATCTAAAAATAAAAATATTTTAAATAAAATAGCTTTTACTCTACCGTCACGCACTTCGCCAGATTTCTCGGCTTGTCGATGGGCAGGTCCAGTTTATTGGCCGTGTAGTAGGACAGGAGCTGCACGACCACGGTCGCCAGCACGGCAGAGAAGACCGGCATCGTCTCCGGCAGCTCGATCACCACATTTGCCACCTTGCCGATGTCCGGATCGCCTTCCGTGGCCAGCGCGATGACATCCGCACCGCGCGCTCTGACCTCCTTGATGTTGGACTGAATCTTCTTGCCGCAGGTAGCCAACGCCACCACGGGCGTCTTCTCGGTGATCAAGGCCAGAGGCCCGTGCTTCAGCTCTCCTCCGGCGTAGCCTTCCGACGGAATGTAGGCGATCTCCTTCATCTTGAGTGCGCCCTCCAGGGATATCGGATAAAGGTAGTCTCTCCCGATGAAGAAGTAGCACCCGGCTCCTGAATAGGTCTCGGCCACCTCGCGAATCGCTTCTCTCTTCTCTAAAACCCTCTGCACAAGCCCCGGAAGCTTGGTAAGCTCGATGAGCATCTTGCGAGCCTGGTCCGGCGACAGGTGTCTGCGGGCACGGCCCAGGCGTATGGCGAGCAAGATGAGTGCCACCAATTGAGATGTGAAGGTCTTGGTCGCTGCCACGCCGATCTCGGGGCCGCAGCGGGTGTAGATGGTCCCGTCCACAAGCTCCGTCACCGTCGAGCCCACCACATTGGTTATGGCAAGGCTGGCCAGACCGCAGGTCTTGGCCTTCTTGAGGGCCATGAGAGTGTCGGCGGTCTCTCCCGACTGGGTGATGCCGAGAAGCAGCGTCTTTGGCCGCACCTGAAGCTGCTGGAACTCGGAGGCCACCTCAACGTCCACCGGCAGCCCCGCCGCCCGGGCGAAGAGGTAGCGGGCAAGCAGCCCGGCATGATAGGACGTGCCGCAGGCGATGATGGTCACCCGCTCCAACGCCGCAAGCTGCTCATCGCTCATGCCGAGATTGAGCCGCACATCGCCGTCGATCTCGGAGATGCGCCCGGCAATCGTCTCGCGAATGGCTCGCGGCTGCTCATGAATCTCTTTTAGCATGAAGTGAGGATAGCCGCCCTTCTCCGCAGCGTCGGCGTCCCAGGTGATGCGTTCGATCTCCGCCGCCCGCGCCTGGCCCGCCATATCAGTCAATTCCACGCGATCTGCAAAAATGCGCGCGATCTCCCCGTCTCTCATGCGGATCACGTCTTTGGTGTACGGCAAAAGGGCCGGCACATCGGAGGCCACATAAACTGCACTCTCTCCCTTGCCAAGCACCAGTGGGCTGTCTTTTCGGGCGCAGATGAGATACGGCGAGCTTGCCGCCAGGACGGCCACAGCATATGAGCCCTCCACCCGCTCCAGGGCCTTGCAGACCGCCGTGAATAGGTCGCCTTTGTAATAGAAGTGAATGAGATGGGCGAGGACTTCGCTGTCCGTCTCCGAGTTGAACTCATAGCCAATCTCTGTCAACAGCTCTCGCAAATCCAGGTAGTTCTCGATGATTCCGTTATGCACAATGGCAACTTCGCCTGAGGTGTGGGGGTGAGCGTTCCTGTCGCTCGGTTTTCCATGCGTCGCCCAGCGGGTGTGGCCTATGCCCATGCACTCGCCCGGACTTCCTAAATTTACATAAATTCTCTCCAGATCTGCGATTCGACCGGCTGATTTGATGACCTCGATCTCACCGCAGGACTTGACGGCCACTCCCGCGGAATCATATCCACGATACTCCAGCCTCTTCAAAGTGTCAAATAGAATCGGCCCAGCCGACTGGTCGCCGATGTATGCGACAATTCCGCACATCTCTAAATCACCCTGCTGTCTCTCTCAATTGAGCCGCGAATCGTCGTCCCTGATCCTATGCGCACGCCGGTTCCGACAATCGTGCCCGGACTGACGAGAACTCTGCTTCCGGCAGCCACGTCGTCTGCCAGGACGGCACCGAAATCCGCTCTGTAAAACGCCTCTTCTACCTCAACCGCCGACGGCCCGCTTTCGATCACCAGTTGATCTCCCAAAGCGCAAGACTCGCCTACCACCGAATCGGAGACTATGGTTCCGGAGCCGATGCGAACTCCGCTCATGATGATGCTGTTCCGAATCTCGCTATGAGATGCAATCCTCGCCGAATCGCCAACGGATGTGGACGGCAGGATGGTGGCATTGGGGCCGATGTCGCAGTCTTTGCCGATGGACACAGGTCCTACCAGATACGATCCGGAGCGAATGATGCTCCCCTCTCCGATCTGGACCGGCCCTCTGATCTTTGCTCCGTCTTCGACCTCGCCGAGGACTTTGGAATCATTCATGCCCAGTGCCAGGCTGTTGGCGTTGAGCAGGTCCCAGGCGAAGATGGCATCCGACCAGATTCCTTTGCTTGTCTGGCATATGATCTCATTTCCTTCGTTGATCATCTGCGATATGGTCTGAGTGAGTTCGTATGATCCCCGCTCGGATATGGGCGTTCGAGAGAGTTCTTCAAATATAGCGGGACTGAATTTGTAGGCTCCCGTGTTCAGAATTCCGGCGCACGGTCTTCCCGGCTTCTCGATGATGGCCGTGACACGCTGCTCTTCCACCTTCAAGACGCCGTAGTCGCCGGTGTGCGGTCGGAGGGCTGCCAGGATTACGTTGTCGCCCTTTGCCGAGATCAGCTCCTTGACCGCCCTGGCATCTACCAGATTGTCCCCGTTGACCACCAGAAACTCATCATCCAGGTACGGCTCGGCCTTTCTCAGGGCATGGGCTGTCCCCAGCAGCTCGCTTTGTTCAATGTAGGTGATCCGAACGCCGAAAGCCACCCCGTCCTCGAAGTGGTTCATGACCCGCTCCTTCTGGTATCCCACCACAACAATGAGGTCCTTGACACCATTTGCGGCCAGGGCCCGTATCACATGCTCCATAAAGGGCCGGTTGCCCACGGGCAGCATGACCTTGGACCTCGTCTGAGTGAGCGGCCTGCACCTGCGGCCTTCTCCCGCCGCCAATATAACTGCCTTCAAATTCATCACTGCCGGAATTACTCAAATGATGTGTTGGGACAATCATGCTTTATATCTTTTCGGTCTATGAATCATAAAATATATGAATACAGCCGGTGCAATAGGCCCAGGCTTTTATAGATAGAGTGAGCAGGGACACGGGTAGACGAGGGAATGGAAAATGAAGATAAAAATGAGTTTGAAGAGAGTTTGAAGACAAAATGAAGATACTGGTAATACCCACCACGGATTGGATCAGGCATCCGGTTCCCAACCGGCTCAACTTCATATTCGACAATCTGGCCGAGGAGCATGAGGTCTATGTTCTGCATTTCGGCCTGCAGAGGTTCAAGAACCTGGAGCCCAGAGAGACGAAGTGCGAGCTTGTGAAAACGGGCTGCTTCGAGTCTGAGGACCCATCGCTCTACTACCTGCTGAATTTTCCCTGCCACTTCAGAACGATTTGGGGCTTGGTGAAGAGCAAGAAGATAGACGTCATACTTTCTACCAACATTCTGCCCTCGTTTGCCGCCAACTTTGTTCGGGTGCCGGTGGTCTTTGACTATCTCGATCATCTGGAAGAGTCGGCATCCATTTATTATCCCGGCTCGTTCTTTGGAAAAATAGTCAAAAGAGCAGTCAGCCTTATCACCAGGTACAATCTCAGGCACGCTCGCTCGGTCATAACCGTGACCAATGAGCTGTCTAATTTCCTCCGCGACCTCGGCGTGAAGGACATTGCCGTCATTCCCAACGGCGTTGATACTGGTGTGCTGAAGCCCATGCCGAAAGATGAGGCCAAGCGTTCGTTGAACCTGGACGGGCCGGTTATCGGATACGTGGGATCATTGGAACATTGGGTGGATCTTGAGACCGTTGTGCAGGCGCTGCCGGGCCTTGATGCAACGCTGCTCGTGGTGGGACCGGGGCTGTTTACCGATTACGGAAGCATGATAAAGAAGCTGGCCGAAGACCTGGGCGTGGCGGACAGGGTCGTGTTCACGGGCGCAGTGAAATACTCCGAGCTTTCCCGGTACATCTCTGCAATGGACATTGGGCTCAACCCGCTGAAGATGATGAAAAAGAACGAGTACGCAGCCGGCGGAAAGGTATTTAACTATCTGGCCTGCGGCAGGCCGGTTCTATCCAGCAGGATGATATCGCTGGAGCGGCTGCTAGGGGATGAGATATACTACTACGACGATGTGGAGAGCTTCGTCGGCCTGGTGAAACGCATTCTTGGGGTTGAAATGGATGGTGAAAGATACAGGTCGCTGGCAGAAAAATATGATTGGAAGGCGATCTCTCAAGATTATGAAGAGGTCCTAACGAAGGCTGCAGGCGTCCCTAAAACAGAAAGCTTGATCAGTTAATTGACAATTCGGGCTTAGAGATCTGATTGCAAGTCAGGATTTTATGAGGATATTTTTCTACGACCATAAAGTAAACGAGATGCCAGAAGTGGACCATTATATCTCCATTGACTACTTTGATGACATAAGATGCAAGGATAATGATTCTCCTTTTTATGATAATAATTATAGTTTCATAGGTGCACAAAATCCCGAAAAGGATTTCTTCGATATGGCAACATCAGATCTTGCCTCTTTCTCCAACACCAAGTTTGGCGGCAAGACCGTCAAAGAGATAATATCCGTTGACGGCGAATCGCTCTGGTGGCTATATGAGGCAGGATTGAGGCAGAGCTATGCTCAATACCTGAAGCACAAACACATAATCAAAACTGCCCTTGACCGTCTCGAGATAATGGAGGCCATTGCAAATATCGGAAATCCGATAATTTTGGACGCGCTGGAGGACTATCTTCGCAGCAGATCGATCTGCATTAAGCGAGATCCTCACATGCAAACGGATCTAGGTGCAATAATTCGCAGTTATAATTATAATGCATGTTATATTCTAAAATATGCATTGGCTGCTTTTATTGCAAAATTTTGTTTATTCAAGGGTCAAGCTCCTTTGCTGATAGTATCATACACCAATTACTGGACAGGATTCAACGTCACGAAGGATATCAAGAAAGACGGCATATTCAACGAGATACAAAAAGGTCTGGAGAATAATGGTATCAAGTATTTAGGAATAGAGCACCATAACGATTCCTTGAAGAATTTTGTCCGCGCCCGCGTCGAGAAGAGGATGGTTGAAAAAGGGCTATGGATTCCGCTTGCTGCTTATTTAAATGCTGGTATTCTTAAGGACTCCTTGAAAGCCTATCGAACTATCAATGAATCCGTTCGCAGGCTCAAATTGGATGGAGATGGCGAAATATTTATATTTAAGAGGCTGAACGGCAAAATCAAAGAATCTTTATTAAATATAATCGATCTATTTTGCTTTGAAGAGGCCATAAGCCGGATCATGCCCAAAGCCGTTCTCATCTCATGTGAATACTGCACAGGCGGCAGGATGGTGACAATGGTGGGCAATAGGCACGCAATTGCCACTATCGCATTGCAGCATGGAGTTATTACCAATACGAGCACGGCGTATGTCTACGACAAATCCGAGAAGCCTGCCTTACCTTTGAATGTCAACTCCAGACCGCTTCCGAGGTACACACTGGTCTACGGAAGCATTTATAGAGATATTCTCGTGAAAGAGAGCATTTACCCTGCAGATTCTGTGGTAATTACCGGCCAGCCTAGATATGATATATTTTCCTCTGCCGAGGAGAGATATTCGCGGCTGGATTTTATTAAAAAAATGGGCCTCGACCCGAAGAAGAGGTTGATATTCTGCACCACGGACGGACTACCTGAATCTCGCGTGGCAAAGAACGCTTACGGCCTGTTCAAAGTCGCCAAATCCATGGAAAATTCCGTGCAGCTGCTCGTCAAGCCTCATCCCAACAACATGGATCGAGATCTGTATTTTAGGATAAGGGACGAGCTGAAGGTCGATGCTCTCATCGAGAGCAATCTAAACCTCTATGAGGCGATTTGCTCTTGTGATGTACTGGTCACATGGTTCTCAACCACGGCTGTGGAAGCAATACTGCTGAACCGGCCCGTGATTGTGCTCAACTTGACATCCGAGCCGGATTACACCGGCTACGTCTCCGAGGAGGTCGCCTTCGGAGCACATTCCGTGGATGAGTTTGCTTCCAATCTGAATCAGATTTTTAATGGCGTCAGGTGTCCCGAAGATAAACGTGCCGCATTCGTAGACAAATATGCATACCGGATCGACGGAAAAGCATCCGCAAGAGTCATCGATATTGTGGCCGAATGCCTGAAGGGTGGTGGCAAGTCGGAGCCGGTAACTGATCCAAAATAGCTGATTGCAGCTGATCTGCCAGACGGCTCTCCACAGTCCGTTCGGCAACTGAAAAAATGAAGATCGGAAAACGAGAATTAAACCTGAATAAATATGGAATGATTTACCAAAGCCGATAAATGATAATATCAAAATCAAGAATGTCGCTACTGATGCCGAGAAATACTACTGAAAACGGGAAAATTTAGCCGGAAAACAAAAAATAATAACAGAAATTCAATGAAGGAGATAGAATGACAAAAATATTGGGACTGATTCCTGCCAGGGGTGGATCGAAGAGGCTGCCGAGAAAGAACGTTAAAGATTTTTTGGGCAGGCCGCTTATATCTTGGACCATTGAGCAGGCGAAGAGAAGTCGCTTGCTGGATAAGGTAGTAGTCTCCACTGATGACGAGGAGATTGCAGAGGTAGCAAGGAGATATGGTGCTGAGGTGCCTTTTCTTCGACCGGGAGAGCTGGCAAAGGACAACTCCCCAACCATAGACGCCGTCATCCATACGCTGGACTGGTTTGAGGGGAGAGGCGAGCATTTCGATATTGTCGCCATTATTGAGCCCACTTCGCCATTGAGGAAGGACGACGATATTGACAAGGCTGCGGGAAAGCTGATCGACAATATGGAAAATGCCGACTGTGTCGTGAGCGTGGGCAGCATATCTCATGAATTGCCGTTCTTTACTATGAAGGTGACAAAAGACGGATATATCGAGCCCTTCAGCGATATCAGCACTGGTTTTGGCAGCAAGAACTACGCAAACCAGAAGATTGAGGACATATATTTCCCATTCGGTGGAATTTACATATCTAAAAATGAGACGCTGCGCAAATACGGGACAATCTACCAGAAGAAGCTGATGCCCTATTTTGTGGAGAAATGGCAGAATTACGAGATGGATGACATTTACGATTACCTTTGCATTGAGGCAGTGGCGAAATACAGATCGATTGGGGCAAAATAGCCGATTTGTCGATGGAATGTTGAGATAAATCCGCCGTCCAATATCGGGTTTTCATCTGGCTCCTGAATCTCATTCGTTCAATTATTGGGTGCTCAATTATTTGGCGTCCAATTGACGCCGGAAAAGTCACTTTGGCAATTGCACCCGGCTTACAAGCAGGCCTTTGAAGAACATGATCTCATTTTTTTTAAATCCTCTCAGCATCACCAGAACCGCCACGTAGGTCAACGCTCCCGCAGCGACCGATACCAGGATGCCGAGCTTGTCTATCGGATACCATTGGAGCAGCAGCAGGGACATGACAATCGAAGCAAATATGCTCTTTAATATAAAAATTGCATCAATATTGAATCGAAGGAATTGGAAAGATCGATAGGTAATGGCCAGGAATGCCACGGTGTATGCGATCAGCGTTGTCATGGCAGCGCCCATAATCCCGAAATAGGGTACAAAGATAAAGTTCAAACCCAGGTTCAATGCGGCAGCAACTAGCCATATAATGCTCAAGTCCTTGGTCTTCTTCTCAAGAATGAGCACATTGTAAATGATGCTGTAGGCTCCCATCATGAGGGCGCTCAAAGCGGTGAATGGTGTGATGAGAAAACCGTTTTCCGCAATCTGTGGAGTTGACAGAATCGCCAGGATCGGCTTAGATAGAAGTGATAGGCCGAAGGCCGAGGGAATTGCCAGGGTCAAAAAATACTTGAACGAATACTCCAAGAGCGTGCGAACGGTCTGCATATTGGATTCGTCATAATGCTTGGATAGAACGGCAGGCAGGAGAAAACTGAAGGGAGTGACGAGCATGGTGAGCATATTTCCAAGCGTGTAGCCGGGTGAGTAGTATCCCACATAGGTCGTGCCCAAGAACATGCCGATCAGATAACGATCGCTTGAACTCACCACCCAGGTGGAAATTGTCGTGGGCACAATGAATATTCCAAATGCCAGATACTCGCGGATATTGCGGAAGTCGGGAATCCGAAAGCCCAGCTTACAGACCGTGTGTACCGACATCATCAAACATGTGAGTGCTTCTGAGGCCAGGTACCCAACGACTGCTCCCACGATTCCGTTTCCGGTGGATACAAAATATGCAATCAACAGCAAATTGGATGCTAATTTTATGAAGAGGAAAATCGAATAGCGCTGAATCTTCTGGCGCGTTCGGAAGAAGTTGAGGAACACCTCGTTTAGGGATGAGAATATGATGATGATTGAAGCAATTTTGAGGACCTCCGCCTCTTCATTGAAGAAGATCGCAGCGATGGGCTCGGATAATAGAATGAGCAATGAGGCGACGACCAGGCTTGTCAAGAGGACTGTGAAGAAAACGGAGTAAAAGCCCTCCTGCAGATCTTTTCTTTCTTTGGCCGAGGCCAGGAACCTGACTGTTGAGGATGACAGCCCAAGCAGCGTGAAGATTGTCCCCAGGCTGATGGTGACGGTTATCTGAATCCACACTCCGTAGTCCACAATCGGTATGTTCTTGGTGAGTATGGGCAGCAGAATTATTGCATTCAAGCTCACCAGAAGGCTCAAGGCTGCAACCAGGCCGATTCTCTGCGTAAAGAGCTTGTATTCGCTCATTTAGCTCTCGATTGCCTGCAACTTCTCTATTGCCGACAACTCCTGTTGATTTATATCTCTCGTTGGTTTATAGCTAACTATGACTATTAGGGCACCCGCGCACAAACCGTCGACAGTTGGCATGTCCGATCGCTTCAGTCCAATGAAGCGGACCGAATTGCCTTGACCACAAAATCCTGCTCATTTTCAGTCAAGCTCACCGAAGAGGGCAGGCTTACCGCTCTTGAATAAAGCCTCTCTGCTACATCAATCTCATAAGATTGCGCACCCAAATGAGCTAGAGATAGATGGTTTGGTTGCCAGAGGGGTCTGGACTGTATCCTTTTTTGATTCAATTGCTTCCGCAAGGCGCGGCTGTCCAGTCTGCATTGGGATTCGTCGACCAGGATGGTAGATAACCAGTAGCTACTGAAAGCCCAATCGGCTTCACTCATTAGCGTTATGCCATTGACCGCTTCCAGGCCGTTCTTGTAGCTTTTGGCAATTTTGCGCTTGGCTGAAACATAATCATCCAGCACTTCCAGCTGCGCGCAGCCCATAGCTGCCTGGATGTTCGTCAGCCGGTAGTTGTAGCCGATCTCTTTGTGAATGTACTCAACGGGATCGTCTTTGGCTTGAGTGGTGAGGTATTTGGCTCTCTTTGCCAGGGCATCATCATCAGTTACGATCATGCCCCCTCCGCCCGTGGTGATGACCTTATTGCCGTTGAAGCTCAGGCATGAAATATCGCCAAGATGCCCGGCCTTGCGGCCTTTATATTCTGCGCCCAAGGCCTCCGCCGCATCATCGATTACACGTAGATTTAATCTATGGGCGATCTCCAGGATCGGGTCCATATCTGTCGGATGGCCCAGGATATGGACTGGCACTATTGCCCTAATTCTTCTTCCTGTGGCCTTATTTCGCAGTTCGGACCCATCCCACAGGCACTCTTGAAGCAGAAACTTCTCAACCTTTGCGGGGTCCATCTGCCAGAAATCCGGCTCCGCATCCATAAATACCGGCCAGGCTCCCACGTAGCGGATGGCATTAACCGGAGCAATGAAGGTCAACGTCGGGATGAGAACCTCGTCGCCGGGCTTGACGCCTGCCAATAGCAGGGCAATATGCAACGCTGCAGTGCCGTTTACTGCTGCAATTGCATGTTTTGCTCTCAGGTAGTCTGCAACATTCCTTTCGAAGCGATCGACGTACGGTCCCACTGAGGAGACGAAATTCGAGTCAAGGCATTCTTTGATGTACTTCCATTCATTTCCCTGTATCCTGGGAACGCAGAGCGGAATGAAACCCTCAGGAGCCGGTGCGCCGGGCTCAAAGGACGTAGTCATCGGTCTTGTACCTCATTATATTCTGCTTTATCCATTCGATCGTGAGCATGAGCCCTTCTTCAAGGCTTATCGTCGGACTCCAGCCCAATATCTCGTGCGCCAGGCGTCCATCTGCCAGCAAGCGCTCCACCTCGCTGCCTTCTGGCCGCTGGCGTCGGTCTTCGCTCTCGATTTGGATGGGCTCGCCGATCAAGCTGGAGATGAGATTGGCCAGTTCGATTATGCTGATCTCCCGACCTGAGCCCAGATTGATGGTCCGTCCGATAGCAGCATCTTTGGATGCTGCCAAGAGGAAGCCGTCTACAGTATTGGTGATATAATTTAGGTCGCGGGTAGGATGAAGGTTTCCCAGGTGAACCGTCTTGCCGCTGATGCATTGAGTGATGATGGTGGGGATGATGGCCCTGGTGGATTGGCGCGGTCCGAATGTGTTGAAGGGGCGCACGGTTACCACCGGCAGGCCAAAGGAGCAGTAAAAGGACTCGGCGAGCTTGTCCGCGCCGATCTTGCTGGCCGAATAAGGAGATTGGCCTTGTAGGGGATGGGCCTCGTTGATGGGAACGTAGCGAGCTGTGCCATAGACCTCGCTGGTGGATGTCTGCACGATCCTCCCCACGTTCAGCTCGCGGCCCGCCTGTAATATATTCAGTGTTCCTATTATATTTGTATTAATATATGATTCTGGTGCATGATACGAGTAGGGAATGGCGATCAAAGCTGCGAGGTGAAAGACAGTCTCCACATCCCTCATAGCCTCGCGAACGCTATCTCTGTCGCAAACATCACCGGACACGACTTCAATATCATTTTTGACGGATGAATGCTCCAGCCATCCCCAGGAATTCAGCGCATTGTAATGAACCAGCGCACGCACCTCTGCCCCGGATTTAGCCAGCCGCTCTGTCAGATGGCTGCCGATAAAGCCTCCTGCGCCGGTCACCAAGACTCTTTTCTCATTCCAGTCCAATTAATCTCCTCTCCTGGTCTTCATATCCTTTTGCGCCTGCTCATAGTCGGACGGCTGACCTATATCCAGCCAGTATTCGACGATGGGAAAACTGACTACATTGTGGCCTTCTTCGATGAGCTGCTTGACGACATCAGTCATATCCGTGCGCTGGCCGCTCTTTATGTATTTGTGCACCACCGGCTCCAGCAGATAGATCCCGGCATTTACGAAGAAATTGATCAAGGGCTTTTCTTGTAGGCGGCGTATCCTCGGGCCGTCGCACTCGACCACTCCGTAGGGCACCTGCAGGCCGTAATGGCGAACGCCCACCGTCATATCTGCCCCAAGCTCCCGATGGTAATTCAGCATTGACTTAAAATCCACATTCGTGAGAATATCGCCGTTCATGACCAGCATAGTCTCACTGGGTGCTGTCATCAACCCCAGGGCTCCAGCGGTGCCGAGCGGCTTGTCCTCCGGCACATAGCTTATATCTACTCCGAAGGCGTGGCCATCCCCGAAGTACTCCGTGATCTTCTCCGGCTTGTAGTGAGTGGTGATGTTGAGCCTCTTGATGCCGGCCTTGCTGAGCTGGGTCACGATATGCTCCATGAGCGGTCTATTGCCGACCGGAAGCATGGGTTTCGGCGTATTTTCCGTGAGCGGCCTCAGTCGTGTGCCATAACCTCCGGCCATTATCACCGCTTGCAGGGGCATCACCTTTTCCGGCATGAGATCGTCCAATGTGGCCAAATCTACCACATGACCTTCATCATCCAGCAGGGGAAGCTGGCGAATGGCTCGCTCCTGCATCAATTCCAATTGATCGCTCTTCTTGATGCCGACCTTTGCTGTGATGGGCTTCTCGTAAGGAGAATTGCACTTTATCTTCAGCAACTCGGATGCAGGGGCCTCCAGGCTGATGCCAGCCAGAACGCCCCTGCGAACATCGCCGTCGGCTATAGTTCCTATGAGATTCCGATTATTGTCCACAATCAGGGCTATGCCCTTGCCGTTGCGGTCGATGCACTCAATGACTTCCCTGATTGAGCTTTCGGGAGATGCTAAGACGTCTTCAATCTTGGACATTTTTCCCCTTTATCGAATGGATGAATGGTAAGGCAGAGGCTTATAACGGTAGCATAATAACCTTTTCCCATAGGTCGGGACCAGAGACGGATACTCCCTTGCCCAGACCTCTTTCAGCCGGCCATATATCTCAGGATTATGAATCCTCATCCCTATATAAAAAGAATGCATATCCGTGGCCATAGCTCGCTTGAACTTCAACAGGGAATCGGATGGGTCATTGGTTCTTCCGCCACCCAAATGCAGTCTGGAAAATCCGCGGTTCTTTCCCATTTTGGCCGCCTCATGCAGCAGGAGATTCGTAGCTCCCGGCAGCCTTTGCTCTGGGTCTGAGGCGGACAGATGATAGTGAAGCCAAAGAGGTCCTCCAAAGAACAGAGCTGCTGCTGCCCACATTCCATCTTGCTCGGAAACCAGCAGCATCCCGGTGGCGTCCGAAAGCGTTGCCAGGTTTTTGAAATATTGATGGTCGAAGTAGTAATAATCATCCACGCCCAGGCGATCCATGGTTTTGCGGTAAAGCTCTTCAAATTGGCCGATATACTCTCGGGCAGGGTATGCCTTCGCGGAGATCCCCTGGCGCTGGGCTCGCTTTATGATATTGCGTGATTGTTTGTTAAAAGGCGGCTTATCGGCATTAAATCCGCAAATATCTATTGATGCCGTCTCGCGGTCGAAACGGATATTCATCTCGGGCCCATTTGCACCGGATCTGACCCACCGCTGATTTTGGAGAAGGGGGTGAAAGCGGACGAACTCTGCCACAACATTGCGTGAGATGCACCATTCTGAGAATGCATGGTTTGCCTCCGACATAAACTCCTCATCCTCCGAATTTGAAATCGGCCCGCCATATCCGTAAGGCGTCTCGATGTCGAACCATTCGTGATCCATTGTCTGCCCGCCGATGCAGGTAATTTTTTGGAGATTGAATGAGTAGGCCCATATCTTGTCCGACTTCTGATATACGAAAAGCAAAGAGCGGATATCCGTATCGAACAGGTATAGCGCGGAGTATTCCGGCAAAAAGTAAGTATCCTGAAGCTGGGCGGGCAATTGCCTAATTATACCCCGCCACTCTTCCGCGTCCCTTGCGGCATCAAAAAGCCTCATCGTCGTTCTCTTTTATAACAGCTTCTTAATAACATTGGCGACGTGCTGCATATCCTCTTCTCCATAGCGTTGATCGATGGGAATGGTCAGAAATCGCCGGGAATTTTCTGCAGCTTCTGCAAATGATTCTTTGGGAATTTCCAAGGGCAGCGGCCAGTGGACCGGACAGAATATGCGTCTTTTCGCCAGGCTTGCCCGCAGGGAGTCGCGGGTATCTGCTCTCACGACATATCCGAGAGGAACAACATCATTGGGCAGTGTATCATGAACCGCTTCCACGCAGCCGTCCAGCAGATCGTGCAAAGTATGCCAATTTGACCTGCGCCGCTCTGATATTTTCTGCCAGTCTATTCCGGCGATCAGCTCTTTGACGATTTTTGGAAGCAAGAATATGTCTGCGGAGCCGTCCAGGAATGACTCAGTTGCCTGAAAGCCGGAAAGGTAAAACTCCTCTGTAGCCGGATCGATCTCACCTTCGGTATTGGTGAGGTACAGGCCCTTGGCCAAACGTGCGGCAATGGAGCGCCACATGATTGCTTGAGCCTCGATTGAAGGCTCGGTGGCGGATGATTCCACATTGCACCAACCACCCAGAGGAACCGGCCCAAGCTTGCGCATACTGAGCAACACAAGGCGCTCCATGCCCTTGGGCGCACTCCAGTCGCTCAACATCGCTTGGCTGGGGTCCTCAATCAGATAAATGTCATTCCCGGACCGGGTGCGCAGCTCCTTGGTTGCAGGATTAATCCAGCCGAAATAGTGAATCAGCAAGACTGCCGATTCCGGCGGCGGATTGGGGTGAGCCACCAGCTGCTGGTCCACCCTGTAGAATGAATAGTCCATCCCCAGTGCTCGCACAGGCTGCAGCAGGCTCTCGCAAAGATACGCAGGCAGATGAATATGCGCGATTCCCTTTGCCTTGAGGTGACAGAGAATTTGCATAAAAGCCGACCGACCGCTGATGGTCCAATTGCCGGCCAGGCCACGGGTCAAATCATCAAGTCCGGAGGACGGCGCAAAACAGAGTCTATCCAATTCGAATTCTCCACCGATGATCCTCCGGCTTTGCGACGGGACCATTTTTCTTCAAGCCTCTGGGCGGTTCCAGTAGTCTGTATTTTGCACCAGTGAGAAATAGTCGGCAGCCAGAAGCCCGAGAATTATTCGGTTGACTCTTTTGCCTTCCCGGATAGCGTGCTGACGAAGGAGGCCTTCCATCTGAAAACCGCATGACTGATAGGTTTTCAGTGATGCCTGGTTTGTCTCCAGAACGGTGGCATCAAGCCGATAAAGTCCCATCTCCTCAAATGCATATCTGGCGCATGTGAGGATAGCTTCTCTGCCGTATCCTTTGCCCGAACAGGTCCTATCTCCGATGACGATGCCGTGCTCTGCTCGCCGGTCGCGCCAGTGAATGCTCCAAAAGCCGGTATAGCCGATGAGCGGGCCGCCTTTTACCTGTATTGCCAGGCGAACGGTGAGGCTGTCGCTTTGCATGCGCTCGAACCACTGCTCTTGCTGCCGGAATGATGATGGGAAGTTGACGTCTCCCAACCCTTGAGCCACTTTTTGATCGTTCGACCATTCATGCAATAGGGGAAGGTCCTCAGCCTCGATTGCTCGCAGGACGATGCGCTTGCCAAGAATGCTCACAATCAATCGCCTCCAATGTCATATTCGCTTTATTCTCGAATATTGCTTGATCAATGCTCGATCGGATAATTCTGTCATCGCTGACTTTTTAGCATTTTATCATTATCATTTTAATCTTGCCAGGCTATTCTTTTCATTCTTTGTCGGCATCCTGTGTTTGGATGGACGGTTCAGCAGAGGATAAATCGACAAAAGGCTTAGGCTTTTTGGAGACGCTCAAGTCAATGCCACGCAGGAATCTTGCAACCTCTATGGGCGTGTCCCGCTGCTGCATCTTTCGGGCAAAGTCCGCCAATTTGCCCCTGTAATCCGGATCGTGCAGGGCAGACTCGACGGCTTGCAGGATGAGGCTGCGGTCATAGTCCACATTCAGCCAGACAGCCAGATGTTCTCTTCCTCTCTGCCGGTCTCCGATATTGACCACCGGCAGGCCGACGCTCATAGCCTCGACAACTCCAGAGCTGGAGTTGCCGATCAACGCTCCGGCATGAGCCATAATGCTGGCAAAACGCTCTCGACTGCCTGGCGGCGGAAGAATATGCAGATTCGGCCAATTTTTGGCGTATTCTTGCATCTTGGCCAGGATGGCGCGTCCTCCTGCATCGTCGTTTGGATTGGCCAGCAAGGCAGGATAGCCGGACTGGGCGACCGCCTCCAGCGTCTCCACAATCTGTCGTGATGATTCGGGCGCAGAATGGGTCACCGGATGCTGGACGACGAGCAGATAAGGCTTTTCTTGGGAAAGGCCGTATTCTTCGCAAATTTGCCCTCGCGAGAAGGCCACATCCTCTCGCAGATCGCCGCCGGGAAGCCCCACAACCCGAACTCTTGACGGCTCTTCACCCATCTGCATGATGCGCCTGGCATGCTCGTCAAAGGCAGGGAGGTGATAGTGGGCAAACTTGGTTGTGGCATGGCGGATGGAGTCGTCAATGGAGCCTGATTGGCTGCCTCCGCAAAGGTGGACCACAACCACATTGGCGAATGCTGCGGCCATGGCACCCGCCAGCTGCTCGCCGCGATCTCCCAGGACGAGCAGGATATCCGGCTTGTGTCGCGCCATCGCTTGGCTCATGCCGTATAAATAGAGCCCCACAGACGCGGACATCGATGACGAGCTGTCACCGACTATTCTGCCAGGTATTCTGTCCGCAATCTCAAATCCGTCATTTTCGATCTCTCGCCAGGTCTCGCCATGCTGAGGGTCCAGGTGCATCCCCGTCACTAAAATCCCTAACGAAAATTCAGAGTCTCTTTGGATGGCCTGAAGCGTTCTCCTGGCAGGTCCATAATCCGCTCTGGAGCCGCTGACGAACAGCACTTTTCTCATTCGAGCATCTCCCAGGTGACGGGGACGTCTTCTTCAATGTCTGCGTTCGCCTTCCGTCCTCGCACCGCTTTCCACAGGCGAGGATCGATGCCCGATGCAGGCCGCTTTAATGTGACATTGTCTTCATCCAAACGCTCTCCGGCAGAGATTCTTCTGCGAGAGACAAGGCTTCTGCGTGCTACCTTCTGAACTCCCCACTCTCCCGGCTGAACCGCTTTGATGCTGCTTCCCAAAGCAGTCTCGGCAATTCGAATGGCATCGACGAAAGACTGCAGCTCCATCGGATCGAGCGACATTGCATGGTCAGGACCGGGCAAAGTTTTATCGAGGGTGAAATGCTTCTCGATGATGCACGCTCCCAGGGAGACCGCAGCAACGGATACCGCATTCCCCAAAGTGTGATCGCTATATCCTACCGGCACGCCGAAGGCTCCAGCCAGGGTTTGCATGGCGCGAAGGTTAATAGTGTCGGGAGCAGAAGGATAATTGGAGACGCAGTGCATCAGCGCCAGCGGGCTTTTTCCATTTGCCCGGATATGATCAACGGCTCCGGCAACGTCTTGCAGTGTGCACATTCCCGTGCTGAGGATGATCGGCCTTTCCGTAGCTGAGGCATAAGCGAGAAGCGGATAGTTCGTTATCTCGCCGGATGCAATCTTTATCGCCTCTCCGCCTATCTGCAGCAGGAAGTCCACAGCCCGGGGATCGAAACAGGAAGACATGTAGATGATGCCAATCTCACGGCACAGTTTGAATATCTCTTTGTGGGCGTCCCAGGGGAGGTCATAGGACTTGGCCATCTCGATCATGACCTCCGAGCCGGTTTGCTTTTTCTGATACTTGGCCGTCGGCGCGACATGCGATACCTGCTCTTCCGCGCGATAGAGCTGGAACTTGATGGCGTCGGCTCCGGCTCGTTTGGCGGCATCTACCATTTTCCTGGCTCTATCCAGGCTGCCGTTATGATTGATCCCCGCTTCCGCAATTATAAAGCAGGGATTTCCAGGGCCGATGCATTTATTGCCGACTGCAATCGCGTCCATGATTTCACTCCGCTATATTTCATGCTGCATTTTGATTAATTTAGCCTTTTGAAGCCGACCTGAGCTACTGGGCCTTCCAAGAGCTCATAGACATTTCCCTTTTCCGCTGCCTTGCTCATTATGGCAAATACGACATCGGCGGTCTCTATATACGTTTGAACATGCTCCTGTTCATGGCAGTAGCATATGCTCATGCTCTTGGAGGCAAGAAATCCGCGTTTCAGCATCTCCTGAGTGAACAGAGTGCTCATAGCCTGAGCATCGTCTCCATAGTCAAAGCCCAAGGTGGGCAGAGACGGAATGCCGGTGACATTCAACCTCAAGTCGTTGTCCTTTGCACACTTCTCCAGGGACTTGCGGGTCAGATTACCTATCCGAACCAGGTGAGCGGGAACGTCTTTCTTTATCATCTTGTCAATGGTCGCCAGAGAGGCAGCCGGCCCGACTCGATCCGTCCAGTAAGTACTGCTTATGAAGCTCTCCTGCGCCGCATCCATGACCTCGCCTTTTCCCACGACTGCTGCCATGGGAAAGCCGTTGCTCATGGCCTTTCCATAAACGGCAATATCCGGCAGGACGTTGTAGTTCTGATGAATTCCGCCCACACGGACACGCCATCCGGAGGTTACCTCATCGAAGATTAGAGCCGCACCGATCTCATCCGCAAGCTTCCTTATGCCTTCCAGGAATCCTTTTTCGGGCTCATAATGCCTCATGGGCTCGACGACGATGACGCCGATATCCTTCTTAGCGATGATTTCTTCCAGCTCTTGCAGTCGGTTATAGTTGAAGGGAGTCGAGGACCCAATCAGGCATCTCGGAACACCGTTCGGCTTCAGTCCCGGCAACAGATGCCCGTCCAGATTCTTATCGTCGGCCAGGTTGGCAGACAAGTACCAATCATGCCATCCGTGATAGCCGCAAAATGCGATATCATCTTTGCCCGTAGCGGCTCTTGCGATTCTCACGGCAATGGTCAGGGCTTCTCCTGCTGTCCTGGCAAATCTGACCATATCCGCCCAGGGATGGAGGCCAAGGAGAACATCTGCAAGCTCTACCTCTTCAGGACAGTTCAAGGTAGCCATGGATCCGTTATCAACTGCCTCTTTTGCGGCTGCATTGACATCGTCATCTGCATACCCCAGGATGCATGTGCCCACGCCCATGATGGACATGTCTACGTAGTGATTGCCGTCCAGATCCCAGATATCCACGCCTTTGGCTTTTTTATAATACGACGGCCACAGATCCGGCAGGAACATCTCGGACCGCTTGGAGAGAAGCTGGGTCCCGCCGGGCATTACCTTCTTGGCATGACGCCACAATTCGACGCCGCTATTGGTCTTCATTCTCCGCTAACCCCTAATAAATTTATATGATTTCCTGTGTCTGAGCTTTTTTCCGCGCTCTCCAGGATATGCAGGATCTTTGCATCATCTAACAGTGTGTATTGGTTTTTGGTGCCTTTTGCAACCATGTCCACGAACCGTTTCATCTCTTCGATATATGGCTCTTCTTTTATCTTTTGATCATAGTTTTTCATGGTTGTTCCAGTGGCACCGGGATATTCCGGGTATTCCTTCCAAGTTTTGTCCTTGGCGGTATAGACACGAATGCCGTTCCCCCACTCCCAGGTGATCACGCCTTCTTCGCTGATCAATCTTAGCGAACGATAAGGGACTCTGGATATGGCATCCACCAGCATATGTCCGAGGGTTCCCGTCTCGAATTTTATGAGAAGCTGGTAAGCATCATCGATATCCGTCTCAAGGGTCGTCAATTTTCCTCTCATGCAGGACACTTGCGTGACGTCTCCCAGGACCCATGTGATCCAGCCTAGCTCATAGGGAACGATCTCTCGGCAGGCCCCCGTCTCTTTCTTCGAGACGTAAAATGTGCGATAGTCTTCCCAAGGATGCCAATCGGGAAGATACATGCCAACATGATATATAAATGTCAAGACCGGGCCAATGGTTCCTGCGTCCACCAGTTCTTTGATCTTCTTTATCGCCGGATGGAACCTCATGGTGCAGGAGGGAGCGGCGACGATATTTTTGCCCTTGCACAGCTCGATTAAGTCCGCCATTCCGCGGGAGGTTATATTTGCCTCCGTGAAGAAGTGCTTGTGATTCTTTGCCGCCAGCATGGCATACTCATGATGCCTGTCCGGAGGCGTGGAGATGATGATCGCATCAGGATTCTCGGACAATGCCCGATCGATGGCACCGAACGTCTTGATGCCGTATGTCTCCTCCACCTCTTTGCGTCGATCTTCGCGCAGCTCAAATCCAATTATCTCTCCGGCTTGGAGGTGCTGCAGATTGCGTATTCTGCGCTTTCCCATCGAGCCTAGACCAATTATCAGAAATTTCATCGTGATGCCTTCGCATTGGTTGATCTTAAAAGGGGGATGGATATATTTCTATTTGCTGGTTGAATACGTTCTAATGAGAGAATAGGCTCGAACGCATAGATAATTTGACTAATCAGCCAAAATCCTTGCCTAAATTTGTAAATGAAAGCCTTATGGCACGGGGAATGTCCTTATCAAACTGTTCCTGCTGGAAGTGGTCATAATACATCAATTTGGGCAGATCCGCCAGGCCGAAGGGAAGGTCGCCGTGTTCCACCGTGACACCGATGAATGTGGGATTATCTCCCGTATAATTTTCCAGATTATACGCGGAAAACTGCTTGTAGTAGGGGAGCCCCTCAAATGAAAGCCAATCGCAGCCGAGACGTGACTCGTCTCCAAAGGCCTCGCGCATCATGCCTGTGTATTCGTAAAACCTGTAAGACCTGTTATTGGCATTAAAGTCGTATGTATGGTCATCAAACAGGAATGTGTTATTATTTCTCATAATCTCGCTGGCTTTAAAATTCTCTATCAGGGATGTTTGCTTGTACCAATCCCTTTGATAGTCTGCGTACGTCACGATATTTGCGCACAGGAACGTGGCCAGAATCAGCGACAGCAATATTTTCCGATATCCTTGATGCAAATTGGCCTTTTCCGACAGCAAATTTAGGCCGTAATAGAGAATGAATGCCATGCCTAGCGGTACAAGCAGCTGATGCCTGGTGTTCCATTCAATCACCGTGGGGACTTTTCCTACAACCAGATATGGGAATACTCCAACAGCGAAGAGAATAATTCCCAGCTTGAAAAGCTTTGAGTCATATCTATGCTCATCAGCTGTATATCTGGCTCTCATTAATGCGACTGCTGCAAGAAAAAGCAGAGCCCATAGCAGCAAGGACTGCCATGAAATCACCAGCGATTCTATCAGGACATCGATAAGGGTGTTGTAAAAAGAGAACACCAATCTAAAGGGAGAAATAAGCAGATTCCCGACTGTGATGGTGTTGTAACCCTCATAGAGGCCGAAGGGTTTCAGGAAAATGGTCTTCACGGCCCAGAAGACAAGTGGCAGGAGAATGAAGTCGGTATATCTTTTGCTTTGGATGAATAGGTCCGTAATAGGCCGATTAATGGGCGACAAGGATATGCATATCCTGTCGGCATAATAGATGTATCCCAGCACGATCAGATAGAATGGCAGCAGCGAATTCAGTATGGAGAATGACGCGAAGAAGATCATCAGGATCGCGAGCCGAAGGAAGACGCTTCTGTGAGACATGTATTTCGAGACAAGCCACAGTCCAAGGAAAAAGAGGACATATCCAATAGCCATAAATGAACAGCATAGTGCGATTCGGGCATTGTTCACTGGAATAATCATAAATAATAATACAATGAGAAATCTTGAATTACTGTCAATCTCTTTTATTCCTTTGAGCGTTTCAAACAGGAACAACGCGGATAGGAGATAAAATAAAAAAACAAGCAATCGCCCCAGATAATTCGTATCCGGTGACGCGAAGATAAAGCTTGTATAATATCCGAGGTAAATATTGCCCCATTGCTGGGAAAGGTCCAGCAAATAGTCTGGAGATTTGCCGAAAGAGACCCAATCATCCCAAAAAAGTCCGTCATTAAACAGCATGAATCCGTAGGCAAGAGAATAGACTAGCGTTAATAATATCAAATCTCTCAAATCCGGACTTTTAAAATCTGGATTGAGATGATCGGATAAGCCCTCTTTTGATATAAGCATTTAAGAAGCTTTTGAGGTTCTCTTGGGTAAATAAGATTTGTGCAATCTGCTAACCCTGGCTTGCCGGCTCTTCAATTCGATTAGCTGCTACTGGGAATCGACTGGTTCAACATCCTTTTGGAGCAAGCCTTTTATCTTAGAATGAGGATAGCGGGAACGCGGCATTGTCGGAGATGTGTATGCTCGGGTTCGACGCATTTATATCATTTCAGTTGAAGATAATTGGAGCTATCTAATGAAGACCGTAATACTATGTGGCGGAAAAGGCACTCGTTTGCGCGAAGAGACCGAATATCGGCCCAAGCCGATGGTGCATGTGGGAAATAAACCTGTTCTCTGGCACATAATGAAAACATATGCTCATTTTGGATACAACGAGTTCATCATATGTCTGGGCTACAAAGGAACTATGATTAAAGAGTATTTCCTTAATTATGAAGCGATGAATAACGATTTTACAATAGCTCTTGGAAATAAAGATAGTATCCAATTTCATAATAATCATCTGGAAAAGGATTGGGTTGTCACTCTTGCCGATACGGGGGAAAATGCTCAGACAGGTGCAAGAGTTAAGAAAGTTGAGAGATACATCACAGAAGACACATTCATGCTAACTTACGGCGACGGCGTAGGCAATATTGATATAAAAGACCTAGTGGAATATCACAAGTCACACGGCAAGATCGGCACCATGACTGGAGTTCATCCATCATCTCGGTTCGGAGAAGTCTCCATCAAAGACAATCGTGTGATGCAGTTCAACGAAAAACCTCAAACCATCGATGGCTTGATCAATGGCGGCTATTTTGTATTCAACAAGCAGTTCTTCAGATATCTAAATGATGACGATGATTGTATCTTGGAGAAGAGTCCTCTCGAGTCCCTGGCAAGAGACGGAGAATTGATGATGTATCCGCACGAAGGCTTCTGGCAATGCGTGGATACCTATCGAGAATTAGAGCAACTGAATGCTCAATGGAGAACGTCTAGGCCGCCCTGGAAAGTCTGGCAATGAATGTGTTTTGCCCGGTATTTTATGGATGGACGAATATAATGGGTCCCGCGATGAATCTGGTCGACTATTTTGAGGTTCAGCTAAGGGAAAAGGTGTTGAAGGGAAATCCAGCCTTATTCCAGCTATCCAAGTTCGGCTTTGTCGGTGTGCTCAATACGATAATCGGCTACGGTTCATTTGTAATACTATTAAATTACACCAATTATCTGGCCGCGCTTATCATATCTCATTTGATCGGAGTTTCTCACAGCTTCATTTGGAACAAGTATTGGATTTTTAAATCAAGCGGGATCGGGATAAGAGGATGCGTATATGAGTTCGCCAAATTCAACTCCGTGTATGCAGGAGTTTTCCTGGCCAATGCAATTGTTCTGATCATATCTGTAAATATATTACATGTGGATCCTCGAATCAGTCAGCTTGTAGCCCTTCCCATAATAACGATAATCAGCTTCGTTGGCCATAAATATTGGAGCTTTAAAAGGATAAAGCAGGGATTGTGAATTGGCGGAGGAGTATTAAATTGCCGTCCGATAGCTTTTGGAAAGATCGCAACGTCTTCATTACGGGATGCACAGGACTCCTTGGTTCCTGGCTCACCAAATCTCTTTCGGAGAGCGGAGCTAATGTAATCGGCCTCATAAGGGATCAAGTGCCGCAGTCAAATCTGAATTGGTCCGGATTCAATAATAAGATCATCACCGTGAGAGGCGATGTCGAGGACTATTGTCTGCTGGAGAGAACTATAAACGAGTATGAGATAGATGCAGTCTTTCATCTGGCGGCCCAGACCATCGTCACCATAGCCAACCGAAATCCAATTTCCACATTCAAGAGCAACATCGAAGGAACCTGGAACATCCTGGAAGCCTGCCGAAGAGCGCCTCTGGTCAAGAGAGTGGTGGTCGCATCGAGCGATAAAGCCTATGGCGACCAGGAGAAGCTTCCCTATGATGAATGCACGCCCCTGGAAGGAAGACATCCCTACGATGTATCCAAGAGCTGTGCAGATCTGATCTGCAGATCCTATTTCGAGACATATGATCTTCCCGTGTGCGTGACCAGGTGCGGAAACTTCTATGGCGGCGGGGATTTGAACTTCAATCGGATCGTCCCCGGCACTATTCGGTCTTTGATCAATAACGAGCGGCCTGTTATCCGAAGTGATGGAACCTTCTTGCGCGATTACTTCTACATCGAGGACGGCGCAATGTCATATATGCTCCTGGCGGAGAAGATGGAAAATAGGAGAATTCACGGCGAAGCCTTCAACTTCAGCACGGAGCGGCCCCTCACTGTGCTGGAGATAGTAGAAAAAATAATCCAGACTATGGGAAGCGACCTTATGCCGGAGATCCGAAACCAGGCTTCAAATGAGATCCGAGATCAGTATCTTTCTGCCGCGAAAGCGCGAGCTTTGCTAAACTGGATGCCCACATTCACTCTGGATGCGGGTCTGGCGCGAACTGTGGAATGGTATCGTGCATTTTTTGCACGCAAAGGTTCCTGTAATTTCTCTGCAAAAAATTGCATATGAAGAGTTGGATAGGAGAATATCATGAAAAAGCTGATCAGCGTCGTCATTCCTGCATATAATGAGGAGGAGGTCCTGGAGGAGCTCAAGAACCGATTGGAAAAGGTTATGGCGCAAAACAGCAATTATTATTTTGAAATAATAATAGTAGAAAACGGCTCCTGGGACTCTTCCTATAAGATATTAAAAGAAATTAATAAAGAAGATTCTCGATTTAAAGTTGTCAAGCTTTCAAAGAACTTCGGATGCGACGGGGGAATTGTAGCCGGCCTGAAATATGCGAAGGGAGACGCGGCAGTAATTATGAATGCTGATCTGCAAGATCCTCCCGAGATGATCTCGCAATTCATCCGGAAATGGGAAGACGGATATGAGATTATCTATGGAATAATTCAAAAGAGAGAAGGCGTCTCGTATATTCGAAAGGTCCTTTCCTCGCTGGCCTATGTGATAATTTATAATTTAACCCATGAAACCATTCCCAAAAATGCGAGCGATTTTCGCCTGATTGATCGTAAGGTCTATGAAACTGTGAATCGCATGGATGAAAAGAACAAGTTCCTGAGGGGAATCATAGCCTGGACTGGGTTCAAACAGACCGGAATTCCATATGAACGGCCCGCGAGATTTGCCGGAGAGACTAAAGCAGGATTTTTTGCCGCCCTTAACGTGGCAATGAACGGCATATTCTCGTTTTCGTATTTCCCATTGCATATTGCGACAATATTGGGATTTGTGGTCTCAATAGCGACTTTTGTCTTGATTTTTATTGAGCTTGGATTGTTTTTAGTCTATGGCCAGGTTGTTCCGGGATTTACGACTACTATTATATTGATGCTCTTCCTATTTGGCATGCTCTTCTTCTTGATGGGGATAATTGGAATTTACCTTGGCAGAATTTATGATGACGTGAAGGATAGGCCAAATTTCATAGTTGCCGAAAGGATTGGCTTTGATCAATAAGAGGAATGATCATGTTGCCCTCTGAATTAGATGACCTGATTATTACCAATTGGCTCTCGACCATGCCGATTCAGATCACGTTTTCCGATGGTGGGCAGAAATGACGTCGCTGAGTGGAAAAAAAGTCCTTATCACCGGAGCCACGGGCTTTGTTGGGGCCAACCTGGTCAGGATGGTTCTGAAGCAAGGATCTGAAGTTTATATAATTACCCGAAAGGAATCGGATAAATGGCGCATTGATGATGTATTGGGCGAAATTGCCGAATATAATACTGATTTTAATATAGACCTGTTAGATTGCGATAAATTGAAACGCATTATACGCCGGATCAGACCGGATATTATCTATCATACTGCAACTTATGGGGGGAGGCCCGGTCAAAAAGATGCGATTAAAATCGCACAAACGAACCTCATCGGGACGATAAACCTGATCAAAGCTTGCCAGAAATTCGGTTTTGACCTGTTTGTCAATACCGGATCTTCTTCCGAGTACGGCATCAAGGAAAGGGCCATGCAGGAAGGGGACCTCTTGGAGCCGGTAAACGATTATGGCATATCAAAATCAGCGGCAACGCAGTATTGCCGGGCAGTAGCGAGGAATAAGGGGCTGCCGATAGTAACCTTAAGGCTCTTTTCGCCTTATGGAAGCTATGAGCAATCAACCAGATTGATCCCATCGGTGATTCTATCATGCTTGAGGAGGAAGAAGCCGAAAATATCTTCGCCATATTTTGTCAGGGATTTTGTATATATTCAGGATGTGCTTGATGCTTATGCAAAACTGTCTGAGGTCCCTGATTTGGGTGGTGAGGTATTTAATATAGGCAGCGGCAAGCAATGCATGGTTGGCGATGTGGCAAATATGATCATTGAGCTATCGGGCTACTGCACGGAGCTTGAGACGGGAATGCCGCAGGGATGGCCTAATGAACCGAAAAAATGGGAAGCGGACATCTCGAAGGCAAATGATATTTTAGGTTGGATGCCGAAATACAGCATGGAAAAAGGACTTGCCGAAACCATCAGATGGTTTGAAAAAAACATAAATATTTATAGCGGCTGTGGGGAAGTAATATGAAATTATCCGATTACGTTATTGATTTTCTGGTCGCAAAAGGCGTAACACATGTTTTTGAGGTTTGCGGCGGGTCTTTGGCCCATTTGCTCGATTCCCTTTACGGCAGGATGGATATCTCTACAGTATCAATGCATCATGAAACGGCTGCGGCATTTGCGGCAGAAGGGTATTCAAGAGCATGCGGGAATATTGGTGTGGCGATGGCAACGAGTGGCCCGGGTGCCACGAATTTTGTTACCGGCATTGGAAGCTGCTACTTTGATTCCATTCCTTGCCTGTTCATCACTGGTCAGGTCAATACTTACGAATTCAAATTCGACAAACCAACCAGGCAGATCGGTTTTCAAGAAACGGATATTGTAAAGATAGTGAAGCCCATAACTAAGAAAGCTGAGCTTCTGATGGATGAGCATAGAGTAAGATACAGCTTACAAGAGGCCATTTATGAAGCCGAAAATGGCAGACCAGGTCCCGTTCTCTTGGACATCCCCTTGAATATCCAGCGGGCGTCTATCGATGTTGAATCGCTTGTCTCCTTTGATGATGGCGCGAAAGCAAAATGTAAATCCTGCGCGAGAGGCCGCTGGGAAATGGTGGGCTGCACTGAAGGAAAAAGCAATATCGATGATAAGATTATTGAGGATCGAATAATTTTGCAAGTAATCGATCTGATAAAAGCTTCTGCGCGCCCCATCATCCTTGCAGGTGGGGGAGTCAGACTGGCAGGTGCCCGGGAAGAGCTATTGACGTTTGCCCGCCGAACAGGAATCCCGGTTGTCGCTTCTTTGATGGGATTGGATGCTTTCCCTCACGATGATCCACTGTTCTCTGGCATGATCGGGACTTACGGTAACCGATATGCAAATTTGTCCATTGCGAATTCCGATCTGGTTATAGCCCTGGGAACAAGGCTTGACACGAGACAAACCGGTACCCGTCCTGAGACATTCGCTAGGGGTGCCAAAATCATTCATGTAGACATAGATCCTTTCGAACTGGACAATAAGATCAAGGCTTTTATGCCGATCAATTCCGACCTCAGGGATTTCCTGGAGAGGCTAAACGGCTGCGAAGTTGAAGACGTCAAACTGAAGATTGATTCCTGGAAAGAACGGATAAATGGATATAAACGCCGATATCCCGCACATCAAGCTCCTCCTGGTGAATCCATTGACGGGTCCATTGATCCGAACTATTTCATGCATATTCTTTCCAGATATTTGCCGCGTGATGCTATCATATGCGTCGACATAGGCCAGAATCAGATGTGGTCTGCTCAGTCATTGGAGATAAATGGTACGCAAAGGTTCCTCACCCAGGGGGGAATGGCATCTATGGGCTGTGCTTTGCCGATGGCTATTGGTGCATCATTTGCCGAGCCGGGAAAGATGGTAGTTGCAATTGCAGGTGATGGCGGATTCCAGCTCAATATTCAAGAGCTTCAAACGGTTTATCATCATGATCTGCCGATAAAGACAATTCTCCTCAACAATTCCTGCTACGGAATGGTCAGGCAATTCCAGGAACAATATTTTGATGGGCGCTGTCAGTCAACGGTGATTGGCTACAGTTGCCCTGATTTCCAGGATGTTGTCTCCGCGTACAAAATTCCTTCGAGTAGAATCACGCAAAATAGCGAGATTTCGGATGCTTTGGAGATGCTATTCAATAATATGAATCCTGAATTTTTAGAAGTAAAAATTGATGCGGATTTCAAGGTAAATCCAAAGCTATCGGTCAATAGACCTGTAGAGGATCAGGACCCGTTGCTATCCAGGCAAGAATTGGACGCAAATATGCTGATAAGAACTCTGCCGGAGCCTGAGAAGCTATGAGGACTGAGATTGTGATCCGGGAAGAGATCTTTGAGAGGATTTCTGAGATTTATCAATTGCGCAAAGCCGGCGAGAAGTTCATCCCCGGCGAGTCGCATATCAATTACGCGGGCAGGGTTTACGATGAGCAAGAGATGATCAGCCTTGTGGACGCCTCTTTGGACTTCTGGCTTACCACAGGCAGATATGCCAAAATGTTCGAGGAGGAACTGGCAAAATTCATCGGAGTCAAATACTGCCTTCTCACCAACTCCGGCTCTTCCGCCAATTTGCTGGCAGTATCCGCTCTAACCTCGCCAAAGCTCTGCGAAAAGCGGCTTGTTCCGGGCGATGAGGTGATCACCACAGCCTGCGGTTTTCCCACCACATTGAATCCCATAATCCAGAACAACCTGATTCCGGTCTTCATCGATGTAGAAATCGGGACCTGCAACATTCAAGCCGACGGAATCGAAGAGGCAATCACGGACAAGACCAAGGCGATCTTCGTTCCTCACACATTGGGAAATCCAGTTGAACTGGACAGGATTCAAAAGCTGGTGAAGGACTATGGCCTCTGGTTCGTTGAGGATAACTGCGACGCTCTCGGCTCCAAATACAATGGAAAATATACGGGTTCCTTCGGCCGCATCTCCACCTGTAGCTTTTATCCCGCGCACCACATCACGATGGGCGAAGGGGGGGCAGTCTTGACGGATGATCCCGTCTTAAGGAATATAATCGTCTCGTTTCGGGATTGGGGGCGGGACTGCTGGTGCGATCCCGGCTGCGACGACACCTGCAAAAGGCGATTCGACTGGAAGCTTGGATCTCTGCCTGAAGGCTACGATCACAAGTATATTTACTCGCACATCGGCTACAACCTCAAGGTGACGGATATGCAGGCGGCCATTGGTGTCGAGCAGCTCAAGAAGCTGCCCAATTTCATTGAAATGAGGAAGGCAAACTTCAGGGCCCTTTATGATGGTCTCAAATCGTTCGAGAATTATTTTATCCTTCCGGCAATGGCAATGGGATCTGATCCGAGCTGGTTTGGCTTTCCTATCCTGGTGCGCAATGATGCCCCATTTTCTCGATCTGAGATTGTGGCATATCTGGAAGGCAACAAAATTGCCACACGAATGCTCTTTGGGGGCAATCTGACCAAACAGCCTGCTTACGATCACATCAAGTACAGGATTCCGTGTGCATTGGACAATACCGATCTAATTATGAATGATCTCTTCTGGATCGGGGTATACCCCGGATTAGATCGCTCCAGGATCGAATATATCCTTTCAAACTTTTATGCATTTCTGAATAAATATCGAGAATAGTGGCATCAGGTCATGTGAATATTAATTTGTCTTGTGAGATGAGCCTTGTAAATGAGGTGTATTAACATAATCAGACGGCTGGTAATTACCGCACTGTTGATGGCAATTGGGCAAATTAAATTAAAAAATTAATTGGTGATTATAATAAGCAACAACTCTCGAAAGAGTGCCCTAGCCATATCAATAAATATTCGAGCGATTGCCGCATATTTAACGGCAATTACGCTATGCATAGTGATATTGATCTGGATAATGCAGCTATGGAAAGCTGACATAGGGATACCATTCACTTATTATGGGGATGCCCTGCTCTGCGAGTCATTGATCAAGGGATTGGTTGACAACGGATGGTATCTTCACAATAGCTTTCTTGGAGCACCAGACGGCCAGCACCTCTATGATTTTCCTGTAAATGCAAACTTGGATATCGCGATAATGAAGATCATCTCGGTATTCATTCCAAATTCTGTGGCCATTATAAACATTTATTTTCTATTGACATTTATACTAACTACCATTTTGACTATGCTGGTGTTAAGGCATTTTAATGTCTCCTATTCCGTATCGATTCTCGGCAGCTTGCTGTATTCGTTTGTTCCGTATCATTTTCTAAGGGGGATTGGTCATCTTACATTAGCAGCATATTATATGATTCCTGCCATAGTTATGGTAATCCTCTGGGCATCAATGAGTTCCGACCGACTGATATCATTGGTTGAAACTCGATCCGGAACGAAGAGACTTAACCGCAAATCATTAATGATGATTATTATTTGTTTACTAATATCGTCTTCATTCATATATTATCCATTCTTTTCTTGCTTCTTTCTGCTTATCGCCGGCATAATCAATTCTATTTCCACGCATAATAAATATTCGTTATTAACTTCATTTATATTAATTTCCCTAATCATTTTGGGCGTATTGGCAAATGCATCTCCAAGCATCATTTATATGCTCGAAAACGGGAAAAATCAGGAAGTTGCAATGCGAAGTCCTATTGAATCTGAAATATACGGCTTAAAAATCGCTCAACTCCTCATGCCGATAAACGGACACCGGATACCTTGGGTGGCAATAATTCCAAATTATTACAACAATGCTGCGCCTCTGGTAAATGAAAATCAAGTTGCTTCGCTGGGACTCATCGGAAGCATGGGTTTTTTAATTTTGATCATTTGGATTTTATATCTTATCTGCAGTGGCACCAATTTTAAAAAATATTATATGCTAAATAATTTAAGCGTGTTTAATCTATATGGATTATTGTTGGCAACTATTGGGGGATTCGGCACGGTCTTTGCAGGTTTGGCACTTCCTGAAATCAGATGCTACAACCGAATAAGCATCTTTATAGCTTTCTTCTCCTTATTCGCTATCGTTCTGATACTGGATGAGTTCTCAAAGAGATATGTCCGGAGTAATACGTCACGACTGCTGTTTAGCGCATTTATCTGTCTCGCACTTGCTGCCGGAGTATTCGATCAGACATCCGAATCATTTGTTCCGCCCTATGATTCGATTAGATCGGAATATTTAAATGATGAATATTTTATTAAAAATATCGAAGCCGTTATGCCGGAAAACGCTATGATATTTCAGTTGCCTTATGTGCCGTTTCCGGAATCTCCTCCCGTCTATAAAATGGATGATTATTCTCATTTCAGAGCGTACTTGCACTCGAAGGATCTGCGCTGGAGCTACGGAACCATCAAGGGAAGACAGGGCGACAGATGGCAAAGAATGGTGGCAAATATGCCTGTGGACGATATGCTCAAGGCTCTATCGCAAGCAGGATTTGAAGGCATCTACATAGATACTTACGGCTTCGAGGACGGCGGCACAAAGCTGATATCCGAGATCAAAGAGGTTCTGGCAACAGAGCCATTGGTTAGCGATAACCAGCGATTCTGCTTCTTTGAAATGACTGTGTAAAGCCGGAAGTGAATGCGAAATAAATTAGAAGCATTTGCCTCTGGTTATATTGTTCCGACTATACATAAGTGGGGGCCAGATGGAGCATTCGACCTTACGGCCCCGGATATATAACATCTACGTTGTCCATGTTAAGAATCAGTTTGCGCAGCTCCTCGCATTCGATGGGGTGCTTGAACTCGCTGCACAGCTT
>Ga0074198_1000516_pt1 | contig 39025 bp, 50 predicted proteins | sample EPASupsiteSAE323_FD_64527 | JGI IMG/M metagenome (GOLD analysis project Ga0074198, IMG submission 64527) | Bioremediated contaminated groundwater from EPA Superfund site, New Mexico - Sample SAE3-23 | ecosystem: Environmental > Aquatic > Deep subsurface > Groundwater > Contaminated ... | reverse complement strand
CGAGCAAGATTACAATGCTTATCAGAAGGGTATAAAAGAAGTAGAAGATCCGGATGAGCTTTACCGAATGTACATGCTTACCAACGACTTTGAAGAAATAATGAGAGATTACCGAAAGATTGATATAGAGACAGATCCAGAAAAGGCTTTAGAGATGAGAAACGAAGCCTTAAAGATTATGAACATGATTGAAACCGGAGAAAAACCAAAAGGATTTCATTCGTGGACAAGTGATGCGGAGAAAAGAAGGAGAAAAAATTTAAGAGAATTAAAGAAAACTGAATCAGCTTTACCAGTAGAAGAGAAGAAACCATTTAGTTTTAAGCTAGTCAAAGAAGCCTATGCCGCTGAAGGATTAGAGGGAACACAAAAGAAATTAACTTGGTCCAAAGATATTAGAACTAAATTTGAAAAGTTTTTAGGTAAAGTAAACGCTATTTTGCCCGGAGATCAGAAGAGAGAATATCTTAAAAATCCGATTGAAGGGATAACAGCAGAAAGATTAAATAGTGATCAGAAGAGGGAGTACTACAACGCTATGTTAGCATTAAGAGAGAGTGATACTGATTGGTATTACAGAAACATGGGAAACAAAGTAGAGAAAAGAATCTTGGGATTTGATCTAGGAAAGGAAGAAGAAGTTAGAGAATCATTAAAACAAACTGAAGTAAAACCAGAAGAAGAAATTATACCGACTGGTACAGCCAGAGAGGGAGTAGGTGAAGCAGTAGATGATGATGTTACCTACAAAGGTTTGATCCAAAGAAAGCCAGATGAATCAACCGATAAGGTAATCAAAGAAAATACTAAAGACGGTGTTGCTAAACCACAAGTGGTAGCCGCTATGCTTTGGCAGGAGAGTGGATACAAACCAGATGCTAGAAATGACGGTGGAGAGAATGGAGTAGATAGGGGTATAGCTCAAATCAATAGCAAATCTCATCCTGAAGTTTCAGACGAGCAAGCTGATGATACGGAGTTTGCTATTAATTGGTTAGTAGAAGAATTGAAGAGAAACTTGAAGAAATTTGATGGAGATATAAACCGAGCCATTGCAGCTCATAATGTAGGTCCAACAGGAGCAGAAACGAAAGGAGATACACCATCAGGCTTAGGTCCAAGAGGTCAAACTTATGTAGATAATGTAGCTAGAAATTTATCACCAGAGCTTAGAAAAGAATTGGGGATAAAGACGAGATACAATTAATAGTTTATAATTATAATATGAAAGTTATTGCATTATCAGCCGGCCATAGCGACAAAGATCCGGGAGTAGTTTATAACGGTTTAGTAGAGAGAGATTTGGTAGAAAAGATTGTGGCTCTAGCTACACCAATTATCAAAGCTCATGGAGTGGGAGTACTGAATCCACCATCATCTTTAAATCTAGTAGAAACGATTAAATGGATAAATGATAGGTCAGCCCAAATTGATATTTGTACCGAAATACACATCAATTCTAGTGCCAAGCCAAACAGCGGATACGGTTTAGAAGGCTGGTATTATAGAGAGAGTGAAGAGAGTAAAAGTTTTGCTTCATTCCTGTTAGATGCCCTTGCCGCAGAATCAGGGATGAGTAAGAAGAGAGGAGTTAAAGATGAAAGATATGCCAATGTTTGGGGCAGATTAGGATTCGTGCATGATACTAAACCGCTAGCGTGCTTAATGGAGCTTGGTTTTATCAATACAGATGAGGACAGAGCCATATTATCATCAGAACAGGGCCTATATAACTTAGCAAAAGGGGTAGCCAGAGGTGTTGTCTCTTATTTAGGGATAGCTTGGGTAGCTCCAAAACCAGAAATTCAGCCCGACAATCAAGAATTAATCAAACTTAAAGAGTTATTGGCAGGAAAAGAGACGGAGTGCCAACAGTTAAAGGACCGCTTATTACAAATATCCCGTCTTAGTACATTATAGGAGGACATATTGGAAGAATTTTTTAATATAATCACCAACTTTGGCTTTCCTATCGCCCTATCCTCTTACCTTTTACTTAGATTTGAGAAGATACTATCAGGGTTACAGACGGTAATTGCGGCATTGGTAGAAGAAACAAAAAGAGAAACTGAAGAAATTAAAGAATTAAAATTAGAGATTAAAAATTTTAAGAGAAGAGAAAACCGGAGGACAAAATGATTTCAACCTTTGTAAATTCTTTACTCTATGTTATTGCCGATCCGTTCTTTTGGCCATCAATGGCAGTAACGGTAATTATCGGTATTTTTGTTGGTTCAGTTGTCTATGATGGTTGCGTACAGGAGATTAAAAAGTTCATGCTTTCCATGCTGGCTTATGTCTTTATGATTGTCGCAGTTACAACTGAAAGAATCTATCCATCACTAATTGATGGGGTGGAGAGAATTCACAATCCATTTGCGGGTATATCAACTGTTTTATTAGTTACCTTATTTTATTTATTAGGGATGTGGCTTGGAGTACTAGTTACCAAAAAAGCTCATCCGGAACATTGTTAAAATTATGAAAGAAAAAATAAGAGAATTTAGTTTGTGGTTTAGGTACTTGTTTACTGATCCTCAATGGCATTCATTCAAGTCCATTGTTAGATTAGTAATATTCTTTATTGTTTCAGATATTGCTAGCCAGTTACTTAATCAAGCCGCTAGCGTGCCGGAGAGCCTCAAGGTGAGAGTTTGGGTACTAGAGTATGTCATACCGGCCCGAATGTTATTTACCACCTCTTTGGCCTTCTTGTTAAGCTATATTGACAAGTTAAGACACCTTAATTTCAAACAAGAACATCCGAGGTCAGATAAGTCAGGTGGAGTATTACCTTTTTAAAGGTACATAAAAAAGACCGCTAAGTGAGCTTGAGCAGCGTGTTGCGTTTTCTGCAACGACTTTGGCGGTCTTTTGTGTGATAGAGGAGCTACCCTATCATACTGATATTATACTATAAGTATAGAGTTAGTGTCAAAAAATAGGGGAAATTTATTAGTCGCTATCTTAATTATACATTTTTAAGAATCCAGATTACATAATGTCTTTCACTTTTCAAACTACCTATAATTATAAGTATGAAAGAATTTGGGATCTTCATGGGTAAAGATGAAAGTAGTTTTATTAGTGATAACGAGATTAAAAAAAGGTTGGCTTTTCCAGATAAAAAGAAAAGAGAAATATCATTTGATGCTGTATCAGATGTTATTAGTAGAAGTAGAAAGGTTGAAGAAAAATTTGATATTGGTCAACGAGAAGCCACTTGGATTGTGCCATCTAATGGGGATAAACCGATTGTTATTGCTTTAATTACCGATCCACACTTTGGTTCAAATAGAAGTAATGTTGATTTGTTTAGAGAACATTTAGATATTATTGAAAATACCCCGAATATGTATGCTGTTTTTAATGGTGATGATGTAGACAATTTTAATGCTTCAGGTAAATGGGCCAATGGTATGATGGAAAATCCAGTTCCTCCACAAACAGTTTCTAGGGCTTTAGCTGGAAAATATAAAGAGTTAGATAAAAAAGGAAAAATTGGAGTTTTAGGTTTTGGTAACCACAATGATTTTGGTTTTAATGCTGGTCAAGATTGGTATGAAAGTTTTTTAGGTGATTTTGATTGCCCGATATTCACTTCAGGAGGCTTACTACATATTGTTAACGGCTCACAGACGTACGATTTGGCTCTAACTCATAAATATTGGGGAACGAGTAAGTTGAATCCTACTAACGCCTGTAAGCGATTCCTAGATTTTGAGTATCCTGATGCCGATATAGTTTTTTTAGGCCATACCCATCAATCGGAAGGTTTACATTTTGAGAAAGGGGGAAAGGAAAGGATAGCCTGTATCGGGGGAACTTACAAAGATACCGATGTCTTTGCTCGTAAACATGGAATTGGGGGTAGATCCGGAAGTCCGGGTTGGGCGGTAGCTCTATGGCCCGATAAAAGAAAGTTGCAATTATTTAAAGATATGGTTACAGCTAGGGAATTTTTACTATGAAGTCAGAACGCTGTAACTACTGTATGCCAGAGAGTAAAACAATTGTAGATTGTGTTGGAGGGTATATGACAGACGAGGAACTAGAGGCGGTCATTAATGGAGTTTTGGCAATGGGGAGAATCCTACATTGTGGAGATGAGAAAGAAACTTGCCTACCACTACTTCATTTCCAAAAAGAGATAACAAGGAGGAATACTAGTGAAAGAAAACCTTGATTTTTTATTTTCTGAATCAGAGTCTATTCCCTTGGGTGAATTTGTGGTGGCTAGATTAAAACCTCTTACAGATGTAACTAAAATTATTCCCAGTGAACAAATAGAACATGTTTTTTGGGGTTGTAATAATAGAGCTTCACTTTTAATGGGTTGGGGAATTGCCATGCAAGTTTCCAAAGAATCAGGCAATGTCTTGATAGTTTTTAATCCAAAACAAGAGGTTACTTTTCCTGATAATGTCTATGGGTAAAGAAAGTATTAAGAAGAATTACGCCAGAGTGTATGAGATATATGGGATTGAACCGAATGATAGGCGATACAATATCCACCACATAGTATTCAAAAGAGACGTAAAGAAAGGCTTAATGAGAGATTTTGATGTCAATCAAGTGAGTAACCTAATTCCCTTGAGAAAAGAACAACATGCAGAATTACATAGACGAGTAGACTTAGTAGAACACTACCACCACGATACTAATAAGAAGAAGAAAAAGCGAAGAAGAAGATAATTAGATATAAAAAAAGAAATACCTCTTGACAGCGAACTGTAACAAGAGGTATAGTTTTTGTTGAGACATAAAACTATGAAAATTATAACTCAAAAACCACAATCCCCGCAAGTAGATAGGGGATTTTTTTGGAATGATATAACCCTACAGACCTTTGTTTTAAAGCTAACTGATAAAGAAATTCGCTTTGAGGGGAAGATCTTTTCCCCGGAAACTATTTTTGATTCTAACTATTATGGAAATAATATTGCTAACTTAAAGTTAGATGTTACCAACCGGCAGGTCGCTAAACATAGGGCAACGGAAAGCCATAAAACCGATAGCGAAGCAAGGAACTCAAAACTCACCTAAGGTGATTGAGAGTGGGGCAAAGGTTAAAAGGCTGCAACCCACACCGCCTAGTAGAAAGAATAACCAAGGGACTACTAGAGAGAGTGGCCGAAGATAAGACGTATTAGAAACGACAAACTTATCACCCAATAAGAAATCTAAAATCTATCCTTGGTGATATATTTTTATATAAAGCGATAGTAAATAAAGTTTGAGCCTCTTACTGGAATCGGACCAATATCTAAGGTTTACAAAACCCTTGCTCTACCATTGAGCTAAAGAGGCGATATATAATTATATATGGGAAAGAGAACCGATTGGAATAAGAAGGTAAACGAGATCCTGAAAAAAAGGTATGAGAAATTAGGTATTAGGTGGTGTGAGATAGGTTTGGGTGGCTGTTGCCATCAGCATTATTTGACTTGGTGTCATAGAAAAAACCGGAGACACTACAACAGCATTGAAGAATTGACGGATCAGAAAGAGGTGGTCCTTGCTTGTATGAATTGCCATCAGAAAGTAGAACATGATAAAGAATTGAGAGAATCTGTTTTTAAGCGACTGCGGTGAATTTGACTGGGTTTGAAGTAGAATTTTGAGTAAAGATCTTATTGACACTATATGAAGATAGTCTATAATCATAAGTAAGCAGGAAGGAACACGAAGCACTTTAACAATCAGTAGCATATATCAGCCTAGACGGTTTATAACTTATTAATATGCCTATAAAATAGGCTAGTTTTTAACGTGTTTGTTCAGGATAAAATTTATAAACTAAATCAATAAATTTTTCCTCATCAAACTTAAAATCGTGTTTCTTGAGTATGTCCATTGTGTCGGATACGATTGCTCCATGAACTTTGGAAGCGTCGTAACCATCAACAGTAATATATGTTAAGTTTCTTCTCAACATATCGGCAAACTCATTCTCTATACTAGCGGTAATGTGTCTCATCTTATTTATTAATTAAACTGTAATACTTTTTAAGAATTTCAATTTTATTTGAAATGATGTTTGTGTAATATTCATCAGTTCTTTCGGCCATCATCTTGTTTAACTGTTTTATTCTAGTATCCAAAGCCGATAAAATTAAATCTTTATCTACTTCTTTTATTCGTAAAATCATATTTACTCCTTTCCGCTAGACTGGTATCTGCTACTGATTGTGTGCTTGGAAGAGAATAGGGTAATCGTCTATTAGGCTAATTACTCTTTTCTTCTAAGCAGGTGATTATTAATTCATACAAAGGAAAAACCTTATATGATAATTCTAGCAACCATTTTAATGACACCGATTATCTGGTATTTATCAGCCGCTTTGTCTTTAGTTACTGGTCTATCAAGCAGTAAACCAGCAGCAGCAGTTATCGGTATGTTTGTAGTTTTCTGGTATTACGGATTCTTATTACTAATTCAATCCGGGATATGAATATGACATGGCAATTATTCCTATACTTAATATTTGTATTAGTAATGAGTTCCATTATGCTTTATTGGATGATGATGGAGTATCTAGCCGAAGCCAAGAAGAAAAAGTTTGAATTAAAGGATCTAATTGAAGGTCCGGAAGAAATGTTAAAAAATATTAAAAATTCAAAAAAGGAAGAATAAAATGGATGATAAAACTAAAAGCTCATATGAGAAATTAAGAGAAGCTAGTCAAAAGCTTAAAGGTGAAGTTAAAGAAGAAAAGATGGAAGAGAAATCAGAACCTACTACTAAAGAAGCTATGGTAGGTCCACTAGCCGTCTTAAAACAAAGTTCCGAGATGATGAAGATGTATGGAGAATCAGCTAAGTTAGGTTCAGAGAATCTATCCGGATCTTTACCTATGCTTAAAATTCATACTGCTAACAAGAGCTTAAAGAATGAGCTAGTTAATGGCGGAGAACCGCATGATGGCTGGTTTTTCTTAACTGTTAATCAAGAGGAATTTCAGAATCCGGTTTGTCATATCTTATCTGTCAGTCGTGGATTCAGGGCTGAAGGTATGGTTGATTCAAAGACTGGTACTAAGGGAAAGGATCAGTTTAATCAGATAATGGGTGGAGTAATAGTAGATGGTAAAAACTATAAACCATTTGTTATGTATTTTACCGGTCTTAAACTATCCAGGCTATGGGAATTTGGTAAAGAGATAAATAAGTATACGAATATGAAACCGGTGGGAATCCCTATGTTTGCTTTATCGGTTAAGTTGAGTACCGCTAAAGTTAGTCATTCTTATGGTTCATCTTATGTAGTAGATTTTGAAGTAATAAGAGATGAGAATCACTTACCAAAACTGATAACTGATCAGGGAGAGTTTGTCTTTTTAAGAGATATGGTTGAATCAGTAGAAACGACCATAGAATCTCTTATATCAGCTAGAAGTACCGAAGATAATATTCAAACAGTTAAAAGTGGTAGTGATCCCATGATAGACAATCAAGGGAATGTAGTTGAAGATTTTATACTGGATGAGGATGGAAACCGAATGTTTTGATTCTTGATAGGACCGGAATTCCCGGTCCGAATGAGGAATTAAAAATTTAAAATAACTATATGAGCAAAGGGGTAGTGGGGATTTGCCGAATACAAAGAATAAGGCAAGCAGTTAATGAAACTCCTTAGCAATCTCCCATTACCCCCAGCTCACCTATTAAAAATTAAATAGAAATATGAAATTAAATAAATATGTAGTAAAAATAACAGATTTTGTTTATAAAGATATTTCAGTAATTGTTGTCGGTAATAAATATCAAATGCTTTATTTGTTTAATTTTAATGGTAATTGGTATAGTGAAGGTCTTAAATTGAGTAGGTTGGTTGACATTGAAGAAGCTAAAGAAAGATTTGAAAATGAGGATATTGGTTTTACAACACCAAAAGAACAGGTTAAAAAAACTATTGATCATTTAAAAGTTAAATAGAAATATGGCAACTTATTCATCAAAAATAGAATTTGAATTGACAGTCAAAAAGTATGGTTCTAAAAACGATTACGTTACAATTTATGACAAAGAACCAAAGTTGGAATTGTTGGAAACGCTAAATTTCAAAGCCTTGTCAGCAGTAGAAGTCTTGCGTAAGTTACTAGATTATCTAAAGGATTAAACTATGAACAAACCAAACAATGAGTGGGTAGAAACTATAATAAAACTTTATACCATCTTGAATAAACACGCTGATAAAAAAGATTTTTATTGGACACAACTTGGAACTGATTTAGAAGACTTAATCTCTCAAACCCTCCAACAACAGAGAGAAGAAAAGATAGAGAGGGTGAAGGGGTTAATAAAAAAAGAACTATTCCCAATTCAAGAATATGAGAGAGAAGGTTGGGAACGAACCAAAAAATATAACCAAGCCATCTCAGATGTATTAAAAATTATGGAGGAAAAATGAAACTAACTAAAACATGGTTTTATTTAAGTATGATTGGAATAGTCTTAATGCAACTGGTCCTCTTTATTACTTTAATTAGGTACTTTGAATGATCATCTTAATCTTAACTAGAATACTAGATGTGTACTCTACCCTGATTAATGTTAATAAGTGGGGGTATGAGGTTGAGGGCAATCCTTTTATCCGGGGATTAATGGAGAAGGGGTTGTTTATCCCGGCCCAAATAGTAGGAATAATTTTAGTGATTATCATAGCGGAGTTATTACCTAAGTATAGGAAGATAATCTATATATCTATTTCAGCCTTTAGTTTACTAGCTAGCATTATTAATTTCAGTTGCTATTTTTTTATAAATTAAATAGGAGAATACAATGAAAGAGTACGCACAAGTTATAGGAATAATCGCCATAGTTTGGGGATTCTTTGTTGGCTTGATTAAATGGATTGAATTTCTAGCCAATGCCATAGACTACGGAGAGACAATAACAGTTATATTAGGAATAATCTTTGTAGAGTTACTTATACCTCTATATGGCTTTATAGCTGGATTATCAGCTTTTGCTATCCTGTTTATTGCCGGTTTACCTCTTTACGGTATTTACTCATTAATTAAAAATAAATGAAGCTATATAAAACTAAAAGCAAAATGTTCGGTTATAAGATAGGATTAAGAGATGATCATATCTATATCGCTGTAGCTAAGAAATACTTTGATGGTCCAAAGATGGATGGAGTAGTAGAGATTGATTGTGAGGGAGAGAGAAAAGTGGTTACAGCTGATCAGAGAGTATCGGAAGCTACTTTTAAAGATAAGTTTCATCCGGATAACAACTATACGATTTATTATTTTAAATGGAGTGAATAATGGTAAAACTAAAAAAACTCAAATGTAAGAGGTGTGAGTATGAGTGGCTACCTAGAACGGAATATCCGACAGTATGCCCAAATTGTAAAAGTCCCTATTGGGATACACCTAGAAAGAAAGTTAAAGGTTTAAAGTAAGATGGAAGATAAAGTTAAACTAATAGTAACTAGAGGAGAGCTGGGCCTACTCTATTTAGCAGTCTGTAAACTGTTAGATGAGAAGGCCGGTACAGAGCTAGATCTTAATGATCTGAAACATAATCAGCTTATAGATCTGAAGAATAAAATAGATACTATTGCATCTCTTAACAATTTATAATAAAGTAGAATAACAGGGCTAAGAAAAAGCTGACAAAAAATAAACTTTACGACAGCCTTTTTTCTTGAAATACTTTTGTATTCTGCCCCGTTTACATCTCGTGCCATTGGCCAATAATGTAAGCCATGTGTATGATTGTATTTCCCCTGTTACTCTTCTTTATTGGGGGTGCTTGGTATACCGGTCTTTTGATCGGTGGTGGTTCAAATCCATCAATCCCCACAAATGATTGAAATGTCTATTAAGCAGTACCAGAAACATATCGGCAAGCGTAGAGCCGGAAATAATAAGTATGGTGCGAAAAAGACCTATTGTAGGCAAAAACACCTACATGATTCAAAAAAGGAAGCTACTAGATGCGATGTACTGCACGTTTTAAAGAAGAGTGGCATTATCAGTCGTCTAAAACAACAGCCGAAGTTTATACTACTAAAGGGATTCTGGATTGGCCATGAAAAGATAAGACCGATCCATTACTTTGCCGACTTCAGTTATTATGAGGATGGAGTGTATGTAATTGAAGATGTAAAGAGTTCTCCTAGTAACATAACAGATGTTTATAAATTGAAGAAAAAACTTTTATTGAATAAAATTAAAGGTAGGCGAAAAGCTAAATTTTTTGAAAATTACGATGTTGGATAATAGAAAGTGTGTAATTTGTGGAAAGAATTTTACTGTCAAATATAAATGTTTGATTTCTAAAACATGTTCACCTTCGTGTAGTAAGTGTAATAAAAGTAAAGCTACCAAAATAATTGATTACAGAAATAAGCTATAATTAATATATACATGTTACCGGAAAAACCGGAGACTAATTATGGCAAAAACAAAAGCGAAAGCAAAACAAAGAGTTGGTGATTATCTACATGATAATAAGCCAAAAGAGAATGTAATAGTAAAGAAATTAGCTAGTAAGAAAAAAACACCAGCCAAAAAGAAGGTCCATATCAAACCACGAATTAGAAAGGTATTTGTAAAAGTGGTGGAAAATGGTGGAAATGTAACTAAAGCCATGCGTGAATTAAAGTATAGTGAAGCGACAATTAATAGTCCGCAGAGTGTAACTAAAACAAAATCATGGCAAGAGTTACTAAAGGAATTACCTGATGAGAAATTGATGAAAGTACTCCATGAGGGTTTGGATGCTAATAGGGTGGTAAGTGCTATTAATCCGGGCAAGAGTGCTACCAGTAGTACCGCTGATTTTATTGAAGTTCCCGACTTTATGATAAGACATAAGTATTTAGAGACTGGATTGAAGATTAAGAAAAAGCTAGATGTAGAAGGGAGTGGAGATAAAGAAATTATCGTCAAGATAACTAATTACCATAAACCAGCTAAAAAGAAATGAATCTACCATACATGTTTGAGCCTAGAGACTATCAGTTGCCGGTCCTAGAAGCCTTGGATTCAGGTAAAAAGAGATTGGTGTGGGTAGCTCACAGAAGATCGGGTAAAGATAAGACACTAATAAATTATGTGGCTAAAGCTATGTGGGAAAGGAAAGGGAGTTACTTTTATATCTTTCCGACTTATAAGCAAGCTAAGAAAACTATTTGGTATGGTATGGATAGAGGTGGGTTTAAGTTTACCGATCATTTCCCAAAGGAATTAAGGAAGAGGACTGACAATGGTGAGATGTTAATTGAATATAAGAATGGATCTATATTTCAGTTAGTTGGTTCAGATAACATTGATTCACTAATGGGTACGAATCCTATTGGGTGTGTCTTTTCCGAGTGGTCGCTACAGAATCCAGCAGCATGGGATTATTTAAGACCTATCCTTGCGGAGAATGGTGGGTGGGCAGCATTCATCTATACTCCAAGAGGAAAGAATCATGGCTTTAGTACATTACAAACAGCTAGAGCCTATCCGGATGTTTGGTATTCTTTGGTATCAACAGTAGAAGATACTAAGGCGATGGATTGGGCGGTGTTAGCTCAAGAGAGAGAAGAGATGTTGAGGAAAGACAGTACCGGGGCTTTGTATGAGCAGGAGTATATGTGTAGTTTTGAAGTACCAATACAGGGATCTTACTTTGGACCGCAAATGATGGAGGCAGAAAAGGAAGGCCGGATAACATCAGTACCCTATGATATGAATGGTAAAGTTAATACCGCTTGGGATCTAGGTATGGATGACAGTATGACAATTTGGTTTTATCAGGTAGTTGGACACGAAATAAGATTTATTGACTATTTAAGCGGCTCTGGTGAAGGCATAAATTACTATATTCAGCAATTAGTAGCCAAAAACTATGTTTATGGTGAACATTATGCTCCCCACGATATTGCAGTAAGAGAGTTAGGAACTGGTAAAAGTAGGCTAGAAGTGGCCAAGAGTTTAGGAATAGACTTTAAGGTAGTACCCAAATTAGATATTAATGATGGTATCCAAGCGGTTAGAAACATTTTGAATCGGTGTTGGTTTGATAAAGAGAAGTGTGAGAAGGGTTTGGATTGTCTTAATAGCTATCACAAGGAATGGGATGAAGATAACCAGATATTCAAATCAAAGCCGGAACATGACTGGGCCAGCCATGGTGCTGATAGTTTCCGCTACTTTGCGGTGTCTTATCGGGATATAATTAATTCAGGACATTCAGTTGTTACTAATAAAATAAACGATGATCCCTACTATAGATAAAGAATCCTACAAACCATTTAAGCCAGAAAAGAAGGTGAATGTTACTATCACCAAAAGAGAGGCAGTTTTAATCTATAAGTTGAGAAAGATAGCCTTTGGAAAGATTATGGTCCATAAGATGGATGGGATAGTGGTTAGAATAGAACCAACAGGGAGTGAGTTAATAGATGAGAACCAAGAAATTGAACTCTAAACATTGTATAATTAATTATGATAAATGATGGTATGCCAATACATGAAGGCCGGGAATTACCTACTCTTTACGGATTAAGACAGATTGATTTACCAGAAATAGTGTCTATGGAAGTTGGAGATCAGAAATATGTAGTTATGAAGGTAGAAATGGTAGGCAAAAGAAGTGGAAAGGCAATGGGGTTAGATGATAAGAGTGATCAAACTAAGATGGAGGGTGATTTTCAAATACATAGTATTAAAGTTTTAGGTAAAGAGCCGGTTGATGCTAAGTCGCTGGAAAGCAAAGAGTTTCAAGCGGTGATAGCTAAAATAAAATCCGGTGAGATGTAAATGGCAGAAGAAGCAAGATTACAGGTAAGAACTGATGCTGATCCGGAGAAGTGGGAATCGGTTGGTCCGGGAGTAGAGGGTGTAGCAATTCCAATAGGGATAGAATCTTTAGATACGTCAGTAGTATTAGATTTTCCATTGCAAGTGGCTAGAGGCTTGGTATCAGGTATAACTTCAGTAAACAAATTTGGTGCGGCTACAAGCGGTATCCAGACTACAGCTACAGATATATGGTCAAGAGCTGATGCAACACCAACTCAACAGATATGGTTAGCTCCGACAGCTGCTAGGATTCATGCGATTGTATCTACATCAGCTGATGATGATGGTGATCCTGCGGGTACAGGTGCTAGGACAATTCGTATTTATGGATTAAAGACTTGGGATTTAGCGGAAACATCAGAAGATATAATTCTTAATGGTATAACACCGGTAAATACTGTTAATTCTTATGTAATTATTCACCGAATGAAAGTTTTGACTTGTGGTGCTAGTGGTCCGAATGTAGGAACTATAAGTGCAACAGCAGCAACTGATACAACAGTAACAGCAGTTATAATGCCCGGTGATGGTCAGACAGAAATGGCTATTTATGGAGTACCTTCTATTCAATCTTTCTACTTAACTAGGTGGGGTGCTGGTATAGCAAAAGCATCTGGTGTGCAGGCTGATGCCAACTTTGAGATAAGAGTTAACGAATCACCAAATGTTAATACTACCTGTTTTTTAAGAAAAAACGATTTATCGGTTCAATCTACCGGTAGTAATAATATTGAAAAACATTTTTATAATCCAATTAAATATGCTGGTCCTTGCATAATTAAAGTACAGGCGACTGCTAGTGCTTCTGATGTAGATGGCAAGTCAGCCTTTGACGGTTATTTAATCAACAATTAAAGTATAATTAATATATGGCCAAAAAGAAAAATAAGGGAATAATGCAGGTGTTGATGGTTATTACTTATAAAGGCTTTCCAATTTATGTAAGAATGATCAATGAAGATGTGTTTATTTGGGATGTTATAAGTGATGGCCAACTCTTTTCTTCATATTTGGTTATTACTCCGGTTAAAGGTCAAAAGAAGTTAAGTAAGGGAGAGAAAGATGAGGTAATTAAGATGTGTTATGCCGGTGCTGCGGCTACTATAGACAATATTTTAGGAGTAGAGCTATCAGACAAAGAGCAAGATATGCTTGATAAATTTGAGCAAGCTAAATTAAATATCAAAAAGGGAGAAGCATAATATGGCTAAAACAAAAGAAGAACTTAACAACGATAAAGTTTTAGAATCAAAAGATAAATCAATGGAGAAACCGAAAGAGGGCAAGAAAGAAGATGGTGTTGATAGACAAGCATTACAACAACAAGTCCAGAGTGAATATGATGTAGCTTGGAAACACCAGAAACCAAAGAAAGATGAGTTACAGGTAAGACTTAAACTGTTTAACAACCAGAAGAGAGATAAGGATGCAGTAGGTGATACCACCATGTTTACTATATTCCAAACAGTTTTAGCTTCACTTTATAACGATAAATTAATGGTAGATTTTAGAGGTAGAGAGGATGGGGATGAAGAGACAGCAGATAACTTAAATGCTATGGCTTTAGCTGACTATGACGATATGGAAAAGGATGTTTTGGATTATAACTGGATTTGGTCCACATGTTTTGCTGGAAGAGGGCTAGTGTTGATGGAAGAGTTTGAGAGAGATCCGGATAACAATATCTTTTATCCATTACCAGAAAACATTGATTTTATTACATGGCTTCGTGATCCAGCGGCTACTTCGGTTAATGGAGATAGGGGTGGTAAAGGAGCTATGAGATTCGGTGGTAGTGAGATTAAAATGACTAAAGGGGAGATGATGGAACATCCTTGGATTGATAAGGGAATTAAGTTTGAAGATATTAAATATGGTTCTAGTACCTATTCTTTACTAGAAGATGCGGTAACAGCTAGAGATGATGCCCAGAACAATCAGAATGTAAATAAAGAAAAAGAAGCTCTGTTAGGGGTAAATGCTCAATATACAATTACACAATGGTTTACTCATGCTGAAGTTAATGGCAAGATAAAGAAAGTTAAAGTGTGGTTAGCTAATGACCGAAGTAAGATTATCGGAGTTAAGGTGTTAAAGAGAGACTATTGGCCAATTTTAGATAGACCTCTTTATCCTTCGTCTCATGATTGGGATGGTACATCAATTCCGGATCTTACAGAAGATAAGCAAAGAGCCAGAGCTATTGCCCAGAATCTAGGATTAAAAGCCATGAAAGCGGATCTATACCCGATGTATGTTTATGATACTAACAAGGTTAAGAATAAGGCAGACTTGGATTTTGACTACAACAAGTTTATTGGAATAGATGCGACTGCTGGTGAATCAGTCGCTAATGCAGTAACACCTTTGATTAAGAATCGGCCAAACATGCAGTTACTAGAATTTATCTATCTATCACTTGATGCTTCAGCCCAGAAAGCAACCGCTACCCCTGATATTAAAATGGGAATGCAATCACAACAGGATAGGCCATTGGGTGAAACTAATTTAGTAGCGGCTGCTTCAGATACTAGATACTCACTTGGAGCTAAAGTCTTTGGTTGGTCCGAGAAGAGGTTTTGGCAATTCTGGTACAACATGTATAAAGATAACTTTGCTGATGATATAGACGAGAAAGTATTAAGAGTAGTGGGTGCATTTGGTGCTAAATGGCGACCATTATCTAAAAAGGATATTATTTGCCGACTAGATCCGGATATTTATATTGAATCACAAGTGGTAAGTAGAGCTAAAGATATGGAAGATAGGGCAATACTTACACCTTTCTATACATCAGCCCTACAAGAGCCAACAGCTAATAGGCGTTATATCTGGAAAGAATGGGCCAGAATGAATGGTAAGAAGAAAGATGAGATTGATAGAATGTTCCCGCCAACAATAGATGAGAGAATTGCTGAAGATCAGAATATTTTATTGAATGAGGATAAGTTAGTGCCAGTCTTACCAGAAGATGATCATATGGTCCACTTAGAGATTCATGCTATGGCTAAAGAAACTAATGCCTCTAAAGCTCATATTAAAACTCATAAGGAAGCATTAAGTATTAAAAAGACTAATCCAGAGTTTTTTCCAGCAGAGACTAATGAGACAGATATGAATCAGGATATTAATCAGGTAATGCCTGAAGGTGTACCAAGTCAAATACCATCTATTAGTCCAAGTCAAACTAGTAATATCAGATGATTAATTTAGATTTTGAAAGTCTTAAAAATAGAGAGCAATCTTTACTAAACTTTAAGAGCTTATTAAAACATCCGGGATGGTTATTGGTGGAAGCTATCGTCAATGCTAACATTGATATTATCCGGAATCAGATTATAGATGGAATGGGTGATGAGGAAACTAAAGAGCAAATAGACAGATTAAGAGACAAGCTGAAGGCTTACAAAGATATTATTAATACTCCGACATTCTGGATTGAGAAGCTAGAGCCAGTAGAGCCATCAACCTATAATGAGGATGATCCCTATACCACAATAGAGTTGGAAGAAAAAAACAAAAAATAGTATAATTACTTATTACTTATTATCGGAAAAACCGAATATAAAACTATGCCAGAAGAAATAAAAAATGAAGAGGTTCAAGAAGAAGTTAAAAAAGAAGAAGAGGTAGAAGAATCAAATGACAAGGGTGGGGAGGATAAAGAAGAAAAGATTGAGGGAGAGGAGAAGGAAGAGAGCTTTGATGAAACAAGCCTGATAGATAAGGAAGTGTTGGAATATAAACCAACAGCACCGGTAGAAGAAGAGGATGAAGATACAGATCCAGAGGACAGAGCCAGAATTGAAAAGATTGTAGAGAAGAAGTACGGTGGTCCGATTGAAGAGGTTAAGAAAAGACTAGAGTTTGATACCTTTTTTAATGCTAATCCGGAAATGGCTAAATATCGTCACGCTGTAGAGATTTATAAGTCTCATCCTGATTATTCAAGAGTACCGGTATCTAACTTAGCTAATATGGTATCAGCTAAAGATGCTGAAAAGAGGGGAGCAGCTAAAGAGAGAGCCGCTGCTAGAATAGTAGAAGAAACAAAGAATCCGGGAAGTTCAGTTAGAAAACCAGCCGGACAAGCTAATGATTGGCTATCAGCTCCAAAAGATGATTTTGAAGCTAAGAAATCACAAGTTCTTGGTAGACTAGGAAATTAATTTAATAATTAAATATAAATAAAATGGAAGAAAGAACACTTAAAGAATTACAGAAAGAGTTAGTAAAGCTAGGTATGCCTGAAGAGGAAGTTAAAAGCTTTAACACTAAAGCTCAAGTACTAGCTGTTATTAATACCTTGGATGCTAAAAAGGCAGTAGAGAAAGTTAAAACACTTGAAGAGGTAGAATCACCAGCTGAAAAGAAAGCCTTTGAACAACAATGGCTATCTAAAGCTATGATTATGAAGAAAAGGTTGGAAGAGCAACCAAAAGTTAGATTCCTACTACCCCTTGAAGGAAGTGAAAAACAAGGTGTTGTTGAATGGCGTACCGGTAAGAATGGAGAGAAATATCAATATGTTGTTTCCGGATCTGTTGAAACGGTCCAGCTTAATGGTTATAAATATTTTATTCCCAAAGGTGTGTTTGTAGATATTCCAGAGCAAATAGCTCAAGTTTTATCCGAATCATACAAACTAACTGCTGCCGCTGGTAGCAATATATCAATGGATAGAATTGATGATAAGACCGGTAAACCAATGAGAGATATTATGTAATACCCTTGTTGCTTGGCTTAAATTAGTCTATAATTTAAGTAGAAAGCAATATCGGAAAAACCGAAAGCTCGCCTATGATGGGCGGGCTTTTTTGTTGCTTTAGTTATTATTATTGTTAAAAACAAATATGGCAAATACAACTAGGACCGAAATTCCTATAGAAGTAAATAATTTCTATAGTCGTGCTTTACTTGAAAGGGCAGTTCCTGCATTCGTGCATAACCGCTTTGCTCAAGTGAGAGATATACCAGCCAACTCTGGTACTAATGTTATTAAATTCAGAAAGTATGGTTCGCTTACAGCTCAAACAACAGCTTTGACTGAAGGTGTTACACCCGCTGGTACACAACTTAGTGTTACAGATGTAACTGCTACAGTTCTTTATTACGGTGATTATATTACTCTGACAGATAAGGTCGTTTTGGAAACATACGATCCCATTCTTACCGAAACAGCTGAAATTTTAGGTGAGCAAGCTGGTGATTCTCTTGATCAACTTTGTAGAGATGTTATGGCTGCAGGCACAACAATTCAATATGCTTCAACCGCTGTTAGTGATGCTACTTTGACAGCAGCAATGAAATTGAATCGTGATGAAATTAAACAAGCTGTTCGTACTCTTCGTGGAAATAATGCTAAACCCATTACTTCTATGATTGATCCTTCTACTGGATACAACACAGTTCCAATCGGAAAATCATTTGTGGGTATCGTCTCTGAAGATACCGCTTATGACCTTGATGATGCGACTGGATGGATTCCTGTTGAAAAGTACCCTTCAAAAGCTGGTGTTATGCCAGATGAGATTGGAGCTTTGGGAAATGTCCGTTTCATTATGAGTACCAATGCTTATCAGTTAGCTACAGCTAATGCCGATAGTGGTCCTGTCCATTACACTATCATCCTTGGTCAAAACGCTGTTGCTCAATCCAGAATCTCCGGTGCGGCTTTGCAAAACATTGTCAAACCTCTAGGTTCTGCTGGTACAGCCGATCCATTGAATCAAAGATCTACCTCTGGTTGGAAAGCTGCTTATATAGCTAAGATACTAGATCAAGGTAATTTGGTCGTTATTCATCATGGTGTTACAGCTTAATTATTAAAATATTAAAAAAGGAATAAAATTATGGCTATTACAGCAAGTACAAAAACTCCCTTAAATGTCACAAGGATGGCAACTGGTATGTACATAGATACTGGTACAGAAGCTGCTTATACTTATAGTGACCTTGGTTTCAAACCCAGATATGTGAAAGTTGTAAACTTAACATCTGGTGATCAGGAAGAATGGTTTGAAGGTATGACAGCAGCTCATGCTCATAAAAGAATTGCAGCTGGTACTGCCGCACCTATTACCTCTCTTGGTATTACGGTTAGTGATCGTGGTTTTACTATCGGACTTGATACAGATATCAACAAAGATAGTGAGCAGGTTCATTGGCTCGCACTTGGCTGAGTAATATAAGGATTGCATTTGGATAATAGACAGGGTAGAATTAGTTATGAAAATGACTAAGCCCTGTCTATTTTGTGGTAAAGAGATAATTAAAAAACCGAATAGGTCAATGAAAGATTGGTTAAATAGAACCAAATTTTGCTCTATTGAATGTAGGATAAAAGCTGTTAGTAAAATAATGATTGGTAATAAATATAGTTTAGGTTTTAAACAATCAAAAGAAACTATAAAAAAACGTAGTGAAGCACAAAAAGGATGTAAGGGTTCTAATTGGAGAGATGACAATATTGGTTATACTGGTATTCATGTCTGGTTAAAAACCACTTTTGGTAAACCTAATAAATGTGAGAATAAAGATTGTGTTTATCCAAGAAAAGGTGCTAAAAAAACACTAATTAAACCATGTTGGTTTGAATGGGCTTTAATTAAGGGTAAGGAAATGAAAAGAAGAAGAGAAAATTTTATTATGCTTTGTTTAGCTTGTCATAGAAAATATGATTCTGGTGGTGATAAAGATTCAATTAGTATATAATTAATTAGATAACCAATCAGAAATACTGAAGGCATCCACAAGTGGATGCTTTTTTGGTTATATTAATATTTAGGTGATCCCTGGTTAGTGGTAGCCAGAGTGAGCCAAAAAGGACAAAAACTATGTCAAAATATAGTCTCGCTTCACAAGGCGATTTAGAATTAGAAAAAGCATTGAACGAATTATCGTCTAGTGCTAATAGTATTCCTGTTACGACAGGTAATATCTATTATGTTATCCCCTCTTCTGATGGTGGATATTTAGAGTTTGTTGATAAGTATCAAAAACAATATAATGATGGTACTTATGCGGTTCATAGTACTATTGCTGCTGCTTATGCGGCTGCTGTTTCTAATAGACATGATGTGATTATGTTAAGTGCCAATGCTGCTCATGCTCAAACCTCAATGCTTACTATTGCTAAAAATAGAGTGCATTTTGTAGGTATGGGTTTGCGTGGTGGTGCTATGGGTTTAGGTGCTAGGGCTAGAGTTACATTGGGTGTTACAACTGCTGCTACAGATTTAGCGGTTTTGAAGAATACCGGTGTTGGTAATACTTTTAGAAATATAAAGTTTGATTCTTCTAATACTAAAGCTGAATCTCTTTATTCTGTTATTGATGCTGGTGAGTATGCTATTTGGGAGAATTGTGAGTTCTACAAATCAACTGATTTGGAAACAACTGGTTCTGCTGAATTAGTTTGTAATGCAGATTCTGCTCAATACATCAGATGTACTTTTGGTAGCGATGCTGCTGAAAGTGTTGGTGCGATTATAAGAGCATGTGTCCTTTTCACCAAAGAAATTGGTGGTACTGGTAAAACAGCTTTAGATTGTATTTTTGATGATTGTTTATTCTTGAAAAAAGCTGGAAATGTAGCCGATAGATTAGTCTATGCTGCTGCTGATGCTGACATTCCGAGAATGATCCTATTCAAAAACTGTTTCTTCTACAATCCTAAGAATGCTACAGCTCTACCTGCTCAAGCTATTGCTACTGGTGCAAATTTGACTGCTGGAAGTATTGTGGTTATTAATCCAGCTTTCTCTAACTGTACTAAATTATCAACATCTGTTGGTGTCATGGTAATTGGTGCTGCTACTGGTGCAACTGCTGGTTTGGCTACTCAAGCTGCCTAATTAGTGCTTTGATACTTCCCTACTTCGGTAGGGGAGTAAGGTAAGAATTAATTATTAAATAAATAAAAATATATGGCAACACTAGATGGTTTAGTAGATATAGATTCAAACGGAAATCCTATTTATGGTGATTCACCATTTAAAGTAAGTAAACATCATACTTTTGTAGGCAGTAATGCTACCGTTGTTGTACCAATTTTTACTTTAACCGGTTCAGTTATGATAACTAGAATATGGGGTGAAGTTACGACTAATATTGGAGTTAATCATACAGCTGCTTCTTTTAGAATTAATGATCAAACTGCACAGGTTTATTTAACTGCTGTTGGTGGTGTAGCTTTATCAGCTAAGAAGGCTGGTTGTATTGTAGCTAAGACAGGTTTAGTAGCAGCTGCGGCTGTTTTAATTGATAATGCGGCTGGTGCGATAGCAGAACCTACTACACTTCAAACCAATGTCTTTACTCCGGTAGTTGTCACTAAAAAGACAGCCGCAGTTACTCAAATAGAATATCGTTATGCTACAACAGATACACCGACAACTGGTGCAATGACTTTTTATGTTGCCTACTATCCTTTATCTAGTGATGGAAGGTTGGTAGCAGCTTAATAAAAAAATGTATAATTAATTATGACACCTAGTGAGTTCGCTACCCATGTGAGGTTCATGACAAGGACCAATTCAACGACTTTTACTGATGCTAATATTCTAGCCTTGATGAAGATTCGCCAAGACGAGATAGCTAAAGATATTCTGGATGCTGATGAAGATATACTCTTAATCCCACAATATACGTCTTTAGTAGCGAATCAACGAGAATATCCCCTACCACAAGACATGTTAGCTAGCATTAAAAGGATTGAAGCTAAACTGGATGGTACAAACTATATCAAACTAAAAGAATTAGATATTGTTAGTCTTAAAAACAGTATCTTAACCGAATCAGAAATAACTGAAAACTTTAGCAATGAAGAGGATTGTGCCTTTTATGATTTAAGTCGGAAATCTATTTATCTTTATTCCGGAACTATCACTTCTGTTGCAGACGGATTAAGAGTTTGGGTAAATACATGGCCTTCAGCCATTGGAGATCTATCAGCAACTGATGATATGAGCCAAGATCCCTCTACTACTACCCATGGCATTCCTAGAGAGTTACATGAGATCTGGGCTAGAGGAGTAATTATTGATTGGAAGAGTAGCCGGGAAAAACCAATTCCTCTTACTGAAAAGGAGTTGAGCTATAAGATTGACAAGATAACTGCCATTAATTCTCTTAAACCACAAAGTAGAGATAGGCAAGTTATCGGAGCTGTACCGTACAATGACGGTTCACAGTATTAAATTTTATTCGTTAAAAAGGTATAATTAAATATGAAATATAAAATTGGAGATAAAGTAAGAGCCAAAGGCTTGAATGAAGAGCATGAGGTCCTTGGAATAATGATTGATGCACAAGGAGTAAATTATAAAGTTTCATCTAAAGAAGTAGATGTGCAGAATAAGGAAGTGATCAATGGTGTCTCTTTCTACAAAGAAGATGAGTTGGAGGCTATAAAATGAAATACGGAATAATGAATAAATCCGGTGTTAAAGGTATTGTAGAGAGAAGATTATTTGATACTGCTAAATTAGAGCAGGTTAAAGCCTATCTACAGGCTGGATTCTTAACTGAAAAACAAAAAGAGGATTTATTAAACTGGGCTGCTAAACCACAATTTGCGGATAATTGGCTATGGAAGCTGATTAATAAGGTCCTACATTTGGATCTTAAAATCCCTTTTGTTACCGGACATTGGACAACTAAAGCAGTTAAACACAATTTGGTTACTACAGTAGGTAAGAAAGCAGTCGCTGATCAATTAGGTGGCACAACAACTGCACCTATGACGGCTGTTGCCCTTGGTATTGGTACAACTGCGGCAGCTGCCGGAGATACCACCTTGGAAAGTGAAATAGTGGCAGATGGTGGTGAAAGAGGGGCGGCTACTGTTTCAAATCAGACTACAACAACTACTGGTGATACTGAAAGATGGATTAAAACTTTTACTTTTACCGGATCAAGAGCAGTTACTGAAGAAGGAATATTGAATAATAATACTTCTGGTGGAGTTTTATTGGCAAGACAGGTATTTTCGGCAGTCAATGTCGTTTCAGGCGATTCACTTCAAATAACTCATAACGTTCAAGTTACTACTTCATAAAGGGGGTTAGGTGTATCAAAGAAAGAATTTTGCTTATGGAACAGTCTTAACTCCACCTGATCCCGCTGCTTCTGGAACTTCTATAATTTTAAATAGTGGTGAAGGTGCTAGATTCCCAAATACGAGTGGTGGTACTTATGTTTGCGTGGTTAAGGAAGCAAGTTTACCGGCAACACCTTCTAATTCTGAAGTGGTCCTAGTGACTACCCATGATCCAGCCGGTGATACTTTTACTGTTACCAGAGAACAGGAAGGCTCAAGTGCGAGAACTGTTGTTATTGGTGATGAATTTTATCTAGCACCGACTGATGGAGTATGGGATCAACTTGATGTCTTAACAACCAAAGGTGATATTTTATCTCAAAGTGCGGCTGGTACTTATTCCCGATTAGCAGTAGGTACTAACGACCAAGTTCTTTTAGCTGATTCAACGGCAACTTCTGGTATTAAATGGGGAAGTTCGGGTAGTGTTACTTTAGTTAGGGGTGAAGTACCAACAGGTGATGTAGATAGTAGTAATGCTGATTTTACGATTGCTGATACTCCGGTAACTGATACTTTGAGAGTTTATCTGAATGGTATTAGACAAAAGATAACAGATGATTACACATTTACTGGCACAACAATTACTTTTGTTACTGCCCCTTTAACTGGAGATAAGATATTAGTTGATTATGAGATTGGTACTACTGGTGTCAATGTTTTATCTACTAAAGGTGATATCTATACCTATGACACTAATCCGCAAAGATTGGCGGTAGGTACTAATGGTTACGCAGTAGTTGCAGATTCAGCAGAAGCTACCGGATTAAAGTATGTAGATTTAGCAACCAGAACAGAAACTTTAAGTAATAAAACATATAAATTAACTGCCGCACCAAGTTCGGATCATTTGGTTTCAGGAACTACTATAAGTTTAGTTGCTAATGAAAATCAGGCTTTTGGTGATGTGTGTTATATAAATTCTAGTGGTGAAGCTCAATTAATTGATGCTGATGCTATTGCAACAATGTCTGCGGTGGTAATGTGTGCTGATGCTACAATAAGTGCTGATGCTACAGGAAATTATTTATTATACGGAATAGCTAGGGATGATAGTTGGGCATGGACAGTTGGTGGTGTAATTTACGGTACAGTAACCGGAACAAGTGGAAATACTTTATCTCAAACTGCACCAACAGCAACTGATGATGTAGTACAAATTATGGGGGTTGCTACTCATGCCGATAGAATGTTTTTTAATCCTCAACTGGTTCAAGTGGAGGTTGTTTAATGGCTATATCAGTTAAAAAAATTGGTGGAGTTTTACGAAATAGTGTTAAGAAGGTTTCTGGTAATTTACTAGAGCCAACACCATCATCTCTTTTACACTTTGATGGTACTGATGCTTCAACAACATTTACTGATGGTAGTGGTAAAACTTGGACAGCTAGGGGGACGGCACAATTAGATACGGCACAGAAAAAATTTGGAACAGCCTCAGGGCTTTTTGATGGAAATAGTGATTGGATAGATACACCAGACCATGATGATTTTGCGATGGGTAGTGGTAATTTTACACTTGATTTTCAAGTAAGATGGAATTCTTTACCAGCAACGGGAGGTGCTACAGTAGTTCAAGTTTTGTTTGGTCAATCTTACAACACAACTGATTGGCAAGGTGGATGGGTACTTCAGTCTTGGATTTGGTCAGGTGCTAATACTATTAGATATTTAACTTTTCAAATGCAAAGTACAGGCGCTACTCCAGCTGCATTAGTTGCCCTAGACTGGGACATGACAAGTGGAATTACTACTAATACATGGTATCACATTGCCATTGTTAGGTATGGAAATTCATGGAAAATGTATGTGGATGGAACTTCGGTGGCTTCAACAACAGATAGTGATTCTATGCCAGCTTATGGGGCTGTGTTTCAAGTAGGATATTGCTCAAAAGGTATTTATGGAGGTTTGGGTTATTTTAATGGATGGATTGATGAATTTAGAGTGCTAAAGGGTATCGCTAGATGGACCGGTAATTTTACTTCACCAACAAGTGCGTATTCGTCAAATACAGTTAAAAAAGTAGCATCGGTTAGTAATGTTTAATAAATAAATTATAAAATAAACCTATGGCAACAACAAAAATAAACCAACAACAAGCCAACGACTATGTTTTCAATAACTCAATGGCAAGGCAGGCTATCATCAATGGAAACTTTGATGTGTGGCAGAGAGGGGTTAGTTTTACACCAGCAGACGCAGCACAAGTTTGGGGAGCAGACCATTGGGCAGATTGGATTGATGATAATGGTGGTACATTACCAACATTAAGTAGAACTAGAGAGGCTTTAACAGCTGGTGATTTATCAAATTCCTATTATTATTCTCGTTTGACAACTAATGGTGCTGGGACATCACTTGGGAATACTTCTTACCATCTTTATAGACAACCAATAGAAAATGGTGTTAGAAATTTATGTGGTAATGGTAAAAAAGTAACAGTTTCTTTTTATGCTCGTTCTAGTATCGCTAATAAAAAATTAGGCTTATTTTTAAGACAAAATTATGGAAGCGGTGGCTCACCAACATCACCAGAATATATAAATGGTACAAACTGGACACTTACTTCTACTTGGACAAAATATACTCATACTTTTACGACTAATACTTTGGTAAGTAAAACATTTGGAACAGCTAATGATGATATGTTAGAAATTATGCTTGGTTATATATGGGGAACTACAACTTGGGACACTTTTTTTGGAGATACAAATGCTGAAACCTATGTCGGTTCAGGCAACATTGACATTGCCCAAGTCCAACTCTGTGCGGGTGATGCGGCTCTACCCTTTATGCCGAAGAGTTATGAAGAAGAATTAAGAGCGTGTATGAGATATTACCAACAGTTTGGCGGGATAGCTTATACCCCATTAGGTGCTGGAAAGTGCGACTCTACCACCGTTGCCCAAATCTCCATTCCTCTGCTAGGAAAAATGAGAGCTAGTCCCACAATCGCTTATACGGGAACATTTCAAATTACTGTGGCTGCGGGGTCACTTACCGATGTCACATTAGCCGACAACCAAAAATACGACAGCGGGATTCTGGTTACTGCTACAGCTGGTTCAGGTTTGACTGCTGGTCATGCTACAAATCTATTTACTAAAAACTCCACCACCTCAAATATCGGAGTGAGTGCCGAACTCTAACTATGCCTACTCAAAATAATTTACTAATTATGAAAGATGAGAAATAAAATATGTATGGCGGATATACTTACGGTGGTACTACTTATGGCGGTGTTACCGCTGGTGGTAGCTTTTTCTCAGAGATATTAACTGATACGATTATCGTTACTGATAATCTAATCCGCAATGTTTCTAAACTATTATCAAGTGTCTTAATCTCAACAAGTACTCTTCTCCGGTCCTTAAACAGATCACTACTGGATGCTTACATAGTAACTGATTCTTTTATCAGACAAGCCGGAAAGGTTTTTGTGGAAAGTCTTTCTTTATCTGAATTGTTTAATATAATTGGTCAGTTTGCCAGAACATTGACGGATACCCTGATTGTAGAATCGGTACTTACTGCTTATGGAGTATTTAGAAGAACCTTAACAGATGCTTTGATTGTGTTGGATGATAATATGACCAAGTTAGCCGGAAAGATATTGTCAGCCAGCTTTAGTGTATCTGATGTTATCCGGCGTTATATCAATGGATTGTTGGTGAATCCATGGACCAAGGTAGTTAAGACGGTGGCAACTTTCTTAAAAATAGCTAAACCAACTGCTACTTATACCAAAACAAGTAAGCCAACTGGTATTTGGACAAGGACAAGTAAACCTTATTAAAAGGTATAATTAATTATGGCAAATAGTAATAAAGTACTTTTAAACAATTTTAATAGAGGTGGTTTAGCAGATAGTAGATGGTCCGGAGTAGCTGATTCTTACTATAAACTAACTGGTTTAGATCCACACACTACCCCCGGTCTTTTGAAAGTAGGCCAAAAACTAACTAAAATATCTAGTACGACTGTAACTGAATTTTGTAAAGAAAGGGTGGTGTCATCCAATGGAATGATTTATTGGTTTTCTTCTACTACCGGAAAGATTTGGCAACAAACACCAAGTACTAATGCTTTTGAATTGATATTCACGACTACTGCGGCGGCTGGTGGAGTTGGTTGTTTGGGGGCGATTGAATATCAAGGCTATATTTATTGGGCTACCGAATCAAGACTACACAGAATTGCGGCTACCGGTAATGATACTGCGGCTGAATGGACCAGTAATGCGGCTTTGAATTGGGCCACCTTCACTAAAACAGATTCTTTATTCCATCCCATGTTGGAACTTAACTTGGTCCTTTATATCGGTGATGGTAATTTAGTGGCACAAGTAGATGCTGGTGTCTTTACCGCTAATGCTTTAGATATTAAAACACCGCTGAGAGTAAAGAGTTTAGGTAAGATTGGAGTAGATTTATTGGTGGGTACTTGGGTAGCTAATACCATAACTCAAACAGAACTAATCAGGTGGAACACTTACTCAGTATCCTTCACGACTTCTGATACTATTCCGGAAACCGGTATCAATGCTTTTATACCGGCTGATAATTTCGTTTTACTTCAAGCTGGTTTAGCTGGTAATTTATATACCTATGACGGATCTACAACTGAACTCTATAAAACTATTCCCGGAGAATATACCCCGACTAAGTATGGATATGTTTATCCATCATCTAGTGGTAACTTAAACGGTCAACTCTTATTTGGTATGAGTAATGGCACAGGTAACCCTTGTGATTTAGGAGTTTACCGATTAGCTAGACACGATAGAAAATACCCCTTTATCCTTGATTTCCCATATCCAATATCAGAGAGGGATGGAACAGCCTTGGTAACGACAGCGATTGAAATAGGGGGGCTAGCGGTGTCAGGATTTAATGTTTATGTGGCATGGAAGAGAACAGTAGATGGTGATCCGGACACTTATGTTTACGGAGTAGATAAATTAGATTATGACAACAAATTAGATGGGGCTTACTTTGAAACTAGAATCATGAATGTTAACCGAGAGGAACTATCTACTATGGAAAATTATGTCTTAAATTATTACCAAATACCGACTAGTTGTAATATTACTCTAGCTTACGATAAGAATTACGCTGGATATGTCAATATGACAGCGGTTAAAGATAGTCAAAGAAATACTATCTCATCTGAGGAAGGAGTAGAGGCTTCTGTTTTATCAGTTAAAGCTACTTTTACTACTTCGGCTAATACCGGTCCAAGTATTGAAAGCGGGGCAGTATTACTAAAATAATGGCAGATAGCGTATTTAATGACATTCCGGATAAAGCAATACAATCAACGACTGATTTTTATGGTCAGGATTTATTAGATAATGTGGCTTCTCTTAAGATTGGTAGTGGGGCTAAAGCATTTAAAGCGGATGAATCGGGTATCTGGTTAGGGGCTAATGCTTTTGAAGATGCGCCATTTAGTGTAGATATGAGTGGAAATGTGGTGGCAAGTACTCTTAATTTAAGTGCTTACCTTTCTAAAGCGGGAGAAGAACAGCAATTATCGGGAAGTATTGTTATTAATGATGGAACAAACGATATTATTCTTATTGGTTTGTATCCAACTTAATGACAAATGTTTTCAGAATAGCTAAGCCGGGGAAGAGTGTTTATTCAACAGACCCGAATGATTTTGTAATGAGGGAAGATTTGGAAACATTGAAAGTAAAACATTCCGGTACTCTTACTGATGGACAGACCTATGCTCATGGTTTGGGTTATGTTCCGATTGTTTTATCTATGGTCAAGTTTTCCTCTACTAAAGCTGGTATTGTCGGACAGATTCAAACAACAGGCAGTAGTGTTGATTCTACCTATGTTAGAGCCGAATCTGATATTAGATATTATATTCTTTATCACCAAGCAATATGACTTACGGTATTAAAGTAGCTAAGACCGGAAAGAGTGTAACTAGTACTAATCCGGATGATTTTATTTTTAATTCTGAGTATGAAACCATAAAGATTTATGATGAACCGGCAGTTGGATCTAGTGTGAGTGTTGGGGCTGGTTCTTCAACAACAGTTACCATAACTCATAATTTGGGTTTTGCACCTATGTGTTGGTTATTTACTGAATTGGCCACCGGTCATTATTATTGTGGAGTTTGTTTACCAAGTAAAGCTGATGGCTTTCCTTCTGGTTATGCCTATGTTGGTCCTAACTCCGCTGAAACATATTCAGATACAACTTATTTTAAATTTAAAATTTATAACACCACCGGTGCTACTAAAACAGTAAAGTATTTTTATTTTATTTTTGGAGATGATGGATTATGACCTATGGAATAAAAATAGCTAAGCCGGGAAAATCAGTTCATTCTACTGATCTAAGGGATTTAAGTGTGGATATGAATACCTTTTCTATGTTTAAACTCCATTCATCTTCAACTACATCTGTTTCTTTTTCTGCTGGTGATACCGAGAAATCAGCTACTGTTTCTCATGCTTTAGGATATGTACCTGCTTTTTTAGTTTATTACAAACGGTCCGATGAATCAGTAGAGAGATTGTTACCGGATATTCCCTATGGTGTAGATTTTGATTATTATCCTTGGGCTTATGCAACTACCACCGGTATTACGGTTGGTTATACCTATGCTACTCCTTTTAATAGAACTATTGTTACTGGTGATAATGCCGGAATAAGAGAAGAATTGTGGACTGGTAGCGCTGGATTAATAGTTGGTAATGTAAGTGGTTCGGGTAAATCATCAGCAATAAGGTTAGCAAGTGTACCAGTTCCTAAAAATGGTTCTTTTACTTTGGCTAATTTGGAAATAAAACATGTTTTTTCTGGACCGACAAATAGTGATACAAAATATAAAATATATGGAATTGATGAAGATAATGTTGGAACAGGATTTGATTGGAATTACGCTAAGACAAGTGCTTATGATGCAAGAAATCAGGCAAAGGTTGGTAGTTGGTGGAATTTTGGTACTGATGTTTTAGATCAAGTAAATGAGATAACAACCAGAGCTGGTTGGTCAAGCGGAAATGCTATGGGTTTTATTTTTACCGAAGATGGGTCTGCTTCTGATGCTTATATTGGAGATGATACTGATACTTACCCAGAACTAACTATTGATACATCCGGTTCTCTTACTATTAGTTTCAGAGTTATTATATTTAAAGACAAAATAGCTACATAAAGGTTATAATTATATATGGCACTATCTAAAGATCAGTCAATCTCATTATATGGTACAGAATCATACACAGCTTGGGGTGAAACAGAGGCTGCCGCAGATGCTAAAGCAAAAGGCTTAACTGCTCCAACATCAGCTGATCAGTTGTCTCCGTACCTTGATTCATACCAGAATCAGTCCTATCAACAAATTACTGTACCGGAACTTAATATTCCGACAGCAGATGAATTAAAATCACAACTTACTCCAACAACACCGAAACCAGAAGTACTAAGCCGAACCACTTTATTAGATCAACAGAAAACAGCTTTAGGAGTAACTGAACTTGAATCAGAATTAAATACACTTAAAACAGAAGAGAGAACCCTGTTAGCCAATCTAAGAGAACTTACGGGGGCAGAAGAAGGTAAACCGGTAGCTCTTAATGTCATGGCGGGAAGAATTACCGAAGAACAAAGACAGGCCCAAACAAAACTAGATTATCTCAATGTTAGGAAAGCAACATTAGTAGACGAACTTACCACAAAATATAACGCTATAAATACTTACATTAATTATGCTGGTATGGATTATCAGGATGCGGTAAATGCTTATGAGAATGAGTTTGCCCAGAATGTACAGGTCCAGAACTTACTATCAGGATTCAGACAGGAAGCATGGAAGTATGCCACCGATGCTATCACTATCAATGAAACCATGAAACAGAATAGCATTGATAATGCCAGAGCGAATTTAACAACTGTAACTAATGCCATACTATCGGGGAATATGAGTTATGGTAATTTATCACCGGATGAAAAACTTAATATCCAGAAACTAGAGATTCAATCAGGTATGCCAGTAGGCACAATCTCTAAGATGCAGATTTCAGCCAAGGATAAGATTTTAGGATTCAGCAGCGATAATAGTCAAGCCATGATTATGAATGCTGATGGAAGTATTGGATTAATCAGTACTGGTATTGCACCTAAAAGTACTGGTACAGGTGCAGCTAGTGGTATGACAGCAGCTCAAAAATCAGCCTTAGATAAAGACATAGCTAGTAGAATGACTTTAGAACAATTACTTAAAAAGTATAATAATCTTTCTCCAAATCTAGTTTATGCAGAATATAATGAATTATCCCCCTATGGTCCATCTAAAGCTGGAATAGATCAGGGAATATATGAAAAATATAATATCACTTCGGCTACTTCAAATACTTCAACTACTAAACTTACAGCAACTGATATAAACAATGCTAAACAAATAGCCATTAGAGAGGGATTAAGTGATGCGGACATTAAAAGAATTGATACAGATCCGGATTACGCCCTATGGTTATTAGCTAATGAGTAAAAACAATGCCATTATCATATCAAGATTATTTAGATGAGAAGAAAAAAAGAGGTACGGTCCAGCCTACCAGTTCTAGTTTGTCTTATGATACTTATCAATCTCAACGACAACAAGCTAATTTAACTCCTAGTCAGAGAGCCAGAGAGGAACTTAAAACTAAAGAACAAGAGAAACCATCATTTTTCAACAAAGTAAAAACAGCCGCTAGTAATTTCTTTGGTGAGCTATCAGGTAAAAAAAAAGACGAGAGACTACAACAATTAAAACCATTGGAAGTACCGACAACAACACCGGAGACAGCCCAGCCTCTACAAGTAGCTCAGAATAATATCATTGATGATTTTATAACCAGAGAGAAAACTGTATCGGCACAACTTACACCGGAAGCTCAAGTTAAAACAGATGAATTTACACTAGCAAGTATCCAAAAACTTAAAACTATAAATGAAAGAAGTAAGCCTATTTTAACTGAAATAGCTAAAAGAACATCCGGTACAGGAATTGTGGCGACAATTAAAGCAGCTGATCCGGAAGTAACATTTAAGCAGGCTTATGAAGTAATGAGAAAAAGCCAACAAGAAAAAGATGATACTTTACCAGAACAGTTTTTAACCGGATTATTAGATACAGGTCCACAAACAGCTTTAGGTGTTGCTCTTGCATTTGTGCCTATTGTAGGTAAACCATTATCTACTTCTTATTGGGCAGCAGTTTCAGCTGGTAGTGAGATAGAAGAAAAGGGTTACGCTACCCCTACTAATGTAGCTATTGATGTAATTGGTGATCGGATATTGGGTGGAATGATGGAGAAGTTATTTAAAGTACCAGCCAAAGCATTGATTAAAATTGTTAAAGAAGCCTTTGTAGTAGAGGGTGGTACTGAAGTAGCTCAAGATTTATTAAAGTTTGGTAATGATTATCGGTTAGCTAAAAGTGATCAGGAAAGGGGTGCAGTAATAGATAGTGCTAAAAACTATTTTACTTCAGGACAGATTTTAGTAACAGCAGCGGTAGGTGGTGTTGCCGGTGGTGGTATCGCAGCAGTAACAACCGGTGCTAGTAGAATAATCCGGATAACTCCGGATGCAACACAAGAAACAGTAGAAATAAGTAATCTTTCTGATACAGAAGCGGGTGATGCTTTGATTGAAATGTCGGAGAAGGCAAAGAGTGAAGGCCGGGAAGTAGTAGTTGATACATCCGGATTGAGTGGTGAGATAGTGGTGAATACTCCGGAGGGGAATCCTATTGGTATTGGTTTGGGTGAAAAGGTTGTTGAACCGAAAACAGCCGTAATAGAAGAAAAAGAACCTGAAAAACAGCCTAAAGTAGGGGAAGAAGAAATAATGACTTCACCAGAGGCCCTAGAAACAACGAAAAAGGAAGGGGTGGTATCAGAAGAGGTGGGAAAACAGGAACAAACACCGATTCAGGATCTTAATAGAAAATTGAGTGAAAAAAATACAGAGCAGGTTGTTAAAGATACTTTAGCCGGACTAAGAGAGGACCAAAGAATTGCTAATGATAAATTACTAAAACAATTTCAGTTATATAATCAGAAATATAATAAGACAGGAATTACATCGGAAACAGAAGTAACGGTTTATAGAGTAGGCAGTAAAGAGATTGATATTGGTGATCATGTAACTGTAAGTAAATTAAATGCGACTAATTATTTAAACCAAAGAGTTGGAGCTGAATTATATGAGACAACCGCTAAGATAAAGGATCTGGTATTTAGTGAAGGTAAGAAGGATGAGTTTATTTATGCACCATATACTTTAGAAGAAGAAAAAGAGGTACTTCGGGGTACTAAGGGAATGACAGCTGATGATATTATGAAAACTTACCCAAACATCCAGCTTAAAAGAGATGTTACCGCTAAAGATATATCCGGGAATAAGATAGAGATTGAAGAGGGTGAGAAACTAACTCCCTATGAATTGACAGGTAACAAGATATTACTCCAAGATGGAGAGACTTACATTGTAAGTAAAAATCAATTTCAGAATATTAAAGGTCAATCTAAAGTAGCTGAAGGTAAACCATTTGCACCGGAACTAGAAACAGTAGAGGAAACTATAAGAGGTACTGAAGGAACTAATGAGGAGTTAAAAAAGCTAGGATATGAAATTGAACAGGATATGGATGATGATATAACCATAACTAAAGATGGGAAAGAATATGAGTATGAAGATCTACCACCAGAAATTCAAAGTTTAATAGAAAATGTTAAAGAGGCAACACCGACAAAATACTATCAATATACTCTACCCGGTGGAGAGAACTATAGAGAAATATTAATTAAAGCAAAAGATACAGAAGGTGATGAATTTAAATCATCTCATTGGGAAGAGCCAAATGTAATATCTCATCTTCGGATCAATGAAAGAGAGTACGAGAAAGACAAGGTCCTCTTTATGGAAGAGTTACAGAGTGATTGGGCCAGAGAAGGAAGAGATAAGGGATTTGAGACTTGGCAGAAACCAAAAGATGTTAAGAGTTTATTACCAGAAGGATGGAGTGTAGAAACTGGTGATACTAATTATGTACTAGATGCCGATGGAAACAGAGTTGAAAACAAATTAGGGGAAGGGTTAGCCTATGGTGGTACTGTAGATGTAGCAGTAGGTAAGGCAATAGGAGAAGAAAGATTAATGGGAGATTATAAACCCGGAGTACCATTTAATCCCCTACTTAAAAATTGGCAGGAAATAACTCTTAAAAGAGCTTTACAGGAAGCTATTAAAGTTAAGGCTAAATACTTTGCTTGGATCAACGGAGAGCAAACAACTGCTAGATATAACCTATCAACACAAATAGAAAACATTAATTGGGAAAAATCTGATATATCAGAGGGTGAAAATTTACCAGATAAAAGAATTTTTATAACACCAAAGACTGGTGGTAGTAACATAACGGTGTCTATTGATGAAAGTGGAGTGGTCCAAAGTAGTTCAGTCAGTGAATGGAAGGGTAAAAAGTTAGACGAAATTATAGGTAAAGGATTGGCTGATAAGATAATGGCTGATGGTCAAGGAAGATTATCAGGCGAAGGGTTAAAGTTTGGTGGAGAATGGGCTAATACTTTATATGACAAACAGGTAAAGAACATTGTAGAAGATTTAACCGGTAAGAAAGTGGAAGTAATTGATATGGGTTTACCTATAAGTAGTGAATCGCCTAGATTTGATTTATTAAATGAAGATAATGCAGTTGTAGGACCTCTAACACCAGAAACACTTAAAGTAGGAGTAGAAATATTAGCTAAAGGAGAAAACAACTATATTATTACTGATGTAATGGCTGATGGTAAGTTTAAGGCAATCTCTGCAAGTAAAATAAATAAGTACCTTGAAAAGACAGACAATAAAGTTAGTTATAAAAGTTTTATAGAATTAGCAAATGAATCAACCTTAAATGATTTAATTGGCAAAGAATCTTTTGATATATCTCCAAAAAAATCTGAAGGCCAACAATCAATTAAGATAACTCCGGAAGTAGAGATGAGAATCAAAGGTAAAGCACCAAAGATTGAAACAAGTATGAGGAAATTTGAGGAAAAGAAAGTTGAACCTATAAAGACAGGAGGAGATTTAATGAATGAAGTAAAGAAATATTTAACACTAGAAGAATTAAAAAATAAACTTAGCAAATCAACTTGGGGAGATTATGATGTGTTAAAAATGGAAGTACCAATTTCAAAGATAACAGGTGCAGAACCTACCAATGCTTATTCAGTAAAATTAGATGCTGGAAGAAAAATAACAAAACCAGTAGAAATTGCTTACAATTTTGATCCAAAACAAGCAGAAGAACTTGGTCAGTTTGTTTTAGTTGATGGTAATCATAGACTTGCTCAAGCTATAGCAAATGGTCAAAAAACTATTGTAGCTAATGTTGGTATTGCTAATGATTATGAAGGTGAAATTAGAGATAAAACATTGCCGGGTACATGGGAAGAAGTTTGGAATAAAGTAAATTTCACTATAAAGACAGCAAAGAAAAAGGGTAAGAAAACTAAAGTTTTAACTGTTAAACAAGCCGAGAGGGAATTAGAGAAGGCAAGGAAACTGAATAAGATAATGGAATTAAAAGAAGTGAGTAAGAAGAAAGTAAAATCCAAACCTCTATCTATGAAGTACAAGAAAGAACTGCAAACAATGGTAAGCAATATCGTCAATTCTAGTAAACCACAACAGGAAGTAGTTACTGATATTGATAACTTCATGCATGACCTTAATCAGAAGGCAGATGATCCTACTTACAATAATCAATTAAAAGCGGTCCGGGCAGAAATGAAAAGACAGATGTATAAAGTAACTGATATTGATACTGGAAACTGGAAGAGAGATTATGCTTTTTTCCAAGTGGCCAGAAACAATCCTGAAGTAGAACAGATAGTAGATAAACTAGAAGAACAGGTTTTTGAGATAAGCGACAAACTAACTCCAAATGCACCAGCTGGTCCGGGGTACGCATCAACTGGTTCAGAAGTGATTGATAACTTTGAGAAACGTGATGTACCAAAGAAGGGTACTAAAGAATTTAAGATGAGAGAAAAAGTAATTGGGTTGGTTAGAAAATATGCCGAGACTATAGGTGAAAGATATACACCTAGAAAAGCATTGGGTGTTTATTACGGTGATACTAAGAACATCAGGGTGAATGCTATTAATAATCTGTCAGTTGCTACCCATGAAATTACTCACTTTTTAGATTTCCAATACCATATCTCCGATAAGTTAATGGAAATAAAAGGCTTTAGTAAGAATGGTAGACCTATTTATTCAACTGAAACATCAGGGTTAAGAAAAGAAATTACCAATCTTTACATGCAATATTATCCGGGTGGTAAGAAAACTCATTCATTGAGAATGAGAACACTTGAAGGGTTTGCTACTTTATTACAGAAATATAGTGAAGCTCCGAATAGAATTACTAGTGAGTATCCTAAATTGGTCCAACAGTTTTTAAAACCGGGTGGTAAATACTATCAACCGATTATGAGTGATATTCTTACCGACTTGAATGAAATTATTGTAGAATACCAAGGTTTATCTTCACTAGATAAGATAGGCTCAAAGGTAGCCAATGAAAAAGCTAATGTAGATAAGAAAAGTTTTTTGAGTTTCTGGGATCAGGTGAGAACACAATTAGTAGATGCTATTTATCCGATAGAGGTGTTGGCTAAAAAGGTTGGTAAAGTAGGTACGGTTGATGATCCATCTATTTGGGTAAGAGCTTACAACGCTGTTTCCGGAATCATTAATAACAATATTGCTACCAATAGAGGTTACTACCGACTTAAAGATGGTGATATTAAAAAAACCAGTAAAGAGAATTGGAAAACTTTAGTGGATTTAACCGTCAAAAGAAAGAATAGCCATGATTTTGGATATTACCTAGTTGCCAGAAGAGAACATTTTGCTTATTTAGAATTAGATACAGCCAAAGAAAGACTAGATCAACTAACAGAACAGCTTAATGAAATGAAAGAAAAAGGCGAGAATCCTTATGATGTAGTCAATGATGATGGCCAGACTTTTGTTGATGAATTTTTGCAAGCCAAAGATGCTTATGTAAAATTAAGTAAGATTTTAAAGAATGATGGATTTAGTAGAGACGAAATAGATACTGCTTATAGTGAGAATAAAGAAAGGTTTGCTCAAGAAGAAAAACTATATGACATGCTTGTAAGAGAGGACCTAGAAATGATGAGAGAAGTAGGACTGGTGAGTGCCAGCCAATATGAGAAATTATCAAGCCAGCAAGGGTACGCATCATTTAAGAGGGAGTTTTATGACGAGATCGTGGGAGACTTTGATGGAGCTATTGGTCCGATAACAGTTGGTAAAACAAAAGTATCTTCACTTATTGGTCGCAAAGGATCTGAAAGGACTATCATTAATCCGCTTTATAACGGTATGGCTAGTCATTCAGAAGTAATGAGAAAAGTATTAAAACAGGTGGTTTACAACAAGATTGGTGCTATTGGTGTATCAGCTGCTCTACCGACTACATTCCAGAAACTTCAATTAAAAGTAGCCAAGGATAAGAATACCGGAGCAATACTTTACCCACAAGAAAGAGATCCGAATATAATTATGGCCAGAGATGAGAATGGTAAAAGAGTACCTATCCTAGTGGATAAACAAGTGAAGTCTATTGTTGATGATGTCCTTACTTATAAAAATGTAGAAGTATTTGAGAAACTTTATTTAGGTCTATCCAGAATGTTTACCGCTGGTACTACCGGGTTATATCCACAATTTGCAGCGACTAACTTTGTAGTGGATCAAATTACAGCTCAAGTGAATAGCAATAATAAATATAAAGCGTTTTACTCTTCACTATCAAAACTTAAATTAGTAGTAACTAAAAAAGGCGGAAAGGATGCTGAATATCTACAGGAATATTTAGTCATGGGCGGAGAGAGACAGACATTCACCGGATGGCAGAAACTATCACCAGATGCTTTATTTAATAGAATTAATGGCGAGAAGAAAGGAATAGAAAAAGCGATTGAGTTACTAGATAAAGGAGTAGATATTGCGGCTACACCATCAAAGTATAGTGAGTTGGTATCCAGAGCCGCTGAATATATTGCAGCGAGGAAAGCCGGTAAACCAGCCATTGTTGCCTTGGAAGATGCTGGAAGGGTAACTGCACCTTTCCATCATGTCGGTAAGTGGGGTGGTAGAGGCGGTAAAACATTCATTAGAGGTTTACCATTCTTTAACGCTACACTACAGGTCCTAGATCAATCAATTAGAACTTACAATACTGAAAGTGGTCGGAAGAGAACTTTAGGAATGGTTACGGTGATTACAGCAGCTTACCTTGCCTCAATGCTAGCCATGCTGGATGCTGATGATGAGCAAAAAGAACAATACCGAGATTTAGAGGCAGAGGATTTAACTAATTTCTTACATCTACCAATGCCGGGTGGTAAGAAACTATTTAGAATTAAGATGAGCCAAACCTTTTCCGCTTTTGGAGCGGTCCTGAATATGATAATTGCTGATACATTAATGGGTACGTCTTATAAACCCAAAGAATACTTAGCAGCGGCCACAGCTATCCTACCGGATCAGTTTAATCCCTTAGAACCAACTAAAGCCTTTTTAGCATGGCTACCACAAGTATTTAAACCGGGAATTGAAACAGCCTTTGGAGTTAAGAGTTATCCCAAAGTTAGATCACTTGAAGGAATGGCCCTAGAAAGATTACCAGCTGAATTTAGGTTTAACGAGAATACATCAAAGTTTGCCAAGTGGTTAGGCGATAAACTAAAGTTATCACCAATTAAAATAGATCATTTGCTTACTGGTTACTTTGGTAGAGCATCAGGATTCTTAACTGGTAAGCCATCAGCTACTGATTTAACATCATCTGTTATCAGAGATTACTTTTTCACTTACGGCAGAAGAGTAGCCGCTACTTATGAATTAGGAACTGAAGCCGAGCAAGATTACAATGCTTATCAGAAGGGTATAAAAGAAGTAGAAGATCCGGATGAGCTTTACCGAATGTACATGCTTACCAACGACTTTGAAGAAATAATGAGAGATTACCGAAAGATTGA
>Ga0074198_1000513_pt1 | contig 39214 bp, 40 predicted proteins | sample EPASupsiteSAE323_FD_64527 | JGI IMG/M metagenome (GOLD analysis project Ga0074198, IMG submission 64527) | Bioremediated contaminated groundwater from EPA Superfund site, New Mexico - Sample SAE3-23 | ecosystem: Environmental > Aquatic > Deep subsurface > Groundwater > Contaminated ... | reverse complement strand
CTAGAATAAGAGTTCAGAAGGATACGGGATCCCGCCGCAAATAAGTCTTGAATAAGAGGGCGGGAAAAGCGGCAGTTCTATATTTTTCTTTGTATTTACTGTGGTCTATGGACTATTAGCTATGGACTGTTTCTTAGATATGGAGAGGTGGCTGAGCGGTCGAAAGCGGCAGTCTTGAAAACTGTTGTGGAGGTTACTCCACCCGGGGTTCGAATCCCTGCCTCTCCGTTTTTCTTTTTATACCAACCCTAAGCAGCGCAATATTTACCCGCCGGAATTAACGCAACGTCTATTAGAATCAAGTAGTTGCATTGTAAGAAAATGGAAGCCATTTCAAGATATGACAATATCTCTGAAGTGGCTTTTTTTCTTTTTTGGTGGTGTTTTGGTGGTGTTTTTCTGCGGCTGGAGCCTATGAAAAGAATGACGCCGGCAACAACCTTGCTTCTGCGAACATTAATCGGCAAATATACCTATTTTGCCAAAAGGAGGATGCTGGCGGAAAACGGCTCGTTCTATTGTTATGATCAGAACCTAATCCGGGAATTATCTATCAGCCGCAATACAATCCGCAGAGCGCGGATCTTCTTAAAAGAAACCGGGGCAATCGACTATCTTACCGGTAGACATAAGAGCGCGCCCACGCACTATTGGGTTATCTCGAAGGGCGCCATTCTGAATCCCTTTGAGCAGGAATCAAAGGGGCCCAAAATGGTACCAGAGGGCGCCAATTTGTCCGTCAAGAAGGGGCAAGATTGTCCCCAGGATATAAGTAAGGAAAAAAGAGAAGAGAAGAATAATATACCAGATCTGGCTTTTTTTACCGAGGATGAGAAGGAGGGGATAAGGGCTTTTGCCAAATCATACGGAGTAGAACAGACGATAAAAATACTCTCGGATAAAGGCTGTAATCCGGAAGCTGTACAACGGATATTTGAAGGTGTCGGCGATGCAGAGAATCAAGCTGTTCAAAGGCAGAATAATGCACAGGAGAAATTACAATGATTTTACACCCGGCTGCGCATTCTTCCTGGTTGCTTATGCACATTAATTTAAGGGGGGTTTTATTAGGGATACTTTTTATCCCCAAGCACTTAAAGCTATTTGCCTGCGGTAAGCCTTCGCGTAATTCAGCCAATAATTCTTGCGAAGGCTACCGCACGCAAGGCACCCCAAAAATCACTTAATCCACTAAGGGAGGCTAAAGCCTAAAAAATATGAGCAAAGGTAGGGTTTCTAAAGAAGAGCAGGAGCGCAGGATTAAGCTGTTAATAGGGTTTATATTTACCTTCAAGTATGCCGATAGAAGACAGCTGGAAATGTTCATCCGGACGGTAATAAATATGACCTATACCCGCAGGCTGATTGCGTATTGTTTAAGAAAAGGCTATATCAACGATTACTGGGAATGCCTGTATAAAACTAAGATCTATTACTTAACCAAGAAAGGCCTGGATTTTATTGATGCCGAAGAATGCTTCGCCAAAGATTATCGTTTTGAGAAAAGCAGCCTGGGGACAATTACCTTTAACCAGCACAACCTGGCAATAGAAACCTATTTGCAGCTTCAAAAGCGCTTCAATATTACAGATTGGTTCTGCGCCTGGATGTTAAGGATCGGTAAGCATAGAAGGGTTTCTGTGCCGGATAGCATTATAGTGATACAGCATAATAGGGCTGTTGCCTTGGAAATTGAGACACAATTTAAGAAGCTTTCTGAAATAAGGCAGATGGTTGATCGGTACCGTTATTATATTGAGAAAAATCCTCAATATAACGCCGTCTTGATGGTAGTTGAATACAAGGCTGTTTATGAAAGTATTAAGAAAAAGCTATTCCACCTTGCGCCTATATTTTGTTCCCGGGTCTTTATTCTGGCAGATTTAGAAATGTTTAAACAAGGGCGCTGTTTTTATGCAAACGAGGTGAGAAGCTTAGAAGAAGCTTTTAATCTATTAAGGGAGGGAAGAAATGGGCAAGCGATTCAGTCTTAAAATACTGTTTGTAAGGATAGCACTGCTTATTCCGCTTATCTATATCTGTTTTGGTTGGTATGTCGGGCTCAACTATGGCAGAAAGGGGATCATTCTGGGGCCCTATACGGATATTCCCGTGGTAATAAAAACTAAGCTTTTAGGCTCTTCGCTTAAGGATATTTCCGGCAGCAATGCGCTGGTTATGGTTGTGCCTCCGGGAGAGGCGGCTAAATCGGATCAAGGCGCAACATATTTCAAGGTAACCGGCTATTTTGAGGTTCCCGGAACTTGGAATTTTGATTTTAGGCCTTCTGAAACTAATCAGAAGATCCTTACTTTAACCGGGATCTATTCCCGCGCCATAGCCTACGAACTAAAGAATCATAAGCGTAACCTGGGGAGCATATCGATACGCCAGCTTAATGATTTTCTTAAAGTAACCGGCAGGACCAATGACATGGAAAAATTAAAGCCTTATCTTTTTCTTACAAGGCTGGAAGAGAAATATCCCCGGTTGTATTCCGATACAGTGCTTTTATCAAGGGCAATGGGAAATATCTTTAACGATGATATGATCCCGTATGACATCTTGGGTTTAACCGGCTTATTGGTTTTATTTATCGCTTTAAGCATTAGGAGTATTTGGTTATGGATGTATTACTTGTATTGGGTATTTGTTTATTGGTTGGGGAGGATTGGCTACCACGATTCGAATCTCATTATGAGTAACGAAGGCCGGCAGGTAATCCTTTGGAGCTTCTGGCATGGCTTTATCCAGAAAGAAGGCAGGTTGTTCCTGGTGCTTGCTATTGGCGGCGCGGTAATCTTCTTTGGGGCAGCCGGACTTGTACAGATAATCAAGGGGAGTTTAAAATATGCAAATGCAAAATCTTAGTCTATCAGAAATAGGATTGCTGACTCTTATGTTCGGTTTGTATCTCCTGCCTGCATTAATTTCCTTTCTACGGCGGAATAGAAACTATCCGGCGGTATTTTTACTAAACCTTCTCCTGGGATGGACTGGTATCGGATGGGTCGTTGCTTTAGTTTGGTCTGTCGCGCGATAAACCCTGCCTTTGCTCATATCCCGCGGCCGTGGAATATCTCAATGACTGCTCCGGTGATTCAGGCGTTGGAGAACAAAAACTATTTCGGATTTCCCATCGAAAGTCGCACGCTTGAGAACCTTCCTGTCGGAGAACGAAAGACTTACGATACATCTAAACTCGCAACTGCTCTGGCCGGCGTGGTGAACGGGTTTAAAAAGGGCACTGTCTCTCCCGCGAAGATGGAGTATCTCTTGAACCAGTATACCGGTGGGGCTTTGAGGCAGATACCGCAGAGAGATATAAGAGAGACTTCCGATATGCCGGTATTGTCTGACATAATGGTCCACGCGCCGGAAAAACCGTAGCGCCAACTTGGGGAATTCTACGATGATTTCGATAGGCTAAAGTATTAGAAAGCCACCGATACGTTAAAGAACAGAGAAGACATATCTAAATATTATCGTCTTACCGCCGCAAACGCTATGCTGTCCTTCCTCCGCAAGGCGGCTGTTGAATATAATAAGAATGGTGATGTTGGAGGCATAAGGACTATACATAAAGAAATGGGGGAGATATTGGGTAAGGTGGGATATGAGTAAAGCTTCTCTATCGGTTTTTGAACCAGATAATAAGGCGTTTTATCGGATAGAAAATAATCCAATAAATCAAACACATAAGAATCGCAAATGGCACAATAATGTTCCAGAATAACCAAAGGAATGCCGTAGGCAGAATAGTTGAACCTACAAAAAAGCCAACACAAGGAGTCCAGAAAAGTTTATATAGTGTGTCTGAAATACTCTTATAAGGAGATAAAATCACCATAATAATAATAAATATGGTGAATATTACCATAGAAGCTAAAGAAATAATTGCGAATGTTTTCTCAATCTTAATCATAGCAAAAGTATATATTCTAATAGCGTAATCGTCAACCAAAAAGAGGATAGGAGCATAAAACGTGGAGATTCATTTGCTTAGTCCCTGGGGACAGTTCGGGTTGCTTGGGTTAATGTGCGGCGCCATCGTTTTCTTGCTTTATAAAGTGATGATGTGGACACTGGCTGCACATAAGGATTGGTTGAAGCAGATACAGGAAGTGTTGAAGATGTATCAGAAGTTATCCGATCTTGTCAGGCTTTAGCCGCCCGCTTAGTGGATTGGGTGATTTTTGGGGTGCCTTGCGTGCGGTAGCCTTCGCAAGACTTGTTGGTGGAAGAATTGCGCGAAGGCTTACCGCAGGCAAATAGCTTTAAGTGCTTGTCTTAGATAGAAAAAACATTGACAGTAACGTCTGAAGTGTATATACTTATATACAATTAATGACATAATCTACGGAGACGCAATGAAAACTAAAGCAGATAAAATCGAAGCATATATTCATAGTCGCGGTGGAGTAGCTCGGTTTTCTTCAATTCTAAAAGCCGGATTTCATCCTGATACGCTTAGAAACCTTGAGAAAGAGAATAAGATTGAGAAAATCGGAAGGGGGCTCTATCGGCTGACCAGTTATACTCTTGGCTCTCATCCGGATTATGTTATTGCATCTCTACAAGCTTCTAAGGGAGTTATCTGTCTTATTTCGGCTCTTTATTTTCATAAGGCAACGACAGAGATACCGCGTGTGATAGATATTGCTATCCCATCCGGGGCGCGCGCTAATAGGATTAAGTACCCGCCCGTAAAATTTTACCGTTTTTCACCTAAGGCATGGGAAGCAGGTATTGAAGAACATAAGATTGCTGGACATAAAATCAGGATTTATAGTCTTGCTAAAACAATCGCGGATTGCTTTAAATTTCGTAACAAAATTGGCATGGACGTTGTGCGCGAGGCTCTTAAAGTGGCCATTACCGAGAAAAAGGCGGTTCCAAAAGAGATTATGAAATACGCTAAGATTTGCCGTGTTGACAGAATTATTAAACCGATACTGGAAACGATGATATGAAGAAAGATATCACTAATATTCAAGCCTCTGTCCGGGCACGGCTTAAAAATAAAGCCCAAGAAACAAATCGACCCTTTGCTGAAGTTCTGCAATATTATGGAATGGAAAGATTCCTTTACCGGCTCGGCCGTTCAAAATATGCAGATAAGTTTATCTTAAAAGGCGCGCTTTTATTTACGGTTTGGCAAATGCCACAGAGGCGTACAACCCTTGATATTGATTTCTTGGCACGTTACGATAATCAAGTTGCAAGTATTGAGTCGGTAATAAGGGATGTTTGCGATGCCAGGGTAGAGCCTGACGGTCTTATATTTGATTCAGAAACGGTCCAAGGACGCAAGATTAAGGAAGATGCCGATTATGAAGGCGTACGTGTGAAGTTTAAGGGATTCTTAGAGCGCGCACATATTCCAATGCAGATTGACGTGGGATTTGGGGATCTTGTTTATCCTAAAGCCAAGGTAATTGATTACCCCGTTATTCTTGATTCTCCAAGACCTCAATTGAAAGGCTACCCGGCAGAGAGCGTAATCAGTGAGAAATTTGAAGCGATGATTAAGTTAGGGCTTTTGAATAGCCGGATGAAAGACTTCTATGATATCTGGCTTATGATACGGCAGTTCAAATTTAATGGATTAAATCTTGTCGAAGCGCTAAAAAGAACATTTGGGCATCGTAAAACTGATCTTCCGGCAGGGGAACCATTATTTGCGGAAGAAATCTACGATGAGAAATCTGATCGTCAAACACTCTGGAAAGCATTTCTAAGAAAAGGTAATATTAAACACGCACCGGAGACGCTTGCTATAACAGCAAAAGGAATAGAGGATTTTCTTATTGAGCCGCTGGATGCTATTCATAAGAGAAAGGAATTTGTCAGCGAATGGAAGGCTGCGGGGCCGTGGGAATGAGAAATTATGCAATTGAGAGAAGAATAGGTTATGGGTACTACAACATTCTTTTACGAATAATGATTTGGATAACCCATTAAACAAAATGGCAGGAGAGTTAAGTATTGCGCCTCCGGAATTACCCGTATCTACTTTGGGTACTTAAAAAGACGATGAGGTGGAGTTGAGAGTGCAACCAATGATTGAAAAATTCAGAAAATCAAAAAAATGGTTAAGGTACGAGAATGAGATTTACGAAACCTTGAGGAAAAAGCATCCAGACTGTAATTTCAAAAGCAATGATTCGATAAAGGGGAGATTTAGCAAAAGGAAAAGGCAGATAGATATATCAATTAAGGGAAAATTAGCAGGTTACAATATATTAGGCGTTGTCGATTGCAAATGTTTTAGCAAAAGAATCAATGTGAAGATTGTAGAATCATTTATAGGTTTTATAGAAGATGTTGGAGCGAATTTAGGCATAATTATAACGAACGTCGGTTTCACCAAGGCCGCAAAAAATAGAGCAAGGCCGAAAGGTATCAAACTAAATATAGTGAAATTCCAGGATTTAGATGAATACGAGGTTAATTGGGATATTTGTAAGCTTTGCGATCCCGGAGAAGACCATTCGCCCGCTTTTATAAGCTGGAGCGTTCCTTATGATGATATGGAAGAGGAAGATATTTTTAGCATTGTCCAACTCGGAAGATGCGAGTGGTGCAATAGCATCAGCATAAAGTGTAAAGTTTGCGGGGTAATTACACCTGTTCACGAGGCTTATTATAATCAGGCAATAGAATGCGAAGGTGGTTGTGGTTTGAAATTCAAAGTTATTAGTGAGTATGTAGGCGATGGTTTATATGACGAACATATAGAAATAGTCGATAGTCCAAAGCGTAAATAGATTAGATAACTGGTTTGGTTATTATTGAAAAGAGAAACGAGAGATTGTTAAACGCTCCCAATTATTTTAACAGAAGAGCAGCGAGGGAAGGGAGTATCAGGTATCGGTTATCTTAGTTATTAGACTACCTGTACACTTAGATTAGGAATCTTGAGTTTTTCTCTACCCAGTAGAGGTTTATTAAAATGATGGTCGACAAGTTGTATATAAAGAATACGGTACCCTATTTAGCTATCTAATGAAGAAGAAACTTTCTCGGACTCCAAAAGTAAGAAGAAAGACAAAAAGAAATATGTGTGCCGTAGCTAAGCAACTTAGCAATCCAGCATCTACGGGTGGGCTTGGTATTCATTTCGAGAACCGAGTTCAATCGTCATTTGTTGTTTTGATGCTTGCGGAAGGGTTTGCGCCTTGTCTACCGCCTTGGCCGATTAATAAAATAAAACTTCAGGGGAAATATCAAGGTTTTAATACAGATGATCTGATTGTTTATACAAAACAACTAGGTACTGATAGAGAAGCGAAGCTGCTGGGTCAAATCAAACATTCCTTAAGATTTTCTGAAAAGGATAATGTTTTCGGAGAAGTTATTCAAGCTGCCTGGATAGATTTTAATAATAAAGCTATCTTTTGCGAGGGGACAGATTCTATATCTCTTATTTGTGGACCACTAAATGCAACAGATACTAATGGCGTCCGTGGTTTACTTCTGCAGGCTAGAAATTCTTCGAGCGCCGAAGACTTTGATGAAAGAATTAATCTTGCTAAGTTTATTAGTAAAGAACAAAGAGACAAATATGAAATATTTAAATCTCAGTTAAAAAAAGCCAATAAAGGAAATGATGTAACAGAGGAAGAAATATGGCGATTCTTGAAAAGCTATCATGTGCTTATTTATGACCTGGATATCAAAGGAGTGATTCTTTCTCTATTACACTCTCTAATTGGACAATATTCTCAAACTAACATAAATGCTTTGTGGGCTCAGATACTAAATGAAGTTGAGCAAGCTGCTGAAAATGCCGGGTTGATTTCTCGTGATTCAATAACTGAAGAAATCGGTGTTGTTTTTCAGAAAAAAGTTCAAGAAGTTATTCCGAGAGAGTTCGTGAAAGCGACCTCTCCCCAGATTGACTGGAATCAACACTCCTATAGTTCGGAATTAGCAATAGCTAATTTAATTGGCTCTTGGAGCGAGAATTCGATTGCAGATAAAGCTATTGTTGAGCAACTCGCAGAAGAAAAATATGAGACCTGGATTCCTAAGATTCGCGAGATTCTTCAGTCGTTAGAAAGTCCTATTACATTAAACAATGGAGTCTGGTCTGTTATTAAGCGAAAAGATTTATGGTCTATATTGGGTTCCAGAATCTTTGATAATACTCTGGATAATTTTAAACAATGCGTTATTAATGTTCTAAGAGAACGCAATCCTGCGTTTGACTTGCCACCTGAAGAAAGATATGCAGCCAGTATTCATGGGAAGGTACCTAAATGTTCATATAATTTGCGGAAAGGCCTATCAGAGGGCTTGGCATTAATTGGGAGTTATCCGAAAGCTTTAGTCAACTGTTCAAATAATAAACCCGAAACAATTACGATACTGGCTATTAGGGAGATCTTTACCGATGGCTGATTGGGTACTGTGGGGTAGCTTAGATAGCTTACTTCCATCATTAGCGGAATCTGAGCCGAATGAGTTTTTAAGTGTAGTCGAAAAAGCACTAAGACAGACACCTTGTCCATTTGACGCACTTTTTTCTCAAGAAGGCAAGGGGGCATTTGGTAGCAATTATTTAACAGGATTACTATGGGCTCTTGAGACCTTAGCTTGGGAAGAGGAATTCTTAGTTCGTGTTGCTGTAATTTTAGGGGGACTAGCTTCTCGCGATCCAGGAGGTAATTGGGCTAACAGACCAGTTAATTCGCTCACAATGATTTTCCTCCCTTGGTTGCCTCGAACAATGGGGTCGATTGAAAAACGACAAATAGCTGTTAAAACACTTAATAAAGAGAACCCAGAGATAGCTTGGAAGCTTCTGTTAAGTTTACTACCGAGCCATCATCAGACATCTTTTGGTACAGCTAAACCCAAGTGGCGACTGACAATTCCTGAGGAACAAAAGGCGGTTTCCGGGAGAGAGTATTTGGACCAGGTTCATTTTTATGTGGATTTTGCTATCGATATGGCAAAAGATAATATCCATAGGCTTACTGAGATGGTTCAACGTTTGCATCATTTGCCTCCGGAGTCGTTTGATAAAATATTATCTTTTCTTTCGTCAACAGAAATTACATCTCGACCTGAGGAGGAAAAAGTTTGCCTTTGGATGAGTTTAACAGACTTAATAACCAGACATAAACATTTTTCTGATACGAAATGGGCTCTCAGTCCAAACAATATCTCAAGAATTGAAACAGTTACCAATGTTCTTGCACCTAAGGATCTTATTAATCTACATCGTAGACTGTTTACTGAACGCGATGATAAACTTATTGAAGATAAGGGGGATTGGAAATCGCAACAGGATAAACTTGAAGTGCGTCGTCAAGATGCTATAAAACAGATAATGAAATCTGAAGGAGTAGAAGCAATATTTAATCTTATAGAGATGGTAGACGCTCCTTCTAAAGTGGGTTTTTCTCTTGCTTCCCTTGCAACTTCAAAAATAGACTCTGTAATTTTACCAAGTTTGCTGAATAAAGAGTCTGGTAAAATCATGCAATTCGTTTCCGGATACATCTGGGGCAGGTATCGTAAACAAAGTTGGCCCTGGATTAACGACATGGATGTAACTAAATGGTCTAAGGCCAATATCGCCAAGTTCCTTATTTACCTTCCTTTTACAAATGAGACTTGGGAAAGAGCTAAGAATTTGTTAGGGAATTCAGAGAAAGAATATTGGGAAAAAGTTAGTGTAAATCCGTATCATTCTGAAGAAGATCTCTCCATAGCTATAGACAAATTAGTTGAATACGGTAGACCAAAGGCCGCAATTAGTTGCTTAAACAAAATTGTATTAGATAAACAGCCAATAAATTGTGCACTTACAGTAAAGGTTCTACTTTCCGCTTTAGCTTCCAGGGAAACATATCAAGCAACGGATGTATACGATATTATAGAAATTATTAAGGCGCTACAAGATTCCAAAGATGTCGATCCTAATGAACTTTGTAAAATTGAATTAGGTTATTTGGAAATTTTAGATGAGCATCATAATGCTAGCCCGAAATTACTTGAAAGAAGTTTGGCTACAGAACCTTCTTTTTTCTGCGAGGTTATCCGACTTCTTTATCGTTCAAAGAAAGAGATAAGAACTAATAAAGAACCTAGTAAAGAGCAGAAGGCTATCGCATCAAAAGCGTGGAAGCTTCTTGATGGATGGAAAACACCTCCAGGTATGCAACCCGATGGAAATCTTAATGGAGGACAATTTAAGCAATGGCTAGAAACGGTGGTAAAAGAATGTACGTCTTCCGGTCATCTTGAAGTTGCACTTTTAAATGTCGGACAAGTTCTTTTTTATTCCCCTCAAGATTCAAGTGGGCTATGGATCCATAAAGACGTTGCAGAAGTTCTTAATGACGCAGACGCAGAGGGACTACGAAGAGGTTTTGCTCAGGAAAAGTATAATTCCCGTGGATTCCATCGAGTAGATCCGACAGGTAAGCCAGAAAAAGAACTTGCTGAAGAATGTAGAAGACAGGCAGATGATGTGGAGAATGCCGGGTTTCAGCGCTTTGCGGCTACATTAAGGGAAATGGCTGACTCCTACGATAAAGAAGCGGAACGCATAATCAAGGAACATAAAACAGAGCCAGAGGTGTAGATAGCGAGTAAAAGACGAGAGTTTAAGTATGGCTACCTTTAATAACTTGCTATTTAAGAATGAGATATTAGTACTGACATTGCCTTTGTGATCCTGTTGAAATTTAAATAATCAATAAAGATAAGGTTGTTAAGCTATCTGGTGTGGTAGAAGGATTGGAAGTAATTCCGGGGACACAATACTTAATTAAGTAAGATACGGATTCCACTGATAAAGTATTTATCGCGGCATGCTATCGGCATAACTCTATTAATGCCTGTCTTTTTTGAGGAGGGAGGTTAGGGAGGCATTCAAGAACGGCTTGGATAGCATTTTTAATATCTTGTTTATTTTTATGTGTTGCTACGAGGGCTTTTACAGCGATTGGATCTTGCAAGGCTTCAAGGACATCTTGGGATAATTCGTTCAGAATAGAAGGGGTTCCATAAAGATCCGCTTCGTTTATTTTAAATACTTCGCACAATTTCTGCCTTTGGGCGGGATTCGGACCATTTTTCCCCTTCTCCCAATTACAAACAGCGCCAGGGACAACATTTATCTTTACGGCTAATTCCTTTTGATTCCAGCGGTGTTTGTTCCGGAGAAATCTTATTCGTTGTCCAATATTCATATCGTTTTGTATATCACAAAATCTAAATCTTGACAAAGATAATAAATACAGATTTACTGAATCCACATGTCTTGTGCTATCGTCGGTATTCTCTATGTAAGCAGTTTTCTTAGTGTCGGTAAAAGCTAATAAACTTGACAAATTCAGAAAATCTGTTATATTTTGAATGAGCTCCCAGAAGGGGGTGTTTTTTTAACCAAATAGTTCAGGAAATCTGAATAATTATGGGGATGATTCGGATAAGGAAAAAGACTATTGAAGCATGGCTTAAGAATAAGTCTACACCTCCCAGAACGTTGAAAGAAGTGTCGGTTCATCTGGGGATAAGTCAAAGTCTGCTTTCGTATATTCTATCTGACAAACGCCAAGTAACACCAAACGTTCTGCGTAAATTGTGCGATTTGACTGGATATGATGTCGGGGATCTTTGTTTTTACGATCGCACCAAACAACCTGAAAAGGACAACAAGTAGGGGTACACATTTTGCTTTAAAACAAGCAAAGAAAGGGGCGGATAAAATGCTACGATCTTGCTTTCATTTATTCTCCTACGCAGAAGACCACGGGATGAATGCGCAGGATGAACGGGAAGGTATCGTTGCGCAAAGAGGGGGACTGCTTCGGAGGAATTCCGCTCAAGTAACAAAGAAACCCCGGGCGCCTGTCCTGAGCAAGGTCGAAGGATTAGCCCGGGGAGCTTCATTTTTTATATTATATTTCGCGTTCTTATTACTACTACCTTCGATTGTCTCTGCGGAAGAAATGACCATTACCACTTATTATCCTTCACCAAACGGCGCCTATGACGCCTTGAACGTAAAACGCCTTTCGGTAGGGGATACAAATGGGGATGGTAGTATTAATGCTTCAGACGTTTCCGCGTCCAGCGGGTATTTGTTGGTGGCGGATAAATTGGGGATTGGGACTCGTACTCCAAATGGACCATTAGAAGTTCGTGGAGCAACAAGTGATCGTGTATTTATTGCCGGTACTGATGTCGGAGATGTTAATACAAATAGTCCTAAACTTTCATTCTACGGCAGCGGGAATTCTAGTAATATTATCGGTCCGTCAATACAGAAAATAAATACCGGTCCCTATGGTTCCGGTCGTTTGGCCTTTTTACAGCATAATACCGGTAATTATACAAATGAGTCCGAAGTGATGTCTATTCTAAGTAATGGTAATGTCGGCATCGGTACTTCGGCACCGGCGGCTTTACTTGATGTAAACGGGCAGATGGTTGCTGGCGGCGTAGGGGCGCCTCCGGGAAGTGAGCCATATACATCTATGGGGTCTGGTTCCGGGATTTCATTCGCCGACCGTTTCGGGACTTCTTACCCGCGCTGGGTAATTTATCCTAATGCAGGATCGTTGCGTTTCTATAACAGCAGCAATGGCGATGCGGGCGTATTCACTACTGCAGGTTATTTCGGCATCGGGACGACTTCTCCTCAATCAATACTGGAGTCTGATGGAAGGATCACTGTTCTGGAAGGAAATCGTTACTGGTCATTGGGCGCAGGAAGGGCCGATGGAGGAACCAATGGTTATCCCGATGCTGCAGCTATAAGCGTCGGGTCTTTTGCAATCAGAGACGTATGGATGCAGCGCGACAGGATTAGAATTGACAGCGCTGGCAACGTGGGCATCGGAACTACAGCGCCATCACAGAAGTTGGATGTGGCTGGGAATATGATATTGAATAGTGGCTCTGCCGTAGCCACATTACTGGCCGGAGCTGCAAATACCGGCACGAGCGGTAATTTAAGCATAGCTGCCAGGGACGGAGATGTGATGTTCAGGTTTTGGACGGACAGCGGCATAGCCCAGATTAATACTGCCGAAGGAGGATCCTGGAGCAGCGCTTCTTTTGATCTTGCGGAAATTATAAATTACGAAAAAGAAGCAAGTATAGAATCCGGGGATATTATAGTTTCTACGGGTCAAAAGAGCGGGAAGTCTTATGCCGACAAAAGCAGTTATCCTTACCAGGAAACAATAATAGGGATAGTTTCCACTCAGCCTGCTTTTGTCGGAGGAGTTCCTTGGGAAGATAACGCGATCAATTCTCCGATTACCTCCAAGGCTCTTTCTTTAGCAGGGCGTGTTCCAACTAAAGTTTGCACTGAAAACGGTCCTATTAAAGTCGGAGATTATTTGACTTCTTCTTTAATTCCCGGAGTCGCCATGAAGGCGACAAAGTCTGGGCAGGTAGTGGGTAAGGCAATGGAGGAATATAAAGAAAAGAATCCGAAAAAGGTTGGCAAGATCACAGTATTTGTTAATCCGGTCTGGTTCGGAGGCGACATCCAGAAGAAAACAGAGTCGCTTGAGAAAACCATACAAGAACAGCAGAAGCAGATAGAAGAGTTAAGAAAAGAGATTGGAGTATTACGTAAGGGGCGTCCTTTTAAGTGGATTCCCGGTAGGAATAAGGATTAAAAACAATAGGTTCAAGCTTTAATGTCGGACACCAGAACGTATTTAGCATTCTTAGAAACTGAAGGGCAGAATGCGAAGAGGCTTTACCTATGGGGAGGTGTGCGGGTATTATTAGAATTTAAAGTTACTGAACCGAACAGGGAAGACAAAAAATAGCTAACTTGTTGGGAGAACGTTAATCTTACGAGTTTTTTTTCTGTTCAAGACTACTCTTTAAATTTGAATGCAATTTCTTAATCGTTTCTAATTTTCCTAATGATTTATGCAATTTAGCTTCAGATTTATGTACTTTAGTTCCGAAGTCAGATATCAGTTTCTTTAACGTTTTTGTTTCAGTCCGGTTTCTTCTTTTGACTTCCATTTGTTCAATTTCTCTTTGCATTTGTTCGATTTCTGAATCTATATTAGCTTCACGCCTGGCTTCAGATTCCATTAATTTCTTATACATCGTTGGGTGTTTCATTCTCAGATAGATTTTAAATAGCTCATCATCCTGGAGCGCATTACAGATTCGTTCCATTATGTCAGGGGAGGGGAGTTTTCCGTGTTTCTCAATCTGGGTTATATAAACGGGACTAACATCGACATCATGGGCGAGTTCGTAAGCTTTTAAGCCAAGACTTTGACGCCTGATTCTAATAGCCGCCCCAAAGTTTTTCTCGCCTTTATTGGCTAATTCATAAACTTTTGAGTCAATCGCCTCAACTTCATTAATTTGGGATTCAAGAGCTTCGTAATCGGTCATAGCTGTATTATACGTAACAATTAATTAATTGCAAGTTAATTTTTTGCTTGACAAATAAAATGCCCGTGTTAATATTAATTAACAGTTAATTATGATAGTTGCTTTGTGGATGCAAGAACAGGGAGAATTATGGACAAGGAAATTCTCACGGTTGAAGACATCGCGGATATATTGCACGTGAAGCCCAATACTATCCATAGCAAACGCTGGAAAGAGAAAACCGGCTGTCCTTTAAATAAACACGGCAAAAGGTTGCTATCGCACGCTCCGGAGTTCTGGAAGTGGTTCGAATCGCATAAAAACGCATGAAAAGATATGTCGGCATAAAGGAAACTAAAGCAGGCAATTACCAGATAAACTTTCGTCTAAATAAAGGCGGAAGGAGGTTCTGGGAAACCGTCGAAGCTAACTCTATGCAGGAGGCTTCAAATAAAAGGGCGGAAATTATAGTCCGGAAGCAAAAGGAACTGGAAACCCCGGAAGCTGAGAAATTGCGGCTCACAAGCGGCTTTTCAACTGTCTGGGAAGGCATAAATGATGGTTTATTGGGAGAGCGCAAACCCAGGAAAACCCTGCTTCATTACCAGAAGGTCTTCTGGCGAATGTTCGGTGAATTCCGGAGTTTAAAATTCCCTTATATGCAGAATCCCAGTCAATTAACCTTGGCATTCTTTGAGCAGTATAAAGGCTATTATTCTAATGAACTGAATAGGCCTAAAGGGTTGAGGGGAGAATTGATCTACGTTAAGGCCATTATGAAGCGGATGTATAAGCTTGGGTTCTGTAGCGAGAAGATAATTAAAGACATAGCCGAACATATTAAGAAGCCCAGGCCGAATAAAAAGCAATATCCGGAGATCAGCAATAGCAAAATCAATGAACTCTTGGCTTTCGTAAAGCAGGACAGACCGGAATATTACCGGCCTATTTACTTTATGAAGCGGACAGGGCGCAGGGTTGAAGAAACCACGCTTATTGAGAGAAGAGATGTTATTTGGGAGGGAATTAAGCCGGTTAAGATCAATATCCGCGCAGAAATAACCAAGACCGACGAATACGCGCCTTTGAATAAGCTGGATTCAGAGTTGGAGAGCTTTATCAGCCAGGCATACAAGGAATCGGCAAAACATAAGGCTCCGTATCTATTCCTTACCAAACACGGAAAGAAACTGTATCAGCATAGCATTTGCGATTATCTAAAGGAAGTCAGCGAAAAGATCGTTGGAGTGAAGATTACTAATCATTACTTCCGGCATAGGTATTGGGTGGAGTGTGGAAAGAACAACGTGCCTATAGTGGATGCTATGGCTATATCGGGAAATAAAGATCCGGATGTCGTGATCGCATTCTACAGCCACAGCACGAGTGAAGGCCTGGCAAAAGTGCTTGAGCTGACGAGGGGATAATGTTATGATTATTAAATTAGGAGAGGGTTTCGGTGGTGTTTTTGGTGGTAAAAGGGACATTTTAAGATTAAATCTTAATGTATCCCTGCCTCTCCGCCAAAATTTGCCTCAATGCGAACTCTGGCAAATTTTGGCGAGATCTCGCCAAAAGCCAAAGGCTTTTGGCGGATCCGCCATACGGAAACAAATATGTATCACGTCTATATTTTGCTCAATAAAGCCAAGACTCGGACTTATACAGGTGTTGCCGAGGACGTTAATGAAAGATTAGCGGTGCATAATGCGGGTAGAGTCAAATCTTCGAGTCCTCATCGTCCTTATGAGATTATCCATACGGAATCATTTGAGACATTGATCGAAGCACGGCAAAGAGAGCGATTTTATAAATCTACCACTGGACGACGCAGAATAAAGGAAATGTTTTTTAGTCACCAATTACACTAATTGTGGACGCGAACTCTGGGCAGGAGGGTTCGGTTCTTCCTCAATGGACGGGGCAATAAGCATTTGCGATGCCTCCACGGAAATTTTTATATGATATGAAAGGAAAAATCATTCTCCATGCCAAGTGGCTTATCAAGGCTCCTCTAACAGAGGTGTTTAATGTAATGACTGACTTTGAGAAATGGCCTGAATATTTCCCAAAAGTTGCAGAATCTATACAAGTCGTGAGGCATGAAGGAAATAATTTGGAAATGAACGTAACCATCAAATCGTTCGGTCAAAAGTTTCCAGCAAAAATGAAAACCCGGATCCTTCCTGGAAAGGGGTTTGTTTCGGATAATGAAAGCCCTAAATTTGGAACTTCTGGCCACGAAGAATTATTGCTCTCTGAACGTCCGGAAGGAACCGTTATCGATTACACTTATCAAGTTGCCATCCATAAACGTTGGCTCCGTATAGTTGCACAACCACTGATTGGTTGGTTTTCCATAAAATACTGGCAGAAAGCTGTCATAGATGAACTAAGAAAAAGGCTCGAAAAAAACTAGGGACACACTACTTTCGATTTTTTAGCAGTCTTTGCAGGTTTAGTGAATACGGGTTCATCAAGGGTTATAAGCCAACCCATGCTTCGTTTGCGGTAGATTTTTATAAGTAATGGTATTTCAGGTAGTTGTAGGGTTCGCTTTTCGTCCACGACTACCCGCCAGTTTTTGGGTGAACCCTTCAGGCGAGAGCCATAGTAATTTATTGCTCTCGTTGTTGGGGATTCGAACTATTTAAAAGTAAGGTGATGGTAATGTCTCAGAGAATCCTTAGTACTATTTTCTTGACAATCGCAAGCCTCGCTATTATAGCGGAAATTGCTTTAGCCGATAATGAAGTATTGCTCAGGTATAATTTTAGCAAGGGGTGTGTTTCTGTTTATGATGGGACGATCGAGATAACTGATATAGGAGGAATTCCAACAGATGCGCATTATTATGGGGATGAAAGCAAAGCTTTGACTAGTTACACTTTCTCAATCCCTTTTACTTATAAAGAAGAAGTTGTGGATGTTGATAAAGCGGGTACGGCTACGGTCCGATCGACAAGAGATATTGATATTAATAATTACACATCACATGGCCGAGATCAAGCTTCAGTTAAGACAGTAAAAGCATGTTTGGATTTTTTTAAATTACTGAGGCATAGCCAGTGGACTACGTCCATTAAAAGAAATGGTGGAATATCAGACGTTTTGGAGGGAAGTATTTACGATGGTCAAGACTTGCCGATTTTCCCAGACGGCCCAGTAAAAATTGGGGATAGGCAACAAAAAATTGTTGAAACTCAGACTGGTGTTCCAGTAGAAATATCTTGGGAGTTGAAAGATTTAAAAGACAACAAGAATCAACAAAAAATCGCTTCGATAAATATGATACGTAAAATAAACAGAACCGAGCCAAGCAAAGACGTTTATATACAAAGGACTACCGAGAGCAGTACTAATATTGACTTTAACGTTGGGACTTCAATTATTCAGAATTTTCAGTTCAGTGACAGAATTGAGACAAAATTAATTGATACTAAAGGGAATGTTTTGTCTGGCAGATCAATGGGTAGGGTAAAGCTGATTATGACGCAACGTGTGAAGTAATAGAGGCGTCGATTGGTACGTCAAGGGATATTCTCTATCCCATGCTTACGCTTACGGTAAATTTCTATAAGTAACGGTATTTCAGGTAGTTGTAGGGTTCGAATTCCGTTCACGACTACCCGTTCTCCTTCGCTTCAAGACTTCTTCTGCTTCGCTTAAAAAGCCACGCAGAATTCGTTAGGAAGCTACGAAGAACGGAGTTTTTTAGGAAAGGGATGAGAACCCAAGGGGTGTGGGGAGACCGTCCCCACGCTTTCGGGGTTAACAGCCCGCATCGCCATGAAAATGGCGGGCGAGGCGCCATAGGGGCGGTGTTTCGATTTTGTTCAGCATTCCTTGTGTCCCAAAATCACTTGCCCGCAAAAATTCAGATAAGGAGATTTTTCGAAATGGACATTCCACGGATATTCAACATTACTGAAAGTGCTCACCGCATCCACAATCCGATCACACCCGGAAAGCTTGCCACTCTCGGCGCGGCGCTGCGTCTGGAATCGGGGGCCAGAGTGCTCGACCTTGGCAGTGGTTCGGGGGAGATGTTGTGCACCTGGGCACGCGATCACGGCATTATCGGCACCGGCATCGACATGAGCCGGTTGTTTACCGAGCAAGCGAAACTCCGTGCTGTAGAACTCGGCGTTGCCGATAAAGTAAAATTTATCCATGACGATGCTGCCGGATATATCTCTGATGAAAAGGTCGATGTGGCAGCCTGTGTCGGTGCCACTTGGATAGGCGGGGGAGTCGCCGGCACGATCAATCTTCTGGCGCGGAGCTTACGCTCCGGAGGGATCATCCTTATCGGCGAGCCCTACTGGCGGCAGTTACCGCCGACAGAAGATATTGCCAAGGGGTGTCTTGCCCACTCAATCTCGGATTTTCTCATGCTTCCGGAACTTCTTGCGTCTTTCGGCCGCATGGGCTACGATGTCGTGGAAATGGTTCTGGCTGACCAGGACGGCTGGGACAGATACGAAGCGGCCAAATGGCTCACTATGCGCCGTTGGCTTGAAGCCAATCCCGGCGATGAGCTGGCGAAAGAAGTTCGAGACCAACTGAACTCGGAACCCGGGCGCCACGCCGCTTACACGCGTGAATATTTGGGCTGGGGCGTGTTCGTGTTGATGCCGCGGTGATTCGTTGGCGTATCCGGGGGATCGTCAATGGATGTGCCGCGTAGCAGCTTGTGGCCTCGCCGAGATGTGATTACAGCAGAATTAATCGGAGCGCAGAATTCCCGAATGCCGAGTATTAATATGGTCTATCGGTAACGGTTACGGCTTTCTGACGTTACCGTAACCGAAAACCGATACGGGCTTCGTTACCATAGCCGTAGCCGGTATTTTAATGGCGGGCAAAGTCTCGCTAAATCATTAATGGCGGATAATACTTCAGGAAAGAAACTCCAGACTTTAGTTAAACAGGAAGCAGCATATTTCCTGAAGAATATTAGAGAATATGTTTCATATGTATTGCCGTAAGAGAATATAACGGAAATAGATAATCTCTTACAATAATTCTTTCAATTAACCGTCTATCCTGTTGAGCCCGGAATTCAAGACGCTGTTGCCGGCCGGCGGAGAAGGATCGGGTTATGTCAAATCCGCCTAATAGTAATTCCCGCATAGTCTATTCCACCGAGTACGGAAAAATGTGCCCCGATTGCTCCAAGCCGTTGATTTCCTGTATCTGCAGTCAATTGAAGAAAACCATTGCTCCCGCCGCAACAGGGCCGGCGAGAGTGCATTACGAGACGCAGGGCAGAAAAGGGAAAGGCGTTACCGTGATTTCCGGCCTGCCGCTGAATGAGGAAAAGCTTACGGCGTTTTCCAAAGAATTAAAACGCAAGCTCGGCGTCGGCGGGACCGTGAAGGATCTTGTCATTGAGTTGCAGGGTGACCGCAGGGAAGAGGTTGTAAAATTGCTGCGCGTGAAAGGGTATTCGGTGAAGTAAAGAGGGCTCTCCAGCTTATTCCATTCAGTGGAGTTTCAGTTGTCTACCACCCGTCTTTCTGGTATAATTATAATTTTCACACATCCTGCCTTGGGCAGGGAAAAAGAAAGTTCAGGCTTAGAAATATGATCACGGTCAATAATGTCACTCTGCAATACGGGCAGCGCAAGCTTTTTTCCAACGTCAACATTATTTTTTCTCCCGGTAACTGCTATGGGCTGATCGGCGCCAACGGCTCCGGTAAATCCACTTTCCTGAAGATCATTTCCGGAGAGGTCGAGTCTACCAACGGAGAGGTGTTGATCACTCCGGGCAAACGTATTTCGGTTTTAAAGCAGAACCAGTTCGCTTATGACGATTACACTGTCATAAATACCGTGATTATGGGGCATAAACGGCTCTATGATATCATCAGCGAGAAAGAACAAATATATGCCCGCACTCCTTTTACAGACGCCGACGGGATACGCGCTTCCGAACTGGAAGGGGAATTTTCCGAACTCGGCGGCTGGAGCGCCGAGGCGGACGCCTCCAGGCTATTGAGCGAACTCGGGATAGAGGAGTCTCTGCATACCGCGCAGATGACGCAGTTGGAGGCCGGCCAGAAAGTAAGGGTTCTCCTGGCGCAGGCTTTGTTCGGCAACCCCGACATATTGCTCCTGGACGAGCCTACCAATTATCTTGACGTTGACTCGCGCCTCTGGCTTGAGGAATTCCTTTGCGATTTCGAGAATATCGCCATCGTGGTTTCCCACGACCGGCATTTCCTGGATAAAGTCTGCACGCACATCGCCGATATAGATTACGGTAAGATAAAACTCTACACCGGCAATTATACCTTCTGGTCGGAAGCCAGCCAGCTGGCGGCGCGACAACGCAGCGAGGCCAATAAAAAGGTGGAGGAACAGCGCAAGGAACTCAAGGAATTCATTATGCGTTTCGCGAACAACGCCTCCAAGTCCAGGCAGGCCACCAGCCGCAAGAAGATACTCGAGAAACTTAACGTTGACGATATCGGACCGTCCTCGCGTAAATATCCGTATATCAACTTTGAACAGGGCAGGGAAGCCGGAGATAATATCCTGAACATCGATGACCTTTCTATGTCCGTGGACGGACAGCCGATGTTCGAGCGGCTGCGTTTTACCGTCAATAAAGGGGACAAAATAGCCTTCGTAGGCCCCAATGACCTGGCGAAGACAACGCTTTTTCAGGTATTGACCGGAGCGCTGCCACCGGAAAGCGGCAGCTATAAATGGGGCTCGTCCGTTTCCTGGGCTTATTACCCCAGGGACAATTCGGAGTTCTTTAAGTCCCCGGTGAGCGTTATGGATTGGCTTCGGCAGTTCTCTTCGGAGACCGACCAGGAATTCATCAGGGCGTTCCTTGCCCGTCTTTTGTTCACCGGGGAAGAGTCTTTGAAACCGGTGAATGTGCTTTCCGGAGGGGAAAAGGCTAAATGTATGCTCGCCAGGATGACGGTCATACAGCCGAACCTGCTTATATTGGATGAACCGACAAACCATCTCGACCTGGAAGCGATCACTTCTTTGAACCGCGGCCTGGAGAAATACCGCGGCACACTCCTTTTTTCTTCCCATGACCATCAACTGGTCCAGACAGTGGCCAACCGTATTATTGAGATTGGCCCCCGGAGCTGTATAGACCGCGCAGGGACCACTTTCGACGAATATCTTTCCGACGAACAGATCAAAACGCGGCGGCACGAGATGTATAAAATATAAAGAAATACGTATTACGTATAGAGTCATAAGGATGGTGTATTTAAAACCGGTCTTCGTAAAAACACATTCTTTGTTTTTCCATAACCCATAACCCGTTTTTCTGATTATGTCCGGTTTAGAGAAAGAAAAACTGTTGAGCGAAAAAATGTCCCGTTTCGGCGTGCGGGAAGAAGATATTGTGGAGAAATTCGTGCGTTCGCAGGGCCCGGGAGGCCAGAACGTCAATAAAGTCTCCACTTGCGTGCATCTGAAACATCTCCCCACGGGTATTGAAGTCAGATGCAGCGAGGAACGTTCTCAATACCAGAACCGCCGGCTCGCGCGGGAACTCCTCCTGACAAAGATCGAGAACGCGATCCTGGGTAAATTGTCGCAGGAACAGAAGCGCATAGAGAAGGTCCGCCGCCAGAAACGCCGCCGTTCCCGCCGGGCAAAACAGAAAATGCTTGAGGATAAACGACTGCATTCGGAAAAGAAAAGCCTGCGCGCGCCGGTACGCGTTAATGGCGTATAAGCGTATAGAACCGGGAGTAGAGAGTAAAAATAAATACATAAACAGATAAATAATAGTCCGGGTTATATGCGTTGAATAAAAATATGTATTTTCTTATCGGGGTGCCTTGTAATTGCCGCCGGCAAGTGCTATACTTCGAATGGAGAGTGGACAGTAACATAAGGAAAAGGTGAGGGTGTAGAAATTGTCCGCATCTCTAAGCCAAGAGTGAGGCTGTGAAACAGTAGAGAGAGCCTCGAGATACTCTTGGTTTTTTTTATTCCGGCAGCGGTCTCTCCGTTTTTTCTTAACGCGCTTTTTAGTGTTTTTCCGTCCTTCCCGTGGTAAAATAACCGATACTCGTAGACTTCACGGTAAAATCTGGTTTCAGGATAGGGCATTTATGGCTTCAAGCTGGGATAAATATTATCTGCCGGAATCTGACGGAACGGGTAACTCTACCTGCGTCAAAGGGGGGCATTTTACCCGGCCGGGTACTGAATTACCGGATAATCTGGATCTGAACCGGGAGTTCCTGGGCGCCTTTGAAGTTATGGAGCATACCGGAGAGTGTATCTTTGTCACCGGTAAGGCCGGGACCGGTAAATCCACGCTCCTGAAATATTTCAAGACGCACACCTTAAAGAACGCCGTGATATTGGCGCCTACCGGAGTGGCGGCCGTGAACGTCGGGGGACAGACTATTCATTCTTTCTTTAAATTCCCGCCAAGGCTTATTCAACCCGGGACTATCCGTAAAAAGCGCAACCGTAAGCTGATCAAGGAACTGGATACCGTGATCATCGATGAGGTCTCGATGGTCCGCGCCGACCTGATGGACGGGATAGATTACGCGCTTCGCATTAACAGGGACGCGATGGACGTGCCTTTCGGCGGGGTGCAGGTGATATTCTTTGGCGATCTATTCCAGCTTCCTCCGGTAGTGGAGCCGCAGGCGGCGGAGATCCTGGAAAGAGAATACGGCAGCCCGTATTTCTTCCAGGCGCGGGCTTTCCAGAAGATAAAACCGCGCTGTATAGAACTGAACAGGGTTTACCGCCAGGCAGACGGCCGTTTTTTGAATATCCTGAACAGGATACGGGAGAGGCGGCATGACGAGGATGACCTGGCGGCTTTGAACTCCAGGGCGGCCGGGAAAGCGGCATCAGGGGACGCGCGGTGCATTGTGCTTACTTCGACCAACCGGCAGGCAGGGGTGATTAATGAGCGCAGACTTGCCCTGTTGCCGGGTAAACCGCAGGCGTTCCGGTGTTCCGTGAATAAGGATTTTGATGAAAAATTGTTTCCTACCGAACCTCTGCTGAAATTAAAACCGGGCGCGCAGGTGATTATGCTGCGGAATGACCCGGATAAACGCTGGGTCAACGGCACTATCGCAGAGGTCGCGGAATTGTCGCAGGAGTCCGTAAGCGTGCGCATAGACGGCCAGTTGCACGAGTTATCCAGGATGAAATGGGAAAAGATAGAATATGAATACAACGCCGTTAAAGACAAGATAGAAGAAAGGGTTACCGGCACATTCGAGCAATTCCCGGTTAAGCTTGCCTGGGCGATCACCATTCACAAGAGCCAGGGGCAGACTTTCGACAACGTGGTCATAGACCTGGGTTACGGAGCGTTCACGCACGGGCAGGTCTATGTAGGCTTAAGCAGATGCACGTCATTAGAGGGGATAATTTTAAAGCAGCCTATCTATGACAGGGATATTATTTTCGACGAGCGTATTTACGAGTTCAGGCAGAAACTTTGTTCTCCTAATTCCTGAAGGATAACGGCGGTTTTTCCGCGGTGGAAATTGTTCCGATTGCGGGTATAATATAACCGTGGAATAATGGTTTCTACGGGAGGCAGAAGCTATGAGTGAATGGAAGTCTCCGGTTGAATGTCCTAAATGCGGCAGTTCCGACACTCGTTTTATTGAGCCTCTGGAAGATCTGTCGGTTTATGAGTGCAACCTCTGCGGCTGCCGTTTCGAAGTCACCGAAGAAGAATAACTGTTATCGCCTGAAGAGCAAAAAGGAGGTTGAAGATGAGATCTTTCCTGGTCGGCTTCGTGATAATGCTTTCGGTAGCGGCCGCGGTTTCAGTGTCGGTTTATAGAGGTATCGTTTCCAAGCACGCGGCCGTGGCCGCGAAATGGGGCCGGTTAGAGGTGAGATTGCAGAACCGGAATCTTCTTATTCCCGCGCTGGAGAAGAAAGTCCGCGAGTACGCCGACCATGAAGAAGCTATGTTCGCCGCTTTGTCTTCCGCCTCAGCCGGCTGGGATAAGGCTTCCGGTATGCAGGAGAGGGTCCGCGCGGCTTTAATCCTCGACGCGGCGCTGACGCATCTACTCCGGACCGCCGATAATTATTCCAAATTGCAGGCAGAGCCGGGGTTCATAAAATTGATGAAAGAATTGTCGGTTAACGAAGAGATCATTTCCGCGGAGAGAGGGCTTTTTAATGAAACTGTCCGGGAATATAATTCCGCTTTGAAGATTTTTCCCGGTAATCTGTTCGCGGCCAGGTATGGCTATAAACCATTCTCCGAATATCATAAAACGGAACAGAAGCCCAAGACTATAGGGCGCATTAAACTTTAGAACGGATAAGCTATTGTATGCTGGGGGAGATCAGGCGTTATTTCAACTCCCGAGATCATCGCCGGGATGACCACTTTTATGGCCATGGCGTATATCATATTTCTATCGCAGGTAAATAGCTTAAGGAGGCTAAAATGGGAGTGAAAAAGACCGGTGAGAAATATCATTGTAGCGTTTGCGGTAACGAGGTTGTGGTTACCAAAGTAGGCGGCGGGGAACTTGTATGTTGTGGTAAGCCGATGGAGAAAATAGAGGGATGATGCGCGTGAACCGGGACAAATGAGATAACCGAGAGGATAAGAAAAATACGGAACAACTTTTATTCTCCTGCGCAGAAGACCACGGGATGAATGCGCGTGGTGAATGGAAAGGTCTCATTACATAAAGAGAGGGCCTGCTTCGGAGAAATTCCGCTTAAATAGCAGATAAACCCCGGGCTTGAAGCCCGGGGAACTTCATTCATTTAAAAAGAAAGGATTTAATTATGTCTAAATCATTGAAAGGGACTCAAACGGAAAAGAATTTGCTGGCTGCTTTCGCCGGAGAATCACAGGCGCGTAACAGATACACTTATTTCGCAAGCGCCGCCAAAAAAGAAGGGCTGGAGCAGATATCGGCCATATTCCTGGATACTGCCGATAACGAGAAGGAGCACGCCAAGGTGTTCTTCAAATATCTCGAGGGGGGCGACGTGGAGATCACCGCGTCTTATCCGGCCGGTATGATCAAGGAAACAAAACTTAATCTTGCCGCTGCCGCCGCGGGGGAGAACCTGGAATGGACGACGCTTTACGCGGATTTCGGCCGCGTCGCCGAACAGGAAGGGTTCCCGGAGATCGCCGTGTCTTTTAAACAGATCTCCAAGGTCGAGAAAGAACACGAGGCAAGGTACAGGAAACTGCTTGTCAATCTCGAGCAGGGGAAAGTATTCAAGAAGGATTCTTCTGCGCGTTGGCACTGCCGTAACTGCGGATATGTGCACGAAGGCAAGGACGCGCCGCAGGAGTGCCCGGCTTGCAAACATCCCCAGGCTTACTACGAACTGCTGGCGGAGAATTATTAAGAAAAGCAGTCCATAGACCACAGACCATGGTCGATAGTCAATTCCGATCGACTTCCAAGATATTAACTATCGGACATTGGCTGTTCTTGTCTGTGGACTATGGTCTATCGACTATGGACTGGATTCTCCCGGAACCGGTTTCTATAAGAAGAGGTCATCAGAATGAGTAATAAAACTGTTATGTTTGTCGCCGTTGTTTCTTTATTGCTATCCGTTTCCGGCTGGGGAATGTTTCTCCGGGAGAAGGCGCGGCAGGAAGAAATGAAGGAGAAACTCGCGGATTACGTGCTCGCGCAGGTCGAAGAAAGAAAAAAGATGGAAGAATCCATCAAAGACCAATTGCGCCAGAAGAAACAGGAACAGGAAGTGGTTATGCAGCTTGAATACGAACGCCAGCTGCAGGATACGATAAATAACCAGCTGAAGCAATACGAGCAGGACAGGGAGGAGTTCATCAACAGGAGGTTCGATGATTTTCGTTCCTGGACCGGCGGCCTGGTGAAACAGGAACTTTCCGCTTTCAGCGGCAGCATAAAGAAGCCGCTGATGGAGAAACTCCGGGAATATGGACAACTGGCGGAAGAGACCGCGGCTGTCCAGAGCGCGGCGCTGGAGAAGCGTATGGAGGCTTATAAAGAAGAACTGGGGATCTCCCTGCGGTCGGCGATTGAAGAAGTGAAAGAAGAAATGCGTCAGGAATTTGCCCGCCAGAGGGCGGAGGCCAGGGCCGCTTTCGCAAAACAAAAGGAAGAACTGTACCGGGAGTTGCGGCATACCGGAGAAGCAGGCGCCGCTAATGCGCCCGGGACCGCGGCTAACCGGGAATAAGCGGTAATCCTCTTTCGGAAACAAGGAGGGATTTTTTTATTTGACAATATGATACTATCACAGTATCATATACCTATGAAGCTGCTTACAAGAGAGACAGATTACGCCGTGCGTGTCCTGGCCTGCCTGGCAGGCAAGGGTTCCGGGCAATCTTGCCCGGTCAGCCTGTTGCAGCGTGAATCCGGCATACCCAGGCCTTTCTTGCGCAGGATCACGCTGGCGTTATGCAGGGCGGGCATACTGGTTTCAAGCCGCGGTAAGAACGGGGGAGTAAAGCTGGCTGTCCCGGCTTCTGAAATAAACCTTTCCGGGCTGATCGGTGTTTTTCAGGGGGAGATCTCCCTGGGTAATTGTCTGTTCAGGAAAAAGATCTGCCCGGCCAGAAAGACCTGCGTCCTGCGCAGGAAATTACATAATTTAGAAGCGACCCTGCGCAGAGAGCTTGCCGGTATAACTTTGGCGTCGTTGTTAAAGAAAGATTAATTAAAAAAATGGTTCTGGGTATTGGGTTCTAGGTTCTGGGAGAAACAAAAGAGCGCGTGTTCTGAATAATAAAGCAAGTCAATAGATCATAGACTACAGATCCACAGTTCTAGAGGAAGGAGCAAATATGTTTTGTTATCAGTGCGAACAGACTGCAGGCGGCACGGGATGTACCAAAGGCGGGGTCTGCGGCAAGAGCCAGGATATCCAGAGTATGCAGGATATAACTTTATTCGGCTTAAAAGGCATAGCCGCGTATGCCTATCACGCCCGGGAACTCGGTTCCAAGGATGAGGAAGTGGACGCTTTTATGCATGAGGCGCTCTTTAAAACGATCACCAACGTCGATTTTAACTTCGATCATTACCTGGAAATGGTGCTGCGCTGCGGGAAGATCAACCTGAAAGTGATGGAAATGCTGGATAAAGCGCATACTTCCAGATTCGGCAATCCTTTTCCGGCGCGGGTCTTTACCGGCACAAAAGCCGGTAAGGGGATACTCATAACCGGTCACGACCTGCTTGATCTGTATGAACTTCTGCGGCAAACAGAGGGCAAGGGGATCAATATTTATACGCACGGTGAAATGCTTCCCGCGCACGGCTATCCGGAACTGCGTAAATTCAGGCATTTAGCCGGTAATTACGGCGGGGCCTGGCAGGAACAGAAAAAAGAATTCAACGATTTCCCTGGCGCGATACTGGCGACCACGAATTGTGTGTTGAATCCGCCTGCCGGAACATATCTGGACAGGTTGTTTACCGCCGGGGTTACCGGGATTGATTCTGCGGTACACATAAAGGACCGCGATTTTACTCTTTTGATAGAGAAAGCCCTGGCTTTGCCTGACCTGTCGGAGAACGCGGGAGGATACATACAGACCGGTTTTCACCATACTTTTATTTCCGGGGTGCTGGATAAACTGGTTGGATTGGTGAAAGAAGGAAAGATAAAACGTTTCTTCCTTATCGGCGGATGCGACGGCGCAAAGCCTGGCAGGAATTATTATACCAGTTTCGCCGAGGCCGTCCCCAAAGATTGCGTGATATTGACTCTGGCATGCGGAAAATACCGTTTTAATAAACAGGACTTCGGGGAGATAGAAGGCATTCCGCGTCTGATAGATATGGGGCAATGTAACGATGCCTATTCAGCGATACAGACGGCGGCCGCGTTAAGCAAGGCATTCGGCGCCGGTATCAATGAACTGCCGCTTACGCTGGTGCTTTCCTGGTTCGAGCAGAAAGCGGTGGCGATATTGCTTACGCTGCTTTCTTTGAACATCAGAAGTATGCGCATCGGGCCTACGCCTCCGGCGTTCATCAGCGCGAACGTCTTTGAATTCTTGAAAAAGGAATTCGACCTGCGTTTGATCGGCGATTCACCGCAAGAGGATCTGAAGGCGATACTGGCGGGGAAGTAAGTAAGAGAGGTGAATAATAGAACAATCAATAGAGAATAGACCACGATTGAGTTCTTGTTTGTCTACTTGTTCTATTGTCGACTACTCTGTTTAGATATTTAAGAGCAAAACACAAGAAACTTGAACAATAGATTTTCCTTCGTTAAAGCTTCGCAGAATATCGTTCTTCGTAGCTCCCTAACAAATTCTGCGTAGCTTTTTAAGCGAAGCAGAAGAAGTTTTGGGACGAAGAAGAACGGAGGCGGGAGGATTCGAACCTCCGAGGGGCTTACGCCCCTTCCGGTTTTCGAGACCGGTGCACTCAACCAACTATGCGACGCCTCCAGAGTTATTTGCCGAAGAATTTATTTATACCAGAAAATGCCCCAAAAAGCAAACGCTGAATTGCGCTTGTTCTCCTATGCATAAATCCGGTGATGAATGCGCAGGATGAACGGGAACGTATCGCTGCGCAAAGAGTGTGACTGCCTCGGAGGAATTCCGCTTAAGTAATAGAGAAAACCCAGGCGCCTATCCTGGGTCCTTAGACAAGTTTAAATGGTGAACAAAGTCGAATCCGTTCAGGATAAACTTAGCCGAAAAATTAGCCGGGTAACTTCATGTCAGTTATAACTAAATGTCAATTCGGGAGGCAATATCTTCATTATACAATTCATTTGCCTTTTGGCAGGTTTTTTGGTATAACTAAAACAAGCAGTTTTCATGGCGCGTGGATAAATCTGATACTTTCTGCAGAGAAAATCCCCGGAATATCGCAAATTCCCATTGTAATTTTAAGGCTCTTTAATAGTAACGGAGCCGTGCGGTGAGTCTTATATCGTTTTTAGAATAACTAAGGAGGTAGGAAAATGCGTAACTGGATAGTTTTTGTTCCGGTATTGATGCTGGCCGGATGCGCGTTTGTGTTCACGGATGTCAACACCAAGGATTTTAGCAGCGTAAAGGCGGGAATGAGCGCGGCGGAAGTTACAGATACTCTCGGCGTCCCTTTTCAGACCAGCAAAGAGACCGTTGCCGGCAAAGAATATGAGATCTGGGTTTACCCCGCGGATAAAATACATCCTTCAGCCGCTTCCGGAAAGAGGATAGGCGTCAGCGATTACGAAGTTTTATTCACGGACGGCAAAGTGGACCAGTGGCGCAAGACCAGAACCATCGCCCAACCCGGTTACCAGGCTCCCACTAAGGCGATTAAAGCTGATTAGTTCCAAAAGAAACCGGGTTCTAGGTACTCGGTTCTGGGTTCTGGGAAAAGCAAAAATCCTGTTTTAAGAGTTCAGAAGGATACGGGATCCCGCCGCAAGTAAGTTTCTACAAGAGGGCGGGAAACGGGCACGCCTGGTCACGCGAAGCGTGATCCCGCAGCCAATAAGGTTTTAATCGGAAGGCGGGAAAAGCGGCAGCCCTAGATTTTTCTTTGTATTTACTGTGGTCTATGGACTATTAGCCATGGACTGCTTCTTATATTTGGAGAGGTGCCGGAGCGGTCGAACGGGCACGCCTGGAAAGCGTGTGAGCTGAAAGGCTCCCAGGGTTCGAATCCCTGCCTCTCCGTTTTTCCTGCCTTCTGCAGGAAAAACAGAGAATCGAAAATCGAGATTAGAGATTTGATATGGAAGTTTTCGATTCGGTCTAATTTCAATTATCGATTGCTCACGTTTTAGTGTTTTTTAAAATAACAGAGAATCGAGATTCGAAATTTGATGTAAGAGTCTATACTACATAACCTACTCCTTAAGTAACGGAGATGGCGTTGAGCCTGAAATTCTACAAAGGCAGCTTTCTGAAAACGGAAGCTGCCTTTTTCAATTTTCTGCGTAGAAACCTCAGGCTTTTAAGCCTCTGGACGAATGCGCAGAATGAATGGGAACGTATCGTTGCGTAAAGAGAAGGACTGCTTCGGAGGAATTCCGCTTAAGTAACAGAGAAACCCCTGGGGCCTGTCTTGAGCCATTCGACAAGTTTTAATCGGAGCGCAGAATTCCCCGGTTTTCAAACCGGGAATGAATGCGCAAAGCGAAGCCTCGCCAACGCATCAGTGGCGGGCGAAGCCTCGCCAATGCATCAGTGGCGGACGAAGCCTCGCCGACGTATTAGTGGCGGGCGAAGCCCGACAATGCTTTAGTGGCGGGGGATAATTCAGGAAAGAAACCCCGGACTTTAGTCCGGGGAGTATTCATTTAATATTTAAACCACTGTTGTGAACTTCCCGTCAATGCGTTTTTCTTATCCGGGATTGTTTCTTCCGCTTTTGGCCTGATCGCGATGACAATCTGCGTAATATCATTGAATAAATAGTCCTTCCTTGGATTGCTGTGAATAATCCCGGCAAAACATTGACACTAAACGATAATTATGGTATCTTAGTATACCTAAGTAATACTTTTCATACTAAGCATACAGACAGGGGCGGTCTTTTTTAAAGAAACAATTATGGAAGGAGCAGGAAATGGGCAATCTTAAGAAATTCTACGGCAAGGTCCCCGTGGGGACTAAAGGCCAGATTGTTATTCCGGCGGAAGCGAGGAAAGTGATGGGTATCAAGCCGGGGGACAACGTGATCATTATCTCCGGACCGCCCCATCACGATAAGATAATCAGCATTGTTCCTGAAAATGAGTTTAACGAGTTCTTGAAATTCTTTGAAGAACACGTCGCTAATCTGAAGAAAGCCGTTTCCAAGCCATAGTAGTGCGCTGTAAAATTAGTTTTTAGTATGCCAGCGCACAGAGTTTGCCATAGGCAGACGGTCAACTCTCTACTTTCGATTCTCAAGTATTAAGAACATTGTTTAACAATGTAGTATTAATAAACGTCATCCGGAGAGAAAATGTATAGTAGAATAAATTATTTTTTCCGCAGGTCTTTTCTTATTTTCCTGTTCTTAGGGGTTTCAATTTTGCTGTTTATGACGATGTCCGGTTGTGCTAAGCAAGCCAAACCGTTACCGCAGCGTCCGGAAGCGGTCGTGGTCCAGGTGCGTCCGGAGCGGTTAGTCGTCACTACCGAATTACCCGGCCGCACAAGCGCATTCCTTGTCGCTGAAATCCGGCCCCAGGTCAACGGCCTTATCCAAAAGCGTTTGTTCACTGAAGGTTCCGAGATCAAGGCCGGCCAGGTGCTCTATCAGATCGATCCCGCCACTTTTCAAGCGGCGTTCGATAAAGCCAAAGCTAATCTGTCAGCTATACGGTCAAGAGCCGGCCGCTACAGGGAAGCGTTGCTTGATAATGCGGTCAGCCGGCAGGATTTCGATGACGCGGAGGCCGCTTTGAAACAGGCCGAGGCGGAACTCGAGACCGCCCGTATCAATCTTGCTTATACCGGTGTTGTTTCACCGATATCCGGGCGCATAGGGGCTTCCAGCGTAACGGAAGGCGCCATTGTGACGGCGTATCAAGCCATGCCTCTGGCGACCATCCAGCAGCTGGACCCTATTTATGTCGATATTCCGCAGTCTACTGCCGAGTTACTGCGGCTGCGGCGCAGCCTGGAAAACGGGCGTCTTAATCACGATGGAACGGAACAGGACAAGGTAAAACTCATTCTTGAAGACGGCACACCGTATTCTTTGGAGGGGACGCTTCAATTCCAGGATGTTACGGTGGATCCTACGACCGGGTCGGTCATTTTGCGGGGGATATTCCCGAATCCGGAAAATGTCCTTTTACCGGGTATGTTCGTTAGGGCGATTATTATAGAAGGCGTCAATGAGCAGGCCATTCTTGTCCCGCAGCAGGGGGTCTCCCGTAATCCTAAAGGCGAGCCGTTCGCATTGATCGTGGACGCTGAAGATAAAGTCCAGCAGCGGATGCTTACCCTTGACCGGGCCGTCGGCAACAAATGGCTCGTTTCTTCGGGCCTTAATTCCGGTGATCAAGTGATCGTTGAGGGAATTCAAAAAGTCAGGCCCGGCGTTTCAGTAAAAGTTGTCCCGTTTGAAGAGAAAATTCTTCAGCCGTCCGCGAATACGAAATAAACGGAGAAATCAATGTTATCTAAATTCTTCCTTGATCGTCCGGTTTTTGCCTGGGTAATCGCCATCATCTTGATGGTTTTGGGTTTGTTGAATATATTTCAATTGCCCATATCGCAATATCCGCCCATTGCGCCGCCTTCCATTGCCATCAGCGCCGTCTATCCCGGGGCTTCGGCAGAGACGGTGGAAAATACCGTGACCCAGATCATCGAACAAAAAATGACCGGATTTGAAGATCTGCTTTATATGTCCGCCAAAAGCGATTCTGCGGGTTCCTCCCGTATTGAGTTGACTTTCAGAGCGGGGACAGATCCGGATCTTGCCTGGTCCAAGGTGCAGAATAAACTGCAGCTCGCTTTGCCCAGTCTTCCGTCGGTGGTCCAGAGTTCCGGCGTCAAGGTCAGCAAATCCACGCGTAATTATCTGATCATCGTGGGCTTGATCTCGGATGACGGCAGTATGAACGGTAATGACTTGCGGGATTATGCCCAGTCCAATCTGGAAAAGGTGCTGGCGCGCGTGCCCGGAGTAGGCGAGGTCGAGAATTTTGGTTCGCAGTATTCGATGCGCGTCTGGCTTAATCCCGATAAGTTGACCGATTATAAACTTACTGTGGCGGATATCGTCGCGGCGGTGAAGGTTTACAATGTGGAGGTTTCTTCCGGCCAGTTCGGCGGGCTTCCGGCAGTGGCCGGACAGCGCCTGAACGCTTCTATTGTTATCCAGAATTTACTCCAGACCCCGGATGAATTTGCCGATATTCCGCTGCGGACCAATCCCGATGGTTCCATTGTACGGATCAAGGATGTGGGCCGGACTGAACTGGGGACAGAATCTTACGATGTCGAGGCTTTCTACAACGGCAAGCCTTCCGCGGCTATGGCCATCCGTCAGGCCCCCGGCGCCAACGCGTTGAACACAGCCGACGCGATCAAGGCGAAAATGAAAGAAATGAGCCAGTATTTCCCCCAGGGTATGAAAGTGGTCTATCCTTACGATACGACCCCTTTTGTGAAGGTAGCTATCGATGAGGTGGTTAAGACTCTTTTTGAGGCGATCCTGCTGGTTTTTCTGGTTATGTTTTTGTTTATGGGGAACCTGCGGGCCACGTTGATCCCGACCATTGCCGTGCCGGTGGTCTTGTTGGGGACATTCGCGGTGCTGGGATTGTTCGGGTATTCGATCAATATGTTGACTATGTTCGCGATGGTCTTGGCCATCGGTTTGCTGGTCGACGATGCCATTGTGGTCGTGGAAAATGTGGAGAGGATAATGGCCGAAGAGGGGCTTTCTCCGCGGGAAGCCACCGCCAAGTCCATGGGCCAGATCACCAGCGCTTTGATCGGTATCGGTCTGGTGCTCGCGGCGGTTTTCGGACCTATGGCGTTCTTTGCCGGCTCGACCGGCGTCATCTACCGGCAGTTTTCCGTCACTATTATCGCTTCTATGTTGTTATCGGTGGTCGTGGCTTTGGTTTTGACGCCTGTCTTATGCGCCTCATTGCTTAAACCGGTAGTCAAGGGACATAAGCCGGGGGAAAACGCGGTTTGGTTCCTGCGTCCGTTCTTTCTGCAGTTTGACCGCGTTTTCTTCTCGATCAGGGATAAATATGTCAAAGTAGTGAGATATTCTCTGGCAAAGAAAAAACGTTTTCTGTTCGGCTATGCCGCGATATTAGGGGTGATCTGTTTCGTGTTCCTGCGTTTGCCCACGGGATATCTGCCGGATGAAGATCAGGGGATGCTGCTTGCTCAGATACTGATGCCGACAGGCGCCACTATGGAGCAGACCCAAGTCGTCGCGGATGAAGTCCAGCGTTATTTCAAGGAAAACGAAAAAGAGGCGGTGGAATCCTGTATGACGATCGCGGGCGCCGGATTCTCCGGCAGAGCGCAAAATAACGGTATGGTGTTTGTCAAGCTGAAGGACTGGGAACTGCGCGGCCGGAAAGATTTGAAAGCCAAGGCCATCGCCTCCAGGGCTATGAAGAATCTCTCGCCGATCATCCGCCAGGCAATGGTTTTCGTTTTCCCGCCTCCCGCGGTTGTTGAATTGGGTAATGCCCAGGGCGTGGATTTCCAGCTGGTGGACCGCGGCGGACTCGGCCACGCGGCCTTGATGGACGCGCGCAACCAGATGCTGGTTATGGCGGCCAAGGATACCCGGTTAGCCAGTGTCCGTCCCAACGGAATGGAGGATGTTCCCCAATTCCGGGTAGATGTGAATTGGGAAAAAGCCGGCGCGCTGGGGCTCTCCATTAATTCGATCCATAACACCATTTCGGCGGCTTTCGGCGGCGCTTATGTGAATGATTTCATCCAGGCCGGACGGGTAAAGCGGGTTTATGTGCAGGCGGACGCTCAATACCGTATGCTTCCCAGGGATCTGGAAAGACTTTATGTGCGCAATAACGCCGGGAAGATGGTCCCGTTTACGTCGTTCGCTTCGACGCGCTGGACGTCAGGTTCTCCTCAACTTGAGCGTTTTAACGGGTTTCCGTCCCTGAATATCTGGGGTGAACCCGCCCCGCACCGGAGTTCCGGCGAGGCTATGCAGGCTATGGAAGATATATCCTCGAAATTACCGAAAGGCATCGGTTATGACTGGTCCGGGCTTTCTTATCAGGAGCGGATGGCAACGTCACAGGGGCCGATTCTTTACGCGTTTTCCGTTTTAGTGATCTTCCTTTGCGTGGCGGCTTTGTATGAGAGCTGGAGCATTCCATTCGTCAATTTACTGATGCTGCCGCTGGGCGTCTTCGGCGCGTTGATGGCGACTTCTTTGCGGGGACTGCCCAATGATGTTTACTTCCAGATCGGATTCTTGACGACGATGGGGCTTTCGACCAAGAACGCCATTCTGATAATCCAGTTCATTAAAGAACAGATGCATCATCAGGGGCTTGGACTTGTAGAGGCGACACTGGCGGCCGTAAGGATCAGGTTCCGGCCCGTGATTATGACATCACTGGCGTTTTTCTTCGGAACGCTGCCGTTGGCCGCCGCCACAGGCGCCGGCGCCGGCGCTATGAATGCCATCGGCACTGCGGTCACCGGCGGGATGCTTTCCGCTACATTCATCGACCTCATTTTTATTCCGTTGTTCTTTATTATTATATCCCGCTTTTTCGGCCCCAAGAAACAGCAGACCACGGCTGCCGGTGCGGATGTTACGGATCTGCCGGGAAAACATTGATATGAGACTAATACCCTTTTTACTTTCAGGAATTATTTGTTTTAGCGGCTGCACTCTGGCCCCGAAATATGACCGGCCGAAAGCCTCGATTCCCGGCACTTGGCCCGGCGGAGAGGCTTATTTGCCGGCACAGCCGGCGCAGAGCGTTCCCGATGCCGCGCAATTGAAATGGCGGGAGTTTTTCACCGATCCGAAACTGCAGCGGATCATCGAGACTGCTCTTGAGAATAACCGGGATTTAAGACTCGCCGCGTTGAATGTGGAAAGAGCGCGCGGATTATACGGCGTTCAACGGGCTGAATTGTTCCCGGCACTTGATGCGCAGGGAGGTTTCAGCAAAGAACGTTATTCTTCAGATTATGTGAGCTCCGGAGCCTCGAGGAATACCGAGAAATACAGCGTCAATTTAGGTATCACTGCCTGGGAGGTCGACTTTTTCGGCCGTATCCGCAGTTTGAAACAAAAAGCTTTAGAAGAATATTTGAGCACGGAAGAGGCCCGCCGCGGAGCGCAGATCGCGCTCATTTCCGAGGTTGCCCTGACCTATCTGACCATTGCCTCCGACAGACAAAACCTTAATCTGGCCCGTTCAACTCTTGAGACACAGCAGGGAGTTTACAATCTGGTCTTGCGTAAATATAACGTTCAACTGGTGAATGAGATAGATCTTTCCCGGGCGCAAACCCAGGTGGATGCGGCCTATGGAGATGTGGTGCGGTATACGCAGCAGGTGGCCAAGGACCAGAATGCGTTGAACCTTTTGGCCGGCGCTCCTGTGCCGGACGAGCTCCTGCCGTTTGACCTGGAAAGCGTCAGGCCGCTTAGGGATATTTTCCCGGGTTTATCTTCCGAGGTGCTTTTTAAACGGCCTGATATTATGGAAGCCGAACATCAACTAAAAGGCACCTATGCAGATATCGGTGCGGCCCGGGCCGCTTTCTTTCCCAGTATTTCTCTGACAACTACCCTTGGTTCCGCAAGTAAGGATTTCTCTGATTTGTTTAAAACAGGTAAGGAGACATGGACCTACGCTCCGAAAGCAGTGATGCCGATCTTTGATGCCCGCACCTGGTCGGCATACAGGATCAGTGAGGCGAATCGGAAGATCGCGCTGGCCCAATATGAGAAAACCATCCAGACTGCTTTCAGGGAAGTGGCCGACGTTCTCGCCGTGCAGGGGACGGTGGATAAACAAATAATGGGTGAACAATCCATAGTAGATTCAGCGCGGAAGATCTATGATCTTTCAAGTAAACGCTATGCCGGCGGGATTGATAGTTATCTAAGCGTTCTTGATGCGCAGCGGTCGCTTTATAGCGCACAACAGGGGCTCATCTTCGCGAAGCTTGCCAAACTCGCCAACGAAGTGAGGGCATATGCGGTGCTGGGCGGAGGCGGGCTGGAGGATAAGCGGTCAGAGAAACGGGGCAGCCGGGATCTCGTTCAAGAAAATGTTCTTTCATCGTTGGGTTCTGAAGCCGGCAAGCTTAAGCATTGAATGACCTTAAAAAATGGTGTTATGAAATATTTATCATGGCGGGCGCAGATACAAAATAAATACTATCATTTGTTGATAGTGTTAATCGCCTTCTTTTTTATTGTACCGTTCAGTATGAGTAAAGAAATACGTTATTTTGTATTTCCGTTGATGTTTTTATCCGGTATTCTATTTTCTCTCCGGGCGTTAGAAGTAAAAAGATCAGTATTTATTATGATCGCTTCAACCGGGACATTAGCGGTTTTTCTCGCATTATTGTTTGAATTCTTCAATATCTCAGTCTTCGGGGCGATCCTGCATGAAATTCCCATTGTGATTTACGCCTCTTTTTTATCGATGTCCATAGTACTTTTAATTATCAAAATGTTCTCTCTCTCGAAAGTGACCAGCGATACGATAGCGGGCGGCATCAGCGTTTATTTGCTCTTAGGATTTTTGTGGACAGTTCTTTACTATGCTATTTATATACTTGATCCCCGGGCTTTTAATTTCTCCTCCCAATTCAATGAATATAGCTTGTTTTATTTCAGTTTTTCCACCCTTACGACGCTTGGCTATGGGGATATTTATCCGGTTAATAAGCTGGCGATGTCGTTTTCTAATCTGGAAGTTATTACCGGACAGATGTATATCGCGATTTTTATTTCCAGGCTCGTGGGACTGCATATAGCTATCAGTAGAAAATAGGCCGAAGATGTCTAAAAAGATTTGTTTATTGATTATTTTAGTGTTTTTTGTCTCCGGCTGCGCGAGCGTGCGGCATGCCGTTCCTGAAAGTCTATTAAATGATGTGCGCATTTCCGGGATGCGGGATATCAGGGCGCTTAGCGGCTGTCCTAGCGATTCTTTTAAGAAAGATTTTGTTAAATTGCTGGAGGATGAACAGCGGAACTTAACTATTTTTGACTTTAATGTCAGCCGGACTTATTCTATACTCGCGATTTCCGGCGGAGGCGCTAACGGCGCTTACGGGGCGGGAGTATTAAATGGATGGTCGCGGTCAGGAACGCGTCCGGTCTTCAAAATAGTTACCGGCATCAGCACCGGAGCGATAATAGCGCCGTTGGCTTTCTTAGGGAGCAATTATGATGATAGATTGAAAGAATTCTATACCAGCTATTCCACGAAAGATATCGCACGGATACGATTGCCTTTCGGCAGTTCTTTCGCAAGCACGCGTCCTTTGAAGAAGCTTATTGATCGGTATTTTGATGCAGCATTGCTCAAAGCTATAGCCGTCGAGTATAATAAAGGCCGCAGGCTTTACGTGGGAACTACTAATTTAGACGCGCAGCGCCTTGTTATCTGGGATATGGGTAAGATTGCTTCAATAGGCGATAATAAGGCATTGGATTTGTTTCGTAAAATAATCCTGGCTTCGTCATCTATTCCTATCGCGTTCCCGCCTGTTTATTTGGAAGTGGAGGTTAATGATAAGAAATATGAGGAGATGCACGTTGATGGAGGCATAAGCAAACAAGTATTTTTTCTTTATGATGTTTTGCAGGGGTTCGATAATGCCCTTAAAGAAAAGAAAATAGATATTTCCAGGAATAAGTACAGTATTTATGTGTTAAGGAACGGTTATGTCGATGCCTGTTATAAGGAAGTCCCGGATAAACTGATGCCGATCTTGGAGCGCACCGTTGATTCAATAACAAATGCCCAGGGGGTCGGTGATCTGTATCAACTATACGTTTTTGCAAAAAGCGGCAAAGGTGATTTTAATCTTGCGTATATCCCCGCGACTCATATATCTAAAGCCAAAGAACTTTTTGACCTGGCTGAAATGCGGGCACTGTTTGATCTTGGTTCTGTAGAAGCGGAGAAGGGCTATAATTGGAAGAAAATACCTCCTGGGCTAGATAAAGAGGATTAAGAATAACAGCAAAACGTTGTTGCTGATTTTCTCGTCAACAAAAATAATCAAGATGGTAGATTCAAGTCGCTAACGCAACAATTCAGCGAATTTTTCATGAGGCGTAGACCAGCCAAGAGTTTTTCTTGGCCGATCATTTAATTCATCCTGTACCTTTTTGAGTCTTATTCTTGAGAT
>Ga0074198_1000512_pt1 | contig 39253 bp, 38 predicted proteins | sample EPASupsiteSAE323_FD_64527 | JGI IMG/M metagenome (GOLD analysis project Ga0074198, IMG submission 64527) | Bioremediated contaminated groundwater from EPA Superfund site, New Mexico - Sample SAE3-23 | ecosystem: Environmental > Aquatic > Deep subsurface > Groundwater > Contaminated ... | reverse complement strand
AAACTGATTGGTCTGGACGATAATAGATTATCGAATTTCTATCGGTCAGTTCTAAATTTAAATTCTCTTTATCTTTTAAATATTCCTCTGGTAGAAAATTCTTTTGTTCAAAACCTAAATCTTTAATCTTATTAACGATTGATAAATTTAAAAACTTACCTTGAGATTTAAAGACAGGAAAAATTATCACTATTCTTCCATTTTTTTTAAGTATTTTTTTGAATTCCCCAAAAGCTCTTAAATATAAACTTTCTAGGTTTCTTATTTCATAAGAAGCTTGACTTAAGCTAAAGGATTTTTTTGGTGTTCCTAAAAATGGTTCAGTCACAATTGCCTCTATTGTTTTATTCTCAAATTCTTTGGAAATATTTATCACATCAGCTTTTTTTATTTTTATTGAATATTCACTTTCTTTAATTTCTTTATAATTTTCAAACAACCATTTCAAATTAGCCTTACTATCATTAATTGCTTTATCACTAATATCCGTCCCCATTATGTTTTTAAAACCCAATAAAACCATTTCTTCTAAAATCGTTCCACTGCCACAAAAAGGATCAAAAACTAAATCGTTTTTATTTTTGCCTGATAAATTTATCATCATTTTTGCTAACTTTGGTGGAATCATTCCTGATTTAGCATCTCTGTTTGGTCGATTATAATCTCTAAAACTATAACTCTCATAATCCTGTACATCCAAAGTTTTTCCAATATAAACCGTATCTTCTCCAATTGCCAAAACTAATTCAAAACCATCTGTTAATAATTTATTTTTATCTACTGATACTGTTGACAAAATTCTTTCTCTAAGTGGCAAAAATCCAGTTTTAATACCATAAGTTTTTAATTCATCTCTAAAATCCCTACAAATTGTTGGAGCTAAATACCAAGAATAATTTAAATCTTTAAAACGACAACCAGAACCATAGACACTCAATCCAAACATCAATTTATCTTTATTTTTTGGGACAAAAAAATCAATAAAATCATAATTCACCAAATCATGATTTTTAAAAAATAAATCTAGTGGAATTGTTTTATAAATCTTAATTAATTTTGCCGTACTTCCAAATATGTCGATACTAATATGTTTTTCTAATTCAATCTCAGTTTCTATAATTAAAGTTTCTTTCGAAGATTCAACAATAGAAAAATCTATAGCTTTATTAGATAAAACATTAATAATCTCTACTTTACATAAAGAATGATTATTTCCCAAAGCAAAACAGTAAGTATATTTATTATTCATAATTTATTTTGTTGCCCTGCATGGATTCGAACCACAATACTCAGCTCCAAAGGCTGATGTCCTACCATTAGACGACAGGGCAATGTCAATAATGTGCCGATGGAGGGACTTGAACCCCCACACCTTTCGGCATACGCACCTCAAGCGTACGTGTATACCAATTTCACCACATCGGCCTAATTTTTAAAGTAATCGGTGGCCGCTGAGGGACTCGGACCCCCGACATCTTCGATGTAAACGAAGCGCTCTACCAACTGAGCTAAACGGCCCAAATAAAAAATGAGCGGGAAACGGGATTCGAACCCGCGACCTTCTCCTTGGCAAGGAGACGCTCCACCAATTGAGCTATTCCCGCAATGTGCCGAAGGTCAGACTCGAACTGACATCCCAGGTTTTTCAGACCAGTGCCGTGACCATCTTGGCTACTTCGGCTTAGAAGTGAGATTATTATATCAAAATAATATTATTTTGTGCCAAGGGCGGGACTTGAACCCACATGTCTTGCGACACACCGTTCTGAGCGATGCTTGTCTACCAGTTTCAACACCTTGGCAATACCAAAAATTCTAACATACCAAAACCAAAACTAATTCTATTTATCGAATAACAACATTGGGACGTAGAGTAGGTAATCCAATAAACGGTTGTTCGTCATCTAACGACGTTGTGGATTTTTTTATACCATCTAAATCAACCTTAAAACTATTATCCATTCCTCTCGGAATAGTTGTTTCAACAGCATCAGACCCAAAATATAATTGACTTACTAAAAATTGTTCTATTCTAGAACTCATAATAGATAGTTAATTAATAACTTAATGGCATTTTACACCTAAAACTTTAATTAATGTAAAATAAACTATGAGACAAAGCACTCTGATGTTTTTATTAAAAGACAATCAAATTCTTCTAGCTATGAAAAAACGAGGATTTGGAATAGGAAAATGGAATGGGGTTGGAGGAAAACAACACGAAAATGAATCAATTGATCAAACCGCTATTCGTGAAACTCAAGAAGAAATCGGTATTACAGTTAAAAATATTAAACAAGTTGCCAATTTAGATTTCTTTTTTCAAAACGACTCAGATTGGGATCAACAAGTAATTGTTTACACTACCACTGAATGGGATGGTGAGCCAATAGAAAGTGAAGAAATGAAACCCCAATGGTTCGATCTAGATAAAATCCCATTTGATCAAATGTGGGCAGACGACAAATTCTGGGTACCACAAATGTTGGCTGGTAAAAATATTATCGCTAAATTTGTTTTTAACGATCAAGGTAAAATAGTTGATCAAACCATCAATGAAATCTAATATTTCCAAAAAAGACATCGAATCTGGTAAAAACATTATTGAATTGTTACAACAAAAAAATCCCAAACTTTTACCTCATCAATTAAAAGAGATAATTTCTGGATATAAAAAATTTTCCGTATCTTTAGAAAAATTTGGTATATGGATCTCTCCAAAAGCCAGATCTAAAAAGTTTAGACAAAAATATAGTAAAGTTATTCTTTTATTTTCTGGAGTTACTGCTGGAGGTAAAGACGCTATTCGAGAAGAAATCGAAACTTTAGCTCCTAATCTTTTTAAAAAAACTGTCACTAGTACTTCTCGTCCACCTAGAGAAGGGGAGATCGAAGGTAAAGATTATTTCTTTTTTGAAAGCTCAAAATTATTTCGATTGTCAATCAAAAATCAAGAATTTTTAGAATATATCAAGAGAGGTGAGCATTTTTATGGTTTACCAAAAAAAAGTTTAGATGAAGCTCTTACTAGTGATTCACCAGTTGTTTATTCTCAAATTGAAATGAGTGGTTGGTCAAAAACAGAAAAATATTTAAACACTATCAGTCAAAGTCAGACTCTTATTCTTAAAGTTTTTGTTCTTCCAGATATGAATTTTTCCGATTATCAAAAATGGTTAACCGAAAAAAGAACCAACGAAGATATTGATATCCGTCTAGCCAAGACTGGTTGGGAAATAAAAAAAGCTCCAAAAAAAGCCGATTTTATTGTCACCAATCGAATCAGAGAAGATAAAAAATTTCTCAATCTTACTGCTAAAGCTATTATTAACCAAATAGCTGAGTTTTTAGATCATCCTTCATTTCCAACTTTTCCACCAGAATTTACTATCAATGAAAAACTAAAAAAATCAAAAGATACCGAAGCTATTCTGTCTTTCCACAATTCTATTTAAATCTTAAATTAAGATATAATAATACGAGATATGAGTATTGATAGTTCATTAAATTTTGAAGTTAAATCTATTGAAATATCAAAAACACCACTACCTCATGAAATAATCTTTGGAAAAGAACTCGGACAAGAGGATATGGCCTTATTAGAGCACCAATGGGATGTTTTTAATCAAATAAAACAGTTCCCAATTTTTGAAAATCCTATTCAAAAACGTAGACTAGAGGGTGGTGTAGATTTAACTCAAGGAACTCTCTTACATGGTACTAGTTTCAATATTGAAAAAATAAAAAAAATTAAAGAAACTGGTATTGTATCTGGAGAATTAATTGGAATTCCAGAAGACAATGAAACACATTATTGTGCCGATTTCTTTAGAGTTCCAAACGATACATCAATACCTCAATATTTAGAATGGTGTGGTCAACCGATTATTAATGGTATGTTAAAAATTAAAAGAGGTGAATCCGCATACTTACCAAGACAAGGAAAGCAAAGTAAACAAATTGCTTTTATTATTAATAATGAAGATTCTAGATTACAACCACTGCTTAAATATGATGCCTATGGACCAAGTTCACATGAACGCATGAAAAGTATTATTAATTTTTTACCTAGAGAATTTGATCCAAGTCCAACAAGAACTACATCCGCAATTTTAATTGGAATTCCGAGTAATTTTATAAGTGGCATAATTATTTCAGATGGAATATCTACAGGAGAAGCAGCCGACATAAAACAAATCATGGGAGAAATGACATCTGTTTTTAGAACTAACGGAGAAATTATTTAAAATAAAACCCCACGATTCTATTTAATTATTTTTTATAAATTCACCACAACCACCATCAATATCAATTCCTAAACTGAAAAACCTACAAGTATTTAAACCAAATTCTCTAAGTCTAAGTTCAAAAATATCAGCATTTTTTCTGGAAACACAATTTTTCTTATCTTTCGAATTTAACTCAGATATTTTAAGTACCAATCCGTTTCTACCTTTCAAAAGAGAAGATAATCTCACAATATCATTTTTTGAATCATTAATACCTTTAATCAAAACATAATTGAGTTTTACTACTGTTTTAGTTAAATAAGAAAATTTTTCAGCAACTTCAATTGTTTTAATAATTGGTGAAGAATTCGGCATTATTTTATATCTGATATCATCATTAGAAGCATGTAAAGAAAAATGCAATTTAATTGGAAGATTATATAAATTAGACTTTATTTCATTAGCAAAATTTAATATTTCATTTAGATTAAAACCAATAGTAGAAATCGAAATTCTTGAATTTTGGTAAATATTTCCTATTTTAACTATTGAATCTTTAACCGATTCAATATTATCGAAAGGTTCTCCCATACCCATAAATGAAAATACAAAACCATATGATTTTTCTGGTTTAGGAAAAATCTCTATTACATTTTCAATTTGTTTTAAAATTTCACCACTATTTAAATTTCTTATTAATCTAACCTCTTTATTATTATCAACAACAATTGGTTTAGTTGAATTACAAAAAATACAAGCCATATTGCAACCAATTTGAGTAGAAATACAAATATGAGATTCTCCATCTAACTCAAACCTACCCGTTTCAATTTTAGACAAATATTTATCATTTGTATTTTGTACTATTTTTTTGAAATTCCCATCACCAGAACTAATTATTTTACTTATAACAAGTGATTTATCAAGCATCATCAGAGCGGGTAAGGGGAATCGAACCCCTGCCGAGAGATTGGAAATCTTTCGTTCTACCACTAAACTATACCCGCAAGTTTTTAATTTTCTTTACTATTTTATCAAAATAAATCTAGTAAATAATTAATCGGGCTTTGCCCGACGAAGCTTTAGCGAAGTCGGGGATACAGGATTCGAACCTGCAACCTCATGGTCCCAAACCATGCACGCTAGCCAATTGCGCCAATCCCCGTTTTATTTTTTAAAAGATCTATTTATGTGCCGCAGGAGGGAATCGAACCCCCACGCTTGTTGAGAGCACAAGATTTTAAGTCTTGCGTGTATACCAGTTTCACCACTGCGGCAAACAGTAGCGTTATTATAACAAAAAAATCTCAATGTTATAATCTAGTCTATGTTATCTCAACCCACTTTCGTTCCAGTTGGTACCCAAGCCACTGTCAAATCACTTTCTCCTGAAGAACTAGAAAGTATTGGTGTTGAAATTTTTTTCTGTAATACTTATCATCTTTATCTTCGACCTGGCGATAAAGAAGTCAGAAAACTTGGGGGACTTCATCAATTTACCCGATGGAACGGCCAATTAATTACTGATTCTGGTGGTTTCCAAGTTTTTTCTTTAGCCAAAGATCATAATGGAGCCGGGAATTTAGTCAAAATTACCGAAGATGGTGTTGAATTTAGATCTCACCTTGATGGTTCACTTCACTTTTTTACCCCAGAAAAATCTCTTCAGATTCAACACAATTTAGCTGCTAATTATTTAATTGCTTTTGATGAATGTACTCCTTATCCTGCCACCAAAAAATATGCCCAAAAAGCTCTCGATCGCACTCACCGTTGGGCAATTCGTTCTCTTGTTGAACATAAAAAATTAAACGAAAAACTTAATCAGGATTTAAAACTATATGGTGTAATTCAGGGGAGTTATTACAAAAATTTACGAGAACAATCGGCCGAATTTATTTGCAGCCAAGATTTCGATGGTATCGCCATTGGTGGTGTTTCTGTCGGTGAACCAAAAGATAAAATGCGAGAAGCAGTTTCTTATTGTCTTCCAATCGCTCTCAAAACCAATAAACCAATTCATTTATTAGGGGTTGGTGAAATTGATGATTTATTTGATTTCTTTGGACAGGGGATAACTTCTATGGACTGCACTTTACCTACTCGTATGGCCCGTGGTGGACAATTTTTACATCGCACTGGCGATATTAACCTTGATTTAAAAAATAACTTTAAAAATCAAATTATGAATGCCCAATATAAAATGGACCAAACACCATTAGATCCAAAATGTAATTGTCTAACTTGTCAAAAATATGATAAAGCTTATATTCATCATTTATTTAAAACCCAAGAATTATTAGGTTATCGACTTATGACCATTCACAATATTGCTTTCATGATTAATGCCACTCAACAAATTCGTGACGCTCTCAAAAATAATACCTTTGATATATTAAAATATAATTGGCTTGGTCGACATTAAATATATGAAAACTAAAAGTAAAAGAAAAATATTTTTAACCCCAATTATTATTGGAATAATTACTGTCTCACTTTTTTACTTAAAATATCCACATCAAAACACCAAACAATTATCATTAGAACAATTAGATAACAACAATTTACCCAACCAAAATCAACAAGAAAATTCTTCTGGTTATAATTTTTGGTTTCCAAAAAATAATATAATTATTGTAAAAAAAATAAAAAATTCATATTTTTTAAAGGATATTGAGGCTAATCTTGATATCAATTTTCAACAAGACGATATTAATGAAATTTTAAAAAACCAAGAAATTTCTAAAAAAATAGACCAGTTAGAAACTGATAAATTTACTAAATTATCTGATTATAGTGGTATATTTGGAAACCGAAAAGCATATAAGGATCCTTATTATATCCTCACTTACAAAAAGAACAACACTATTTGTCAATTACAACTAGTATTTAGCTGTGACAATAATAATTGTTCCTTAAACTCTCCTTTGTTTGGCTGTGGTGATTTTGATTTAGATAAAGATTATCAACTTCAAAATTTTTATTATCAAATAATTAATCAAAACAAAATAAAGATAGACGAAAACAATCATAGTAATGCCATTATTGAAGTTCAAAAAAATCCTCTCAATTATCATTTAGTGATAGTAGGTAGTTTATCTGGAGTTTACCCATATTTTCTAAATCAACAAAATCAAATAGTCTGTAAAGGACCAAACTGTTGTGATCAACACGTAGATGATAAAAATTTTTCTGGTAATTGGTGTACTGACGATTATGAAACCGTAGAAACATACCAATCTATCTAATCTAATCTATTTTTAAAATATGAATCCTTTAAAAACTTTTTTAACTATTAATTTTGGTTGTCGTGTAAATGCCGCCGAAACTAATCAATGGTCACAAACTCTAATCAATCAAGGCCTTACCCCTCTTGTCAAAGAGGGGCAGGGGAGATTGGATATCATCTTTATTAATACCTGTGCTGTTACTAAAAAAGGTGAAAAAGAATCAATCAATAAAATTAAATTATTAAATAAACAATACCCTAAAGCTAAAATTTATATTTCTGGTTGTGCCAATTTTGACAAAATTAAACACCTCAAAAATATTATTATCGTCGATAATGACCAAAAAGAAAAAACATTATCTACTTTAAAATCTGCTTACACTAAAAAAATAAATGACAAATTTAGCCATACTCACCGTTATCTTTTAAAAGTCCAATCAGGTTGTAGTCAGTTTTGTTCTTACTGTATAGTTCCATTTAAACGTCAAAAAATATATTCTTTATCTATCCAAGATGCTGTTAACACGGTTAACAACGTTGTTAATGATAATTATCAAGAAATTATTATTACTGGAGTAAATCTTGATCAATACAACCCCGGTTTTTCCAATTTAATCGAAAGCTTATTAGAAAAAACCAATATTAAACTAATTAGCTTTGGGTCTATTCCTATAAATTGTATCGATCAAAAATTTATCAATCTTTTTTCGAAATATCCCAATCGACTTTCTCATTTTCTTCATATTCCAATTCAATCAGGATCTGACAAAATCCTAAAACTTATGAACCGTCCATATACTATCAAAGAAATTAAACAAAAATTTGATAAATTTAAAAAACTAATGCTCCGTCTTGTCAAAGAAGGGGATAGGGGAAGATTTGAATTTGGTACCGACATTATTGTTGGCTTTCCAACTGAATCAGATCAAGACTTTGATAAAACTTTAAATATTTGTCAAAAAATCGGCTTTTCCAAAATTCACACTTTTAAATATTCCCCCCGTCCTAATACCAAGGCTCGTCTTTTATTTGAAAATTCTCCAAAAATTTCCAAAGAAATATTGTCTCACCGTTCTCAAAAAATTCGTTCTATTATCTCCCAAAATAGACCTCCATCTCATCAAAAACTGGAAAACTAAAAGACACTTCTTGTCCTGGGAAACGAGCTCCTTTACCCCAAATATAGGCTTTATTGACATCATCTCTCATTTGATTAGAAATCCTTTTTAAAACCCCATCTAAAGTACTAGTATTTTTAATAATTAAAGGTTCATATTTATCTGCCTCGACATTTCTTTCTCTTTTTAAATATACTCTAACCAATCCCAAACCTTTCCAAATTCTTTCTTTAAATTCTTCAATCCCTAAATTTTGATCAGCACACATTTTTAAAACCTGTTGAGGAATTTTTTTAATTTTGTCTGGTTTTGCTAAATCCATTTTTGTTACTATTTCTACCGCCGACATATATTTTCGAGTTTTAACCAAACCATCAATCAATCTATCAATACTCTCAATTTTTTCACCAAGTTGAATAATTGCATTTCCAAAACCAAGTTCTTTAGCTACATCCACCACAGTTTCTTTATCAAAAGAATAATAAGGGTCTATTACCTGAATTGCTCCTTTATGAGTTTTGTGAACTACAATTTTCGGAGGTCTTACATTTAATCTAATTCCAGCATTATATAATTCCGCTTTTACCTTTTCTAACCATTCAATTCTTTTTATATCAGTCATTAAAACCACTAAATCACTAGCTCTTATAACCGAAATTACTTTTTTACCAAAACCTTTATTACCGGCTGCACCTTCAACTATTCCCGGTAAATCAAGCATCTGAATTTTAACCCCTTTATATTCCATCATTCCCGGGACCACACCTAAAGTAGTGAAGTCATAATTTCCTACTTTCGATTCCGCATTAGTTACTCGATTTAATAATGTTGATTTACCTACGCTTGGTAAACCCACTAAAACTACAGAGGCATCACCAGAATGTTTGATAGCATAACCAACACCTCCACCACCACCTTTATTCATTGGTCCCTCTAATTGATCTTTCAATTTAGCCATCCTGGCACGCAAAATTCCGTGATGATGTTCAGTACCTTTATGATACGGTGTATCTCGAATTTCTTTTTCAATTCGAGACATCTGCATTTTAATAATTTCTTCTTTTGTCATTTGTTAAAATAGAAATACTCTGAAAAAAATAATTTTTATTCTATTATTCCTATCTTTTTGGTCTGCCTCTGGCAGATCTATTTTAGCATCTGAAAATATCTTTGGTCTTCATCTAACCCAACCTAGCGATATTGACACAGCTAATAAAATTATAAATTCAAATGATGGGGATTGGGGATGGGCCACTATTGTTATACCTTTAAACAATCTTGATCAAAAAACTTGGCAAGATTTTTTTGATAAATGCCGAAAATACCACATCATTCCAATAGTAAGGATAGCTACTTATGGCGATGGAGACAATTGGAAACAACCTACATTTTCAGATATTGATAATTTGGCTAATTTTCTTAATTCTTTAAATTGGCCAACCAAACAACAACATGTAATTTTATTTAATGAACCAAATCACGCCCAAGAATGGGGTGGAGAAGTTGATGTTAAAAGTTTTGTCGATATTTCCATATATACTTCCAAAAAATTAAAAGAATTAAATCTCAATTTTTATATCTTAAGTGGAGCTCTTGATTTAGCCGCACCAGACAAAAAAAATCAATACAAGTCAGCCAAAACTTTTTATCAAGAAATTTGGAATTATAATCCAGATTATTTTAATTATTTAGACGGTATTACGTCACACTCTTATCCAAATCATGGATTTGTAGGTACACCTAAAGACACTGGTCAACATAGTGTTCAAGGATATAAATGGGAAATTGAATTCTTAAAAAAGCTTGGTGTTTCCAAAAATTTACCAGTATTTATTACTGAAACCGGTTGGCCACACAAAGAGGGAATTGATAAAAGAAATAATTTTTATACCACTACCACCACTGCTAAATTTTTAATCAACTCATATAATCTTTGGTCTAAAGATCCAAATATTAAAGCAATTACTCCATTTATCTACAATTATCCAAATGAACCTTTTGATCATTTTTCTTGGTTAGACTCAAATGAAAAGCTTTATCCTTCTTACCAAGGTTTAATTGATTATCCTAAAACCAAAAATACACCAGAACAAATTACAAAATACGAATTCTATAAAAATCAAATACCATTTTTAATACTTAGCAATACCGAATATACAGGACAAATAAGTTTAAAAAATACCGGTCAATCAATTTGGGGAGAAACCAATTTTTGTATTAAACCATCAATTAATAATGAACTAATTGAAGTTTCTTCTTTATGTACCAATCAAGAAGAACGTATTTATCCCAATCAAATAAAAATATTTAGCTTTAAATTTAAAATTAAAAAGACTGGAAATCAAAAAATTAACCTTTCTTGGCAAAATATTCCAAAAATAGAAATATCTTCATTTTCCGATGAAGCTACTATCTATTACTCTCAATTCAAATTAATTGATAAAATAAAGAGCTTTTTCACCAAATTTTGGTAAAATACAACAGTAAGTCCTCATAGCTCAGTTGGATAGAGCGTCTCCCTTCTAAGGAGAAGGTCGCAGGTTCGATCCCTGCTGAGGATACTTTGTTTTCTGCGCCTATAGCTCAATGGATAGAGCACTAGTCTTCGGAACTAGTGATGGGGGTTCGATTCCCTCTAGGCGTACCCAATCAGGGTTTGTAGCTCAGTTGGTAGAGCGGTCGCCTCTTAAGCGATTGGTCGCGGGTTCGAGTCCCGCCGGACCCACCATGGAATTAATAGAAGTATTAGATGAAAATGGCAAAAAAACCGGCCAAATATTAGATAAAGAAATTATTCATCAAAATGGATTATGGCACCGCGAAGTGGCTGTTTGGATTTTTAATTCAAAAGGTGAAACTTTAGTTCAAAGACGAGCATTAACGAAGAAAATGAATCCTAATAAAATAGCACTTTGTGCCGGTCATGTCCCAACAAACGAAGACTCAATTACGGCTATAATTAGAGAAATTAAAGAAGAACTTGGTATCCAAGTTAATCCCCATTCTCTTCAATTTTTAATCACTGAAAAAGAAGAAAAATCTTTTCCAAATGGCTTAATCAACCGAATTTTTAATGATGTTTATTATTTAATAATTGACAAAGATATATCAGAATTTACTATACAAACAGAAGAACTATCAGAAATATTTTGGATAGATTATAAAAAATTTAAAGAAAAAAAATTAAACATTAATCCAGACCCAGACATTGTTGTTTGCAATACTCCAACAGATTTAAAAACATTCAAACTTTTAGATAAAATATATAGTAAAATAAAGCACTGACTTTTCTAATCTGGCATTTCGGTATTACTTTATGTAGTGCTGGATGCCAGTTTAGAGGAGTCAACCCCGCCGCAGTGTTGAAATTGGTAGACAAGCACGGCTTAGGACCGTGTGTCGAAAGACATGGAGGTTCGAGTCCTCTCTGCGGCACAAAATTATTTGGAAAATTTAATTTTTTCTTGAAAGATATTGACCTGTTTCTGTATTTACCAAAATTTCTTCACCAGTCTTAATAAACAACGGTACTTGAACTTTCATTCCAGTATCTAAAATTGCCTGTTTAGTGGCACTTGTTGCTGTATCACCTTTAATTGAATTTTCTGATTCCACAATCTTAAAAACTATAGTTTTTGGCAAACTAATACCTACTGGATTTTCATCATAAAATTTAATTCGATACAAAAGTCCTTCTTTTAAATAAACTTTATCATCACCAACAATTTCTGCTGGTACTATATATTGTTCAAAAGATCTTGGCTCAATAAATACATAATTAGCACCATCATTATATGAATATTCTGCTTCATGAGTTTCTACCATTACTTCTTCTACTTTTTCACCCGATTTGTAAGTGTATTCCACCACTCTGCCAGTATATAAATTTTTTAATTTAGTCCGATAAAATGCCGAACCTTTTCCTGGAGACACAAAAGATGTGTCCACAATCATATGTGGTTCATCTTGAAAGATAATATAAATGCCTCTTTTGAATTGTGATGTTGATATTGTTCCCATAGGGGTGATTTTAACACTAAAAAGACCAAAAAAAAATCCCAGAGCATGCTTTTAGAGGAGCCACCCCAGGATCTAAGAGGTAGTATATCAAATATTATAAGAATGTCAAGATATAGATCAGTTACACATCAAAACGTTCCATTTTCCATTTCATTTATGAATTGCCAAACACCTTTTGCCCAAGAACCATTTGAGCTTGGGCAATATTTACTCATTATCTCTTCAGGAGTAGTTAAACCTTTATCAAAATATTCTCGTTTTAAATACTCTGCGTAACTTCTAATAGCTAACTCATAATTTTCGAATTTTAACGTTCCTCGTTTATGGATACCATAACCCCAACAATTATGAGAATCTTCAGGAGCTTTTTTACATAAATTAGATTCTTGTTGAGCAATTGCCACAATCCAATAGTATTCAAATCCATAATCTTTTGAAACTTGGTAAATCAAATCTGAATAAGGAGCCAGTGGCGATTTATATTTTTCTAGGTACCTTTTTATAATTACCGGTCGAGCATCAACTCCCAAAGCATTTTCTTCAACTCTTAATTTTTCATTTTCTAAAGTTTCACCATTACTTATCAAAATTCTAATCGTTTCCGAAGTATTTATTCCCAAAACTTTACTATTAGAGGTTTTCGATAAAATTATTAATTCAAAAAAACAAATAAATACCGCTAATATTAAAAACCCCGACAGAAAAAAGAAACGTTTTAATGCCGATTGTATCTTATCCATTTGTAAAACCATGGTATCATAAGACCACTTATGAAAACAAATAAAACCATTGTTGAAAAACAAACCAACAAGTCTTTTGTAGTTAAATTTATTATCGAGTCTTCAGAAATTCAAAAAACTTACAAACAAGTTTTAGAGTCATTTCAGGCAAGTTTTGAAACTAAAGGTTTTAGAAAAGGCAAAGCCCCTTTGGATGTTGTTGAAAAAGAAATTTCTTTTGAAAAATTATTTGAAGAAGTTGCCTCCAAAATAATCTCTCAAAAATATGGAGAAATTATTAAAGAAAATAATCTAAAACCTATTATCCAACCACAAGTCAAATTTAACAAACAAGTTGCTGGATTTAATGAAGACTGGGATGTTGAAATTACCGCTTGTGAACTTCCAGAAATCACCTTAGCCAAAGATTATTTAGAAAAAATTAATAAAACTAAAGCTGACTCCAAGGCCACCGACGAAAATCAAAAAACTGAAGAAATTATAAAAAGTCTTATTTCTAGTTCCAAAGTTGATTTACCTCAAATATTAATAGACTCTGATGTTCAACACCAACTTTCTCATTTAGTTGAACAAGTTCAACAAGCTGGTATTACTGTTGAGCAATATTTAGCCAATCAAAAAACTACCATTGCTGAATATCAAGAAAATCTCAAGAAAAAAATCACCGAGGAATGGACTATTAATTTAGCCATCCAAAAAATATCTGTAGATCAAAAAATTGAAGTAACTCAAGAAGAGATTAAAAATATTACTGACAAAAATCCAGCTCTTCTCCAAAACCTCAATATGGTCAATTATCTTCTAATACAACAAAAAGTACTCGAATTCCTCAAAAAGTAAGAATTTTCTGGTATAATCCAGCCATGGCAGGTGGTTTTGGACAAAAGTCCAATTCGAAAAATAAAATTATTAAACAAAATAATGGCGAAATCATCAAAGATTCTTCCATTATTTTTAGTAAAAAAGACAATTCGTCAGGAACTTTATCCCCCGGAGAAAGTGTCAGTTTTGGTCAAAAAGAAAAACCAATAAATTGGAATCGTGAATTTTTATCTCAATCAGTAAAACAAGAACAAACTGTTTTTATCAATCAACATACCCAAGAAATTAAACAAGAAATTCAGGAATTAAGATTAGAAATCAAAAAATTAGTCCAGGAAACCCAAGATTTAAACTCCGAAGTCATTGATATTGAAAAAGCAGTTGATCAAAACATCACCGACTTTAGTGAATATCAAATAAATTTTCTTACTCGCCTCAAAAACTTTATCATTAATTATCGAAAAAATATTTCAGAAGCTCAAGTTTGGTTAGAAAGCTTTAATACTAAGAAAAATCGCCGTAACGCTTTCTGGAATCACGCCAGAAACAAAAAGAGTGGGGGAGAACAATACCTATTAAGCGGTGAACATAGTGCTTCCCGTTCTGCTAATTAAAATGTGAGTCTAAGAGGACTCGAACCTCTGACCTCTTCGATGTCAACGAAGCGCTCTAACCAACTGAGCTATAGACTCTAAAGTACCGGAAAGTATAACTTATTTTTTTACCAAAAAAAAGAGGTTGTCAATTTTATTGATTTTATTGGTATTTATATATCCTTATATATTCCAATTCTTTTACCAATGGATAGTTCTCTTTAATAACTTTAAATTCATCATCAGCAATATCTTTTTTGTGCTTTGGTTCGACAATATAATCAAATTTGAAATTTCTCATCTCCATAAACGACCAAATATGAACTGCTACATCTGTTGGCCATTCTCCCAACATCCACCCTTGTCGATGTGACAAAGATAATGGTACAGAATTACCCTTATTTAGGTAAATTATTTTTTTACCCTCTGGTATTTCTTGTTTAAGCTCCTCAGCAATTTTCATATCTAAATCAGCCTCGATTTGTCGCAAATAATAATAACTACTAGTTCTAACTCCGTTATAAATTAAAACTGGAATTATTAACAAAGCCAAAAATTTACTTTTATCCCAAATCAAATTTAACCCAATTGCTGCCAAAAGAACTATTAATGGTATATAAACATCAGCATAATATTGATGAGTCAAATTTCCACCTGGCACCAATATCCAATAAATAAAAACTCCACCAATCCATAAAATTAGCGGAATCATTCGTTTTTCTTTTTTTATTATCCCCACCAATAACCCCAATCCAGCCAAACCAGAAGCCGTTCTTCCCATCACTTCTCCAATCATATTTCTCCAAATTAATTTCTTTAAATTTTCAAAATGAAAAAGTGTTTCTCGACCAGACAAAACCCAATTTTCCCAACTCATATCAATTCCTAAATTTTTTGTACGCCACCACCACCATCCGTAAATCCCCAAACTCAAAAATATTAAAACTAAATAGTCTCTCCAATTTGATTTTCTTAAAAATAAAAAATATCCCAAAAGTGGTAAACAAATAATTCCAAATGGACGACTCGCCACACTTATTCCCAAAGTTAATCCCGATAAAATTAAATAAATAATTTTTCCTTTTTGTTTATATTGCCAACCAAAGAATAAAGACACCAAGATAAAACTAACAGCCAACGCATCGGGGTGAATCGCGTGTCCTACGAAAAATATGCTTCCTGGTATAAAACTAAAAATTAACACACTGAATATTGCCATTCTCTTATTCCACCAATTTTTCATCATCAAAAACAAACATATCGACCCCAATAAATATAATGATAAATTTATTAGTCTTGCCACCCAAAAATTTACTCCCAATAATTTGTAACCAAGAGCGATTAATCCTTCATAAAAAGGTACTTCCAGAAAGAAATATCCATCAATATTTGAAACTGGTCTCATTAAACATGACTTAGGATTAAAAAAATCTGCCTTACCTGTATACATGAAGTAAGCTACACATTCCGTATCCGTTTGTCTCATCGGATGAGCATCAATTGGTATTTCATTAAAACCCCTTATTCTCACTACAACTCCAGCCAATAAAATTAATATCAACAATATAGTTCCAAAATGCTTTTTAAATTTCATCATTAATTAATGATACCTGAAAAAAATTTATGTTATACTCCAACCAATCATGAAATGTGTTGTTTGTACTAAAAATATTTTGACTAAATAGCCCAAAAAGGGCTATGTCCTCTTTGGGCCGATCTAATTTTCCTGTTAAAATAGTGTAGTTCACTTTAAAAACTTTTAACTTTTTATTTTAAACTAAAAAATATGTCATCAAAAAATTCAGATTTACTTTATTCAATTCGTCATTCAGCTGAGCACGTTTTAACTCAAGCTGTGCAAAGACTCTATCCTAATAAATTTATTATGGCTATGGGTCCAGCTACTGAAGATGGTTTCTATTTCGACTTTGAACCAGTCGGTGATTTTAAAATCAGTGATACCGATTTTCCCGCCATCGAAAATGAGATGGCCAAAATTATTAAAGAAAATCTACCTATAGTTCGACAAGAAATCAATTTAGAAGAAGCCAAAAAAATGTTTAAAAACAATCCATACAAAATGGAATGGCTAGATTCTATCCAAGACAGGGGAGAAGTCATTACTATTTATAAGACTGGTGATGAATTTATTGATCTTTGTGCTGGTCCTCATATTAGCTCAACCAATCAAATAAAAGCCGTTAAATTACTTTCTGTTGCTGGTGCCTATTGGCATGGTGACGAAAAAAATAAAATGCTTACTCGTGTTTATGGTACTGCCTTTGATTCTCAAGAAAATTTAGAAAAATATCTTTTCAATATTGAAGAGGCCAAAAAACGCGACCACCGAAAACTTGGACCCCAATTAGGATTATTTTTTATTGATGAGACCGCTCCAGGTATGCCATATTGGTTACCAAAAGGTACTATCATGATTAATGAACTTCTCAAATTCTGGCGACTAGAACATCAAAAAAGAGGTTATCAAGAAACTATCACACCTCAATTAAATAAAAAACAATTATATGAAATATCTGGACATTGGGAACATTATCGAGAGAACATGTTTATTTGTGATATGGGTGAAAATGAGATTTATTGTCTTAAACCAATGAATTGTCCTAATGCTATGACTATTTTTAAACAAAATCTTCATAGTTATAGGGAACTTCCACTTCGTCTTTCTGATTGTGATGCTCTTCATCGTCATGAAAAATCTGGTGAATTAAACGGTTTGTTAAGAGTCCAAAAATTTTCTCAAGACGATGCTCACATTTTTGTTACTGAAGAACAAATAGGAGAAGAATATAAAAGAATTTTGGAAATTGCCAAACTTTTTTATTCTATTTTTGGAATCGAATTTAAGATTAGACTTGGTACTAGACCAGATGATTTTATGGGAGATATAAAAACTTGGGATCTTGCCGAAAAAGAACTCGAATCTATTTTAAAAGAAAACAATTTTGATTATTTTATTGGAGAAGGCGAAGGTGCTTTTTACGGTCCAAAATTAGATATATTAATGAATGATTGTCTTGGTCGCCAATGGCAAACAGGTACAATTCAATTGGATTTTCAATTACCTCGTAAATTTAATCTTAAATATACAGACTCTGATGGTCAAGAAAAAACACCCGTTGTTATTCATCGAGTAATTTATGGTTCACTCGAAAGATTTATGGGAATATTAATAGAACAATTTGCCGGAAATTTCCCAATTTGGATCTCTCCTATCCAAGTCAAAATTATTCCAATTACTGACAAACAACTTGAATATGCTCAAAAAATAAAAGAAGAACTTGTCAAGAAAGATATTCGAGTTGAAATTGATGACAAGGCTGAAACCATGCAAAATAAAATCAGAAATGCTGCTGGCGAAAAAATTCCTTACATGATTATTGTTGGCGGTAGAGAAGCTGAAAATAATACTATTTCCATTCGCCAACGTGATGGTCAAGATCTTGGTATTATGCAACTCGATGAATTTATTAAAAAAATTATCGATCAAATTTCAAATAAATCTTTAAATCTGATAAAATAGGCAAAATATATGAGTAGTTTTCGAAACAAAACCCAAAATCAAAAGTTTTATAAAATCAATCAATACATCAATGCGCCTGAAGTTCGTCTTTTAGACGATCAGGGTAAACAAATTGGTGTTGTTGGTATTGGCGAAGCCCGTCGACAATCCATGGAAACTGGTCTTGATTTGGTTGAAGTCAACGGTAAAGCTGTCCCTCCTGTTGTTAAACTAATTAGTTTTTCTAAATTTAAATATCAAGAATCCAAAAAACTCCAAGCCGAGAAAAAAGGTATTAAAGGTGGAGAGCTAAAAGAGATTCAAATGACCCCATTTATCGGCCAAAATGACTATCAAACCCGACTTGATAAAGCCAAAAGATTTTTTGCTACTGGAAATAAAGTTAAATTAAGTATAAAATTCCAAGGTCGACAAGTAGCTCACCAAGAATTTGGTACTAACATTGTTGAAAAATTTAAGACCGACCTTCAAGAGTTTGCTACTCCAGAAGGAGAAGCCCGTCTTATTGGTAAAAGGTTAATGATCACTTTTACTCCTTCTAAAAAGAAGGCTACTAACTAAAATGAAAAAAGCAAACACAAAAAGAAAAATCAGAAAATCGATTTCTAATCGTTTTGAAATTACCAAAACCGGTAAAGTTTTAAGAATGTCTTCATTCAATCGACATCTTCGTCGTAAGAAAAGCAAAAAACAACTTCGCCGAATAAAGGGTAAACATGAAGTTATTGGCGCATTTGCCACTAAAGTTAAAAAACTTCTTGGTCATTTATAATTTTTACTAATTAATTTACTAAACAATGAGAGTTAAAACTGGAACAGTCAGAAAAGACAAACACAAAAAAGTCTTATCATCCGCCAAAGGTTTTTGGATGACTCGCCACAAAAGATATAAAGTCGCCCATGAAGCTGTTATGCACGCTGGACGATATGCCTTCATTGGCCGTCGCCTTAAACGACGTGATTTACGTCAACTTTGGATAGTTCGTATTAATGCTGCATTAAAACCTTTTGAAATCAGATATTCTGCTTTCATTAAAATGCTTAAAAATAGAAATATTATTATCGATAGAAAAATTTTAGCCGATCTTGCCGTTAATAACCCAGAGGATTTCAAAGCTGTTGTTGAATCAGCTACCAAATAATTTTATGAAATTTTTTACCCCATTTTCGTTTTTCTTCAAAAACTAAATAGGGGAGTTAATGCTTAAAAAACCAAGCTCCCCCAAAAGGGAGCTTTTTTGTTAAATAGGTCTAAATTTTAATCCGCCAGCTGGCGGAACAAAATTTTGTCTATTTATCAAACTCCGATTTATCGGAGTAATTTGTTAAAATAAATTAATGGACCAATCTTTAGAGAATATCAAAAATAAGTATCTTCAAAAGATATCTGAAATCAATTCTAGCCAAGAGTTAGAACAAATTCGTATTGAAATTTTTGGTCGCAATGGAGAAATCAACAAATTGTTTTCCGAAATTAAAAACACATCAAATCCTCGTGAATATGGTCAACAACTCAATCAACTTAAAAACAAATTAGAAGAAGTTTTAAATAATAAAAAAGTTTTAAAAACTGAAAAACTGAAAACTGAAAAACTGAAAAACTCAATTTTTGGCTTACCTAAAATCGGTCATCTCCACCCAGTCACTCAAACTGAACGACAACTTAATGCCGTTTTTAAAAAACTCGGTTTTTCTGTCTACAATAGTCCCGAAATTGTCACTGATGAATTCAATTTTGCCAGGTTAAATGTACCAAAAGATCATCCTGCTCGGGACATGCAAGATAGTATTTATATTCAAGAACCTGAATATTTACTTCGAACTCAAACATCAGCTATCGAAAGTTATTTATTAGCTCAAAAAAATAAAGAATTACCCATTAGAGCCGCTTTTCCGGGAAGTGTTTTCAGAAATGAAAAAGTCAACCGTTCCAATCATTTTGTCTTTCATCAATATCAAGCCGTTGTTGTCGATAAAAATATCACTATGAAAGATCTTATTGGCACTGTTGATTTAATGTTTAAAACTTTATATGGGCCAAACGTAGTTGTCCGTTATCGTTGCAAATATTATCCAGAAGTTGAACCAGGCGTTGGTCCAGATATGCAATGCTTTTCTTGTCACGGAAAAGGTTGTCCTTTGTGTAAGTACGCTGGTTGGATCGAAATGGGTGGAGCTGGTATGATTCACCCAAAAGTTTTAGAAGCTGCCGGTATTGATTCAAAAATTTGGTCTGGTTTTGCTTTTGGTATGGGCCTTGATCGTTGGACTATGGCTCAAAAAAATATTAAAGATATTAGAACTTTAATGGGTGGCAATCTTGCTTACAAACCAAACGAAATATGAAATTAATTTATTCCCATCTTCAAAAATTTTTACCCGATTTAAAAGTACCACCAGAACAACTTCGTGATGACTTAACTATGATTGGTCATTTCACTAATTATTTTGAAGTTATTGACACCCCTCTTGTCAAAGAGGGGACGGGGGAGATTGATTATGTTTTTGATTTAGATATCAAAGTTAATAGGGGAGACTGTCTTGGATATTATGGTTTAGCCCGTGATTTATCTGTTTTTTATAACCTACCACTAAAAAATTTTTCTGTAGAGACGTTTTGCAAAACGTCTCTACCAATTCTCCCAATCAAAATTGAAACCAACACTGTTACTCGAGTTATGTCGATAAAAATTTCTAACATAAAAAATCAAGAATCACCCGAATGGTTAAAAAGTTTTATCCGTATTCATGGTACTAATCCAATTAATAGCCTTGTTGATTTAACTAACTATATTATGTTTATGTATGGGTTTCCGTCACATGCTTTTGATACCGCCAAGTCAACTGAAAATCTAATCTGGCAATTAAATCCAAAATATAAAGAGTTTATTAGTCTTGATGGTTCAAAATTGGAATTAGATAAAAGCATTTTAATGATTAATAATCCAACAAAAGCTTTAAGCTTATGTTTTTGGGGTGGAGAAGCTTGTGCAATCGATCTAGACACTTCTGAAACTATTATTGAAATAGCCGTTTACAATCCAACTACTGTTCGACAAAACAGTCGTAAATTAAAAGCTACTACCGAAGCTGGCACTAGACTGGAAAAATCTCTTGATCCTGACAGTATTCCAATTGCTTTCAATCATCTCATTAACTTAATTCAAGAAAATTGTGGTGGTCAAATTTCATCAGAAATTTTTGATTATTATCCAAATCCAAAAACAATTTCTCCAATTGAATTTGATTTTACTAAACCAACCATTACTTCTGGTATCAACATCCCCAAAGATTTTATAACCGATTGTTTCACCCGTCTTGGTTGTCAAATAAATAACAATTTAATTACTCCACCTTCTATTCGTACTGACATTGTCATCGAAGCAGATCTTGTCGAAGAAGCTATTCGTTTTTGGGGTTATCAAAAAATTCCCACCAATCAACCAATATCTTTCAAAGACATAGGTGATATTACTCCCAAAGAAATGTATCTCATTGATCAACTCAAAGATAGATTAGTTGATTTAGGTTATGACGAAGTTTTAACTTGGCCACTCGTCACCAACCCACTCGATCTAAAAACTGTTATTACAACTCAAAACAGCATCAACACCGAAAGTATTTATTTACGCCAAAGTTTAATTCCATCATTAAAACAACAATTGGATCAATATTCTCGCTATAAATTAACCAATTCTCAGTTTTTTGAAATCGGGAAAGTTTTTTCAAAAAAAAGGGATGAATTTATTGAACAAAATGCTTTAGGAATTTATAATTCCAATCTTGATCAACTTCGTAAAGACGTTTTACAAAACATATCCACAAAAAATATAAAAATTGATAATAATTTTGCTGAAATCATTATTGATAATTTAACCAAACCAGAAATCTATTCTCCAAAAGTTGAATCTAATTCTGCTTATGAATTAACTTCTCAAATAATTACTCTTGACGCCAATATTACTTTAGATACTCAAGAAGATCCACTAAAACTTATCCAAGAATATTCAAATATTATTGGCCAACAAATACTTTGGGAAATAATTATTACTGATGTTTATCATGATACAAAAAATAATAAATATCGCTATACTTTCCGTGTTTCTTATTTCAATACAGACGATAAAACTGCCAAAAATATTCACTTAAAATCATTCGGATTGAAATAGATTTATATATTTAGATATATTTGCCCGCAACGACGGGGTTAGCAAATAACGAAACCGACTGCTAATAACGACTTAAAAGAAAAATAATCCTATTCTTAGGGAGAATTTGTTGGAGTTAAAGTTATAGTTGAAGTCGGAGTTACAGTTGTATCCCAAGCAGTATTAACTCCAAAATCAGACCCTCTCTCTTGACTATTACCATCACGGTCAGTTGCCTTAACTTTAATACTATGTGGACCATCAGCTAAAGTTAAGCTCATTTCAAAAGGTCTTTCATTCCAAGTTTTTTTCTCAACTCCGTCAACCCACAACTTAACCTCTGTAATCTTCATTGTTGAATTAGTATTAATTTTGATATCAAAAGTATTGCCAACAGTTGTGTGATGAGCTGGACTATCTATACCCACATTAACCAAACCACCACTATGGCAGTAACTAGTCACTGGATTATATTTATCCTTATTAGGTTGACCAGCAATCCATCCATCAATACCTTCCTGCCATCTATTTTTTCCATCAGTAGAAACTGGGTCATCTTCTTTGAATACAAAAAATTCTTTTTCATCATAATTCCCATTGGCAATATCATCAGGAGTTGCTGTTCCAACACTATCTTTACAAACTTTCAATTTCATATGTATTGGATCTGACACTGTCATTTGAGTCCCATCAATAAAATATTCATTTTTTGACTCAAACCCATCATGATTAGGATAACCAGAAATTTTATCCACCGACACTTGAACTATTTTTTCAGGAATTGAAAAATCCTTTTTTTGAACTTTTACCAATTCATATCTCATTATCTTATTCCATATTGGAGCCGCTCCGGAAACTCCAGAAACCACACTTCCCATAGAACTGTTGTCATTATTTCCCACCCAAACAGTTGTTAATAAATTTGGAGTCCAACCAATTGTCCAATTATCCCTTTTATCATTAGTTGTACCAGTTTTGGCTGCCACTTGATAACCTCCAATTTGTAAATAATTAGTTGCTCCAAAAGTCATTTCTCGGGCACTATTATCTGACAAAATATTGGAAATAATAAAAGCTTCTTGTGGAGTCATTACCTGCTTTCCTTTAACTTCCTTATATTCTTCCAATACTCTTCCATTATTATCTTCAACTTTAAGAATTCCCACTAAATCTTGTTTCATACCACCATTAGCAAAAGCTCCATATGCACCAGCTAATTCAATCATCTTAACTTCAGCTCCTCCCAAAGTTACTGACAATCCAAAACGAGATAAATTTTCTGTTGTTGGCTCTAATGTTGATAATCCCATTTCATATGCCAAACTCAACATATTTTTTACCCCCACATTAGCCAAAGTTTTTACAGCAATTGTATTTATAGAATTACCCAAAGCTGTCCTTATCGACATTGGACCATTAAATTTACCATTATAATTTTGAGGTGAATAATCTTTTTGACCACCAATCCCTGGAAATGTCACCGGAGTATCCATTACCATTGTTGCTGCTGTATAACCTTTTTTTAAAGCTGCCAAATAAGTAATTGGTTTTATTGAAGATCCTGGTTGTCTTAGTCCTTGGGTTACTACATTAAAGTTTCCACCAATATCAGTGGCAAAATAATCTTTTGAACCAACCATTGCTAAAATTTGACCATTTGATGGATCAGTCACTATTACTGCTCCATTACTAACTTTTTTATCTTTTAATTTTTCAACTTCCTCTGTCACTATTTCTTGAGCTTTATTTTGTAATTCCAAATCCAATGTTGTGGTTATTTTTAAACCACCACTCTCAATCACATCCTCACCATATTTTTTAGCCAATTGTTCCTTGATCCACAAAACAAAATGAGGAGCCGCCATAGTTGAAGACTCTTCTTTAAACTGATAATTTTCGATTTCTTTAATTATTTGTTCCGCTAAATCTTTTTTTATATAGCCATCTTCCACCATTCTATTCAAAACATGCTGAGATCTGTTTACATAAGCTTTTGGAGTACTAGAATAAGGAGAGTAAACACTTGGTAATTGTGGTAATCCTGCCAAAATAACACATTCTGCCAAGTCTAATTTTTCTACTGATTTACCAAAATATTGTTGAGATGCTGTTTCCACTCCCCAAGCCATACCGCCATAAGGAGCCTCATTTAAATACATTAAAAGAATTTCATCTTTACTATATTTAGCCTCAATTTGAATTGACAGAATTATTTCTTTAATTTTTCTAGTCAAAGATCTTTCTGTTGTTAATAAAACATTTCTGGTTAACTGTTGAGTTAATGTTGATCCTCCGGTAACTTTTCCAAAGTAAAACATATTTTTAATAATTCTTAGAGGGGTCAAAATATCAAAACCACTATGGGTATAAAAACTTTTATCCTCAACTGCCACTGTCGCCTTTTTTAAATAATCAGGAATTTTATCAAATGTAACTGCTTCTCTTTTTGCATCAGTATAAATATCATATAAAGAATTTCCATTACGATCATAGACTTTACTTGAAAAACCTTCTCTTCGAACAATTTTTGTAGGTGAAGGTAAATCTTTTGAATACCAAACAAACAAAAACAAAACTGCCAAAATACCAATTCCAAACAAAATTAAAGCTACTTTAAAAAAATTAAACCAAAACTTTTTATCTTTAAAAATATCCTTAAAATTTACTCTTAAAAGATTGAATTTTCTTCGCCAATTTCTAGAAATCATTTATTAACCATTTATTAAAACCAATAAAAACGGGACCATACCAGATAATAATAAAGCAGCTAAAGCTAAAATTAAAACAATTTTTGTTGCTGTTTTTTTCTTCAATGCCATACAACTCTATACTAGCAAAAAAAAACACTAATGACAAAAAAATAACCAGCTTTACAAAATCTAACACGTCTTAACGACACATTAAACCAATAAAACTGGTTAGCAAATAAATCAGACACAACACAATAAACGTTTGCGACAGTTAGATTCGAACTAACGCCTCTCGATTATGAGTCAAGCGCTCTAACCACTAAGCTACATCGCCAAACGACATATGTCTAATTTATTTTTAAAAGTACTTTTTGGTCAGGCATCAATCACAGTCAAAGACTGGTTTATTTGATCAATGCCTGACCTAGGGATGGGATGGGAGGTATTTGTCCTTTGGGGAAAGGACTGGTAACGGTAGTTGGGCTCGAACCAACGGCCTCTCGGCGTCCCGAGTATTCTAACCACTGAACTATACCGTCACAAACAATCGATGACGCTTTGTCATTTTAACCTCAAAAAATGGTGCAGCTGGAAAGGGATCGAACCTTTACTTTCTTTACTCCTTTAGTAACGACATACTGTTTTGTTGTTGTTAGAACAAGGAGATAAATAACAAGTAAAACCCAGGAATATCAAAAGCGTTTCCCGTTGAAACCCAGCTGCACATAAAACCCATCTATCTTTAAATGTGTGTGAAAAATTTCTTTTTCCAAACAATGTCGAGATTATATCAACCATTTTTTAAAAAAGCAATTTTTTCCGATATAATCAACATATACGAATAAAATAAAAACTGTTTTCATTAATAAAGCCAGGGTTGTCATATATCCCATTTCCAATGTTAATAGTGTTGAAATACATACACTAATTAATTGTGGTAGTTGGTACGAAGACAAAGATAATCGAGGTACTTTCCATTTTTTAGAACACATGCTTTTTCATGGGACCAAAAATTTTCCTACTGCCGAAAATATGATGTCTTTTGCCAAAGATAATGGAATTTATACCAATGCTTATACCAATGGTGAATATATTGATTTTTATTTAAATGTTCCAGGAATTAATTTAGATAAAGGTATTCAAATTATTGAAGAAACAATTTTTAAGCCTCTTTTTCCTGAAGACAAAATAGACAATGAACGTAATATTGTTACCCAAGAATTGAAATCAAAATGGGATCGTCCCGAAACCAGATTTTTCAATCAAGTTGATCAAATAATTTTTGGTAAAGACCATTTATATACTCGAGACCCCATAGGGGAAACTGACTGTCTTAAAAATATTTTTTCATCTGACCTAAAAAAAATCCACCAAAAATATTTTCAACCTCAAAATATCACCATTTTTATAAGTGGCAATATCAAAAATCAAAAAAATATTATCAAACAACTATCTTTGATTTTTAATCAACAAAAAAATACTTACCTTTCAAAAATCAAAATCCCCTATATTCATCCATCATCAAAAAAAGAATTAATCTTTAACGATAAACCAGATCAAGAAACTATATGCATTAATTGGATTCTTAGAAACAAAAGGAAACCTACTAGGTTAGAAAAAATCTCTCAAACTATTTTTAATAATATTCTTGGTAATGGCATAGATTCACTATTATTTAAAACTTTTAGACTAAAATATGGGCTAGTTTATGGTATTAAAAGTAAAATTACTAATTTTAAAAATTGCAGTATTTTAGAAATTTCATGCCAAATAGATCCTGCCAATAGTCAAAAGTTTTTAGAAATTTTTGACCAAGAGTTTAACCAAATAATAAATCAAATAACATTAGATAAATTCAAACAATCAATTAAATATACTAATTTTCAGTCTTTAATGATTTACGATTCTCTTTTAGAAATAAGTAATTGGTTATTTTCTGAAATAAAAAACTATCAAAAAATATTATTACCTGAAGGTTATATTAAATTAGCCAAAAAAATAAATTTTCATACAACTTTTAATTTTTTTAAAAATAAATTAACTCCAAAAAATAGATATATTTTTCGAATGACCCCAATTAAACCCGAACAATAAAAAATTTTTTGTTATTATTGTTTTATGGATAAGCTTTCCGAAATCCCTGGTATTGGTCCAAAAACCATCACTAAATTAAACAAACTTAATATTCAAAATCCACTCGATCTTCTTTACCATTTTCCTTCTCGTTATATTGATTTCTCTCATATAACCAATATTTCCAAAGTTATAGAAAATGAAAACATTACTATCACTGGAAAACTTATCAGTTTTCAAAATATTTTTACTCGCTTTGGTAAAAACATTCAAAAAGCTGTAGTTACCGATAATACTGGATCAATCAATTTACTTTGGTTTAATCAACCTTATTTATCTAAAAATTTTAAAGTAGGGGAGATTTATAGTTTTGCTGGCACGGTTTCTTTATTCCAAAACAAAAAAACTATAATTGGTCCTATTTTTGGTCAATATAATACTGGCAAGATTATTCCAATTTATCCCCAAACCTCTGGACTTACTTCAAATTGGTTCAGAAAAACCATGCCCCTAATTATTAATCAAACAATTTCCAAAACCCAAGAAACTTTACCGTCAGAAATCATTAAAAAATATCAACTCTTTGGACTAAGCCAATCATTGAAAAACATTCATCTTCCTTTAAATTTTAATGACTTAAATCAATCCAGAAATCGCTTGGCCATTGAAGAAATCATTAAAATTCAAATAAAATCTCTTTTGACAAAAAAACAATGGTTATCTCAAATACCTAAATTTAAATTAGAAATTACATCAGAATATCAACAAAAAATAGACAAACTAATTTCCAATCTTCCTTATAAATTAACCAAATCTCAAGAGCAAGTCTTATTAGAAATAATTAACGATCTTACTAATCATCAAAAAATTACCAATCGACTACTTCAAGGTGATGTTGGTTCTGGAAAAACCATTATTGCCTTAATTACTTGTTTTCTAACTCACTTAAACGGTTATTCTTCACTTTTAATTGCCCCAACAGAAATTTTAGCCAATCAACATTTAGAAACTTTTAAAAAAATCCTAAAACCTTTCAAGATGCCCATTTTTTTACTTACTGGTAGTAAAAAAATAAATAATAAAATACCCAATAATTCCATTATTATTAGTACTCATGCCGCTATTTACCAAAAAAATAAATTTGACTATGTCGCTTTATTAATTTTTGATGAACAACATAAATTTGGAGTTAAACAAAGAGCTTTTCTGTCATCTCAAACAAATTTACCTCATTGTTTAACTATGACTGCTACGCCAATTCCTCGCACTATTAGTCTAACTATTTTAGGTAATCTTGAATTATCTACCATCGACACTTTGCCTCAAAAAAGATTACCCATAAAAACTTTTCTAACTCCAAACAATAAAATTAAAGATTGCTATCGTTGGATTGAATCGGAAATTTTAAAAACAAAATGCCAAGCTTTTATAGTTTGTCCTTTTATTGAAGAATCAGAAAGTATGCAAAGTGTCAAATCAGCTACTAAAGAATTTGAATATTTATCTAAAGAAATTTTTCCAAAATTGAAATTAGGTCTAATTCACGGTAAAACAAAAACAAACGATCGAGAAAAAATTCTCAAACAATTTCAAGATAACAAAATAAATATTTTAGTTACAACTCCAATCATTGAAGTCGGTATAGATTTTCCCAATTCCACCATTATGGTTATCCAATCAGCTGATCGTTTTGGTTTAGCTCAACTTCATCAAATTCGCGGTCGAGTCGGTAGAGGACAACTTCAAAGTTATTGTTATCTTTTTACTGAAAGTCAAAATGAAAAAACTATCAACCGACTTAAATTTTTATCTCAAAATACCAACGGTATAAAAATTGCTGAATTTGATCTCAAAAATAGGGGACCAGGTGAAACTTTTTCTATAGTTCAACATGGTTTTCCTTCACTTCGTTTAGCCAATCTTTCTGATTTAGATCTAATTACTCTTGGTCAAAAAATACTTTCCGATCTTCAAAAAATTCCCAACTTCAATTTTAATCAAATCCTTTCCGAATCTTTACCCGAACAAAATATTATTAATAATTAATCTCCACTTTTTCACTTTTTCTGTTAAAATACTCCCATGACAGCTTTACCAAAACACTGGCCCTCTAGCCGCCGACAAGGTCGTCGACGTGCTACACAACTTGGTCCTAAATTAGTTAAACCAATAGTTTGCAAAAATTGTGGTCAACCAAAAATGGCTGGCTTTCAATGCCCTAACTGTAAACAGTGAAAAACAAATTTGACCCACGTCACTTAAAAAGAATCGCTAACGTTCAAGCTCTTTTCGCTTGGACATGCGGCAATAGTGAACCTCATACCGAGGATAGTCTTAAAGTTATCAAAAAAATCCCAAAGATAGATCAAATAATTGCCAAAAATGCCCCAAAATGGCCCTTGGATAAAATTAATAAAGTCGATCTTAATGTTCTTCGCTATGCTTTTTGGGAATTATTTTATTTAAAAAAGAACCCTGAAAAAGTCGTTATTGACGAAGCTATTGAAATTGCCAAAGAATATGGCACTGAAAGTTCATCCTCTTTTGTCAATGGTGTTATCGGTAGTGCTCTAAAAGACCAAAATGAATCAAACACTTAAACAACTTCAAAAACTAATCAAATATTCTTTTAAAGATGAAAATAAACTTTTTCAAGCTTTAATTCATCGTTCATATTTAAATGAACATAAAAATTCTTCTTTAGAATCAAATGAACGTTATGAATTCCTCGGTGACGCTGTTTTAGAGCTTTGGTCATCTGATACCCTATTTAAACTTTTTCCTGAATTTGACGAAGGTAAGATGACTAATTTAAGGTCATTAATTGTCTGTACCAAAAATCTCTATCAAATTTCTTCTAGTTTAGATTTAGGTAAATTTATTATGCTTTCTCATGGAGAAGAGAATCACGGTGGACGTAGTAATCAATCAATTTTGGCTGATACCCTTGAAGCTACCATTGGTGCTATCTATCTTGATTCGAATATCGATCAAGTTTTTTCCATTTTAAATCGACTTTTTAAAGACAGTTTAGATAAATTATCTTCACAAAAAGTTTATAAAGACCCAAAAAGTATTTTTCAAGAAATTGCTCAATCCAAAAGAGGAATAACACCACATTATCAAACTCTTTCTGAAAGTGGTCCAGATCATCAAAAAATATTTCAAGTCGGAGTTTTTATTGGTGAAGAACAAATTGCAACAGGACTTGGAAACTCAAAACAAAAGGCTGAAGAAGATGCTTCGATCACTGCTACCAAATTATTCAGTAATTTAGTATAATAACCAACATATGTTGAAAATCAAACTTTTACCTCGAGGTAAAAAACACCAAATCACTTACCGTATTGTTGTCGCTGAATGTCGCAGCAAGTCCGACGGTAAATTCATTGATGATTTAGGATTTTACACTCCTCAAACCAAAAAATTAGAATTAAATCAAGAAAAAATGTCTCAATGGCAAAAAAATGGTGCTCAAATAACCATGGGTGTTGATAAACTGATCAATCCTGATAAATATCCTAAAAAAATAAAAAATATCAAAGAAGAAATAGTCAAAGCTACCAATAGTGAGTCAGTCGAACCTATTCCAACCGAAGAGGTTAAAGAAGAAATTAAAGCAGAAACCACATCAGAATAAAAATCTGAATAATAATTATTTTTTAGACATTAGAAATTAGATATTAGTAATTTAAATTTTATGGCAGATCTCAAAGATAGTTTAAACTTTATTATCAATTCTATTGTTCCAGAAGGGACAAAGGTTTCTATTACGGAAACTCAAGAAGATGGCATGACAGTTTTTGAAATTGAATCACCATCAGAAGTTACTGGAAGAATTATTGGTAAAGAAGGCAAAACTATCAAATCAATTCGAAACATTTTAAATATCGCTTTTCCTCAAACCAGATTTTTATTAAAGATTAAAGATTAAAGACTGTCGCCCTTTTTAAGTGAGAATATCCCATAGAGACAAGAGGGTTTTGTATTTTTAAAGACTAAAGGGATTGGATCGGTTGTAATCGATAAATTGAGTTGGTCCATTCTTTTCATTCACACCACCATCAACCGTTCCAAATTTACTTATAGTCGACAAAAGATTTGATTCTTCTTCGGTTAACTGTAAATCTTTTAAGGTTAAATTTCCACTTACATAATCATTTTTACTAGGAATATAGTATGACGAAATAGTCATTTCTAATTCTGAAATTCCATTTAATGATTTAGAATCGAATTTATCAATAAACAAAATTGGTAAACTATTTTCCAAAGCTTTGATCAAATCTAAATTTTTATCACTTGGTCCAATTAAAACTACACTCACGGGCATTCTTGTAGCCATTTCTTTCGTCGCCACTTTTAATGTTCCCGACGAACCATCCTTAATTTCACCTGGGTTTACCAAAAAACTTTTAACTCTAAATCCAAAATTATCAGCAATTTCTCTCACAACACCGACCAATAAATAAGATTTTTTTTCTTTCAAAACTGCCTTATCTAGAATTTCAGCTTCTCGATTTAATTGTTCCAAATCGACTGAAGCCAAATAACTTTTCTTTTGATTAGTCATTTTAATTTGAGAATTAACATCACTAATAACACTAACATTATTTTTGATTTCATCAATCTTGGGTAAAATAACTAAACCAAAACTAACCAAAAACAAAACTACCACTATTAATGGTTTAATAAAAAGTTTTACCAAAGCTCTTTCTATCCCAAAAATTCTATCAGGAGTTTTTAAACTTAAAAATTGAATATTTTTTACTTCTTTCATTTTAATTTTACCTCCATTTCAAAATCCCAAACACCATTTTTAAGCTCAATACTTTTCAAAACTGCTTTTGAAAAACCTTGCAATTCTCCATTGTTTATAGAAACTATTATTTGTTCCACTTCACTCACCAAATTACCATCATTAATTTTTCCTTTTAAAATAAATTGTTTTCTAGATTCTATTTGAACATCTTCAATTTTTATCGATTCAGGAAAAATTGATTTAACCAATTCAATTGAACTACCATATTCAAATCTTTCTATTAAAACCTGACCAACAACTTTTGCTTGATATTTAACTTGCTGATTAACCACCATGTTATTTAACAATGTTTTATATTGATTAAAAGCAGTCTGATATTTTTTATTAGTCTGATTTGCTATTAATTGAGAGATATAAAAACCTCCCAAAACAATTATTAATAACAAAACCCATCCTCCACCAAAAACCCACAAAAAAGAATCTACTTTTGATTTTAAAGCTATTTGTTTAGCTTGAAACTTTGCTTGAGATGGTAATAAATTAATTCCTCCGCTCATTCCATCAATCCTCGTATTGCCAAACCAGTAACCAAAGCAAACTTACAGCCATCTATATTTAGATTAAATTCAGTTTTTATTTTAGTCGTATCAATTTTCGAAAATGGTTGAGCCACTTGTACTTCTACCCCAAAAATTTTAGTTAATTCCTCAGCTAACCCTGGTAAATTTGCTCCACCACCAGTCAAAATCATTAATTCAACTTTTTTACCACCACTGTCTTCCATAAATAAAGCCATGGCTTTTCTTATTTCCTCAGTAATATTATTAAAAACTGGCATAACAGTTGTTCTAATCTTTCCTTCAAGTTCACTTTCTCTCATACCATAGGCTTTTTTGTATTCATCTGCCGAAGCCATATCCAAATTTAATCCCAAAGAAATTGATCTCGTTATCGATTCTCCCCCTACCATAATTGATCGAGAAAAATAAACATTACCTTTGTTGATGTTAAAAATACTTGAAGATTTTTCACCTAAATCTATTACCATTACTCTTTCTACTGTAGTTATATTTAGTTTAACTAATCGTCTTAAAGCAATAGAAGACGATTCTAATGCCAAAAGTTCTAAACCTAAAGATTTAAATAATTTAACATAAACTTGAATTAATTTATTTCTGGCAGCCACTACAAAAATTGTTAATCTACCAGCATCATCTTTTTCGATAATTTCATAATCAATCGAGACTTCATCTAAAGGGTAGGGAACAAAAGTTTCTGCTTCAAATTTAAGAGCATCCATTATTTCTGATTCCTTTAAAGGCGGCAATCTAACCAACCGGCTTATAACCTCATTTTCTGGCAAACCAGCTACCACTTGTTTTGGTTTTATTTTTAAATCATCTATTAAACCTTTAATTATATCCAAAGAACTATCCAAAAATTTACCCCTATCTTCGTCTGTTTTTATATCTACCATTGCTAATTTTGCTTCCCCCAAAGCATCCAAAACCAAAGTATCACCTACTTTAGAAATAGAAGTTATTTTGATTGAACTTTGACCAATATCAACACCAATTATCTCACTCATTATTTAAGTATAAACAGTTTCTGCTATTGACTCAATACGCTATCACCAGCAACAATCGTTTCTAACATAAAAGGAGGAATCTCATTGAACCGATTAGCCACAATTATTTTAGTATTAACTCCGCTACTCATTTGTCCCACAGAAGTAATTTCTTCACCTTGAGAGGGGAAAGTAGTATCTCCACTTACGGTAATTTTAGTATTTCCGCCTATTGGCGTTACCACTAAAAGCATTCCTTCACTAACACTTATCGATCCAGTACAATTACCATTGATTTGACTAAAGCCATTAACACTATTTCCATTGTTCATATTGTAACCAAATCTATTAACTGCATAACTACCACTATTGTAAACAAATAAATCCACTTTTAATCCACCAGTAAAACTACTATCGACACAAATTTGATTTATGTTTCCAGTAAATCGATCAGTTCCGATAGTTTTATCTATATTATGATTAACCAACCAAAAAGAAAATGGTTCTCCAGACAAAACCACTCCTCCAGAATTAATTTCAGCATTACCCCCAATATTTACTGTCGTAATTGTGGCACTACTATTAGTTTCTGAATATTGTTTATTACCAGTTGATAAATAATATTCCACTCCCGATTCAGCCGTATTAAAAGCTTGTTTCAACAAATCTTCATCAGTATCAACTTTTGTTTCCGTAATTGTACTTTTAGAAACCGACAAACCGATTGTCATCATCAACGCCGACACCAACAATACCATCAACACCACCTGCCCGCCCGACTTAATTGTGTAGCTATTGTCGGTTTTATAATTTAAAGTCGCCCTTTTTAAGGGAGATCCCGAGTTTATCGAGGGAGAGGGTTTTGTATTTTTTATTTTATTTATTTTCATTTTTTAATTTCCCCATTTCCACTCTACAACATTTTTAGCCATACTAGTGGGCATATTAAATATAAAATCAGGACGATATTGAATTTCTACTGCCGGCGAATCATTATTATCTATCTTATCAACATAAGATCGAGTAATATTTACCTGGTTAGTACCATAAAGACTACCGTTAATCGTTAGTTGAGTTGCACTCGATCCACCAATATCAATATTATTACCTGCCAAAATTCCATCAAATCTAGTTACTGATGGATCAATTGTAATATTACCACTAGCCACAATCATCGAAAAATTTCCCACAGACGTTGTTTTGTTTTGTGAAATATTTACATCTCCATCAACTATTAAAAGTCCATCATTATTAATGATGTTACTATCGCTCAAATCACCATTAATCAAAGTAGTTCCCACTCCGGTAATATTTTTATATTTTCCAAAAAAATCAATTTGATTAACAGTATTTGTATTTGTATACCAATTATCTGGAGTAGAGTAATTAACATTATCAAAACCATTAATGGTTGGAGCTGCTACTAAACCACCAACGGATGTTGCTTCAATACAACCATTAGTCGATAAACCACAAGTTGTTGGTACAAAATTAGTTATAGTTGATTTTCCAAAAACCCCTCCATCAATCGCCTGAAACCATGAATTTTGACTAACCATTCCAGAGAAATCCGCTCTTAAGGTTGGAGTGGTATCGTAAGGATCAACAATATTCGAATCTAAATCAAAATTTAAAGTTGAGTTACAACTAGTAGTTCCAATCCCCATATCAATTAATCTTAATGATTTATCACTAGCAGATAAATCACTATTAAAAATAGCTTGATAACTAGAAGTACCCCAAATTAACGGATTAGATCCACTAGTATAGGTACTACCATTAACCGACATATTTGAAGACAAACCACTACTTGGACTATTAAAAGACAAAGAGCTAAAATTAATATCAGTTGCCAAATTAGTACTAAAATTAGGACAATTCTCACCAGTAGATCCATCATAAAAATTACCAGTAATTGCCACTTTACAATCCCAATTTTTAAAGTCTCTACCAGTATCAATCCAACCAGAATTTAATGTGCTACCGACATCATTGATTAACACTTCAATATTATAAGTGCCAGTAGCTACACCACTAGCGTTTAAATCGACCGGAATTGTGGCTACGCCATTTACCGAAGCCACTGGATTAAAAGTATAAGTATTAGTTGTATTTCGTAGTCTCGCTTGAATCGTACCAATGTTTCCTACACCTAAAGGATTAGTCGCTGTTACTATAAACTGTACTCCATTTTTATTAACTGTATCTTGTCTAAAAATACTTTGACATATCTGATTTCTACTACCAGTTTCTGCTGCTACAACATCTCCATCATAAGTCTTTAGTGTTAAAGAAGAAAACGTTGGTGCAGCATCATTTGAAGCTGAACAAGTTGCCGTGCTACCAGTACAACTACCAGTACAAGTCCAAGTATAAGTTGTTCCAGACAAAGTTACTACCGAAGCTGTTCCTGTAAGACATAAATCAGTCGTTGGTGTAGTATCAAAAGCACCACCATTAGCACTCCCACACGCTCCATTAACTGGAGTACAAACCTTACAACCACTAGTAGACCAATATGGGTCTACACCAGAATAACATCCAGTTATACAAGAAAGTGGTCCAGGAGCAGCACACCAACAGCTATCTTTTTTATAGTAACCACAACTACCATTATTCCACGAACAAGTATAATTCGCCGATTGTGGGGCAGCCGCAGGCGAACGACAATAGTACCCCGTTATCTTCCAACCACAATTAGATGTAGTATAGCTATAAGTCCCTGAACCAATACAAATTGCTCCAAAAACTATTTTATTTCCAATAAACAAAAAAAGAAAATTTAGCAAAAACCAAGTTAATAAACGACAATATCTCATTAAACTAAATTATATAGTTTATTTTTTAAAATGACTACTATTACCCAGTATCAACAAAATAAAAACAATCACTACTTGGAATTTTACTAAAATTTTCAGTATCTAAAAACTCATCAATTTCATCAAAGCTACTCACAGTAATAATTGGTTCTTCTTCAGCTTCAAAAAATCGTTTTGTAGATTCAAATGAATTTATAAATTGATGATCCATAGTATCAATAAAATTAATATTAGTCATAAAAGAAGAATTAATTCCTATTTTTAGACCAAATGATTCAGGTAACAACGGCAGATTATCATATGAACTAATATCAATAGGAATTGAAAGACTAAAAACCGTACCTATATGGGACCTTAAAAAATCATAATAAGTACTATCTCGTTGACCAAAATATTTCGGAGTAATATCCGACAATAAAGAAGATTCTGAATAAATCCCAAAACCAGTTCTACCAATACTTTCAATAAATAATTGGGATGGTAATTCTATAGGAACAATTATTCTTTTGCCATTTTTATCTTTAGTTCCAAAAGCAAAAACTTCACCATTATTTACTTTTTTGTAATATAACATAACACCTTGAATATTAAACACGTCTTTTTGCTCCATATTCATACAACCAAGATCCTTCTTATCGGTATAAAACGAAGTAAAACCTTCATTTTGTATTTTTTCTTCTGTATATTCACCTTCACCATTCAAAAAATCAGTAAATCTTTGATTTACTTCAGCTTCTTCTCTATCTTTCCCTTTCAATATCCCTGGCGCTGCTTCTATCGGTTTAGCTGTTGGTGTCGGACTTGTTTCAGTGGAAGTTGGGGTTGGAGTTGATGTCAAAGCTTCGGTTGGACTAGAGGATGGAGTTGCTTCCATAACCTCTGAATTTGTTCCATTATTAGAAGTATTAACGGTGGCATCTCCGACATGAACTTCAACTGGTTGAGTAGCTGTTGCTGTTATAGTTGGCTCCGAAGTAGGGACAGAGGCCTCAACAGGACCACAAGCAGCTGCGCTACCCAATGTTGTTAGCGCCAAAAATGTGGTTCCAATTTTAAGCCCCGCTCTTCTAATAAATTTAACTGTTTTTTCTGCAAAATTAGGCCTATTATAAATATCTTTAATTGGTTCAAGTATTACTTTTTCATCTACAGGATCAACTATCATAAGTCCCTTTACATCAGCAATTTCATGTCTTATTTTTCCAAATTCTTCACCACGATTTTGTTCTTCAGGAATATTATCCAATCTCAAAGCTGAAGATCCATCATCAACCACCTCACCAAAATTTTCCGATGTTTTACTCTCTTGTCGAGTTGGTTCAAATTTTAAAGTTTCATTATTATTTGGCATGTCTGACATTTACATAAAAAACCTATAATATATTAGTATTCTAGGATAAATACGAATAATTGTCAAATAGCTAATAGCTTATAGTATATACACAACAGATACACATCAAAATAATTTCTAAATTCTAATTTCTAATATCTAAAGAAACTACTATTTGACAAAATTAACTTTATTGTAATACAATATATATACAATTCATTACAAACAATTATGCGTCAAATAATCAATATATCTCTACCAAAAACCATGGCTGACTTGGTCAACAGGGAAGTCAGAAAAAATTCTTATGCCAGCAAAAGCGAATTTTTTAGGTTCCTTATTCGCAATTGGTCTGAAAAACAAGTCGTTGATGAAATTCTCGAGAGTCAAAAAGAAATCAGACGAACTGGGGGTACTTTACTTAAATCTCTAAAGGATTTAAGATAATTCAATGATTGTTAGATATACTACAAAATTTTATCGAGAGTATAAAAGACTTCCTTTAAATATAAAGAAACAAGCCGAAAAAATGGAAAAAATTTTCAGAGAAAATCCATTTAATCCAATTTTAAAAACACATAAATTAACTGGTAAATTAAAAGAATTATGGTCTTTTTCAATCGATTATAAAAATAGAATTATTTTTGAATTTGCGTCAGAAAATACTGTTTATTTTCTTTCGGTTGGAAATCATCAAATTTACCGTTAGTTTCTTACTGCCACTTCCATCTCAAAATTTTGATTAGCACTTATTCCCGACACACTACTGCCAATTCCAAATTTAAATTTTACGCTTGATATTTCCAAAGATGATTGAGTATTACAAGTCACAAATTGACTACAATCAGTTACCGACACATCACCACTATTTAAATAAACAGTTTGAGCTGAAGTTGAAGCAATTTTTCCATTGCTACAACTAATAATAGTCGTTTGTCCATCAAAATTATTAGCAAAAGAAATTGAAGTGCCATCTTCACTACAAACTATTGTCGACTTACTACTATTTAACATATTTTTCTTTAATTCATTTAAAATCATTCCGCCACCAGAAACTACTTTAGTATTGGATTTGGTTTGATTTTGAACTTTTAAAACCGAAATTACTACACTAACAATTGACACCATAATCACTGCTAATATTGTCACCACCACAATTATTTCCACCAAAGTAAATCCCAGTTTTGTTTTTAGATTTATCCCTTTTTTAAGGGGAGATGTCATGAACTTGTCGAATGACTGAAGGGTTTGTTTATTTAAAATCATTTTTTTAATTTACTTCTTTTGAAAAAAACTTATTAACTTGTAAACTTTGTCCATTGGCCCATTTCACCGTTACTATTGCCATAGTACAAGTACCTCCATTACAATCAACCCCACTATAACCAATATCATAAGAATAACCAAAAAAATTTGGTAGTGTTTCTCCAACCTTAGTATTTTTTTCCCAAAAGCTAACACTATCATTTCTTTTTTGATCCACCAATCTTTCAGTTATCAACTCGGCCATTTCCATAGCCTTTTTTCGACTAAATGAACGACTTTTAACCCCAATAGAATTTACTATTAATACCA
>Ga0074198_1000509_pt1 | contig 39443 bp, 39 predicted proteins | sample EPASupsiteSAE323_FD_64527 | JGI IMG/M metagenome (GOLD analysis project Ga0074198, IMG submission 64527) | Bioremediated contaminated groundwater from EPA Superfund site, New Mexico - Sample SAE3-23 | ecosystem: Environmental > Aquatic > Deep subsurface > Groundwater > Contaminated ... | reverse complement strand
TATTCAGCTTTTATCCAGGGGAGCTGAGATAATTGTTCAGGAGGAGGGTAAGGAAATCATGCGAATAAATGGTTCAAGTAAACCTACTTGATCTAGATTTTCATAGGAAAGAAGCAGAATTATTCAGAAAGGGAATTCTCTCAAGTCTTATCCTCTTTCACAGGGATGAACTCCTGATTGCAAGACTGCTTGCAGACCGGAACGGTTTTTTACTGCATTCAGCCGGGGTTATCATGGACGGGAAAGGATTTTTATTTGTCGGGCATTCAGGAGCAGGGAAGTCTACAACCTGCCGGATGCTAAAACCTCATGCCGAGATCCTCTGTGATGATGTCAATATAGTGAGAAGATACGAGGACGGGTGGAAACTCTATGGATTCTGGAAGCATAGTGATCTCTCTGATCTCTCTACCTCTTCTGCAAAGCTTAATGGTATCTTTTTTATCCACCAGGCAAAAGAGAACAGGATTGAAAGGATTACAGACCCTGGCAAAATCAGGGAAAATCTGATTGTCACTCTTATTAAACCCTTTGTCACACCAGACTGGTGGGAAAAGACCCTTGACGTGCTTGAGGCCTTGATCAAAGAGGTTCCATGCTATGATATGATGTTTGACTTAAGCGGTGATATAATTCCGGAGATTAAAAAACTATGACCGACAGCCAGTACATATCTGTTGTAAGTTACAGGGATGCAGGTCTATTTAAAGATAAAAAACCTTTACTTGGCAGGATTGACATTGAACTTACAGAACGGTGCAACAACAGGTGTATCCACTGCCTTATCAACCAGCCTGAGAATGACAAAGATATAATCTCACGTGAGATGGATACCGGTTTTGTCAGGGATCTCTTAAAACAGGCTGCAGATCTCGGGTGCATGTCAGTCAGGTTTACAGGCGGAGAGCCACTGTTAAGACCTGATTTTGAAGAGCTGTACATTACAGCCAAAAAATTTGGTATGAAGGTTATCCTCTTTACAAATGCCAGGCTTATCACCCGCGATCTAGCAGTACTTTTCAGCAGGATGCCGCCAGGTAAGGTTGTCGAGGTGACTGTATACGGGATGCATCCAGGATCTTACGATGTAGCAACAGGTGTTAAAGGTGCATATTACGAGTTTAAAAGGGGTATTGACCTCCTGCTTGAATATAAGATACCATTTATTGTAAAACAGGCTTTTCTCCCACAGAACAAGGCAGAACTTGAAGAGTTTGAAAATTTTGCTGCAACTATTCCTGCATTGGACCATGGACCCGGGTTTTCAATGAACTTTGAACTAAGAGCCAGAAGAGATGATCCTGCCAAGAATGAGCGGATAAAAAAGCTACGGCTGACTGCCTCCGAGACTGTTGCAATGCTGGCGAGAGATCCAAGGTATGTTCCAGGGATGAAAGAGTTCTGCAGCAAGTTTACAAGACCACCTGGCGAAAAACTCTTCTCATGCGGTGCAGGCCATGGAACGTGTATTGATGCCTATGGATTTGCACAGATGTGTCTGCCTCTTCGCCATCCGGACACTGTATTTGACCTGCACAAGGGGACACTTAAGGAGGCTCTGACTGTTTTTTTCCCGAAGATGAGAGAGATAAAGGCAGAAAACCAGGATTATCTTAAAAGGTGTGCTCTCTGTTTTCTTAAAGGGCTATGTAACCAGTGCCCTGGAAAAGCCTGGACTGAGAGCGGGACACTAGATACTCCGGTTGAATACCTTTGTGAGGTTGCCCATGCACAGGCAAGGTATCTTGGGCTGATAGGGAAAGGGGAGAATGCATGGGAGGTAAAATCTATCTCTATGACTGGTGAAGGAATTACTGACACTCCATCGCCTCCGGCAACTTTAAGATCTTATCCATTACCTACTACTACCAGCCTTACTGACCGTATTTATGGGATATTTCAAATTCATGATGTATCTTTAATAGAAGAGATTGCTGAAAGTGACAACCTTGAATAATATACGGGATATCTTTCTGGCATTTGGTTAATTGTTGATACTAATATTTTTGTGTATCTCACTGCTCCTCACCCAAGGTTTGGGCCGGTATGTAAAGAACTCGTTTACCGTGTAGAATCAAAAGACATACAAGGATTTATTCCTCATCCTATTGCGAATGAAATCCTGCATCGACTTATGATAGAAGAGGTAATTAGGTCAGGTAATCCACAGAATGGTATTTCTGCATTGAGATATCTAAAAAATAAACCCGAAGCAATTCAACATATGACCCTGGCGTGGGATGTTTTTTCTGTTCTTCGGAGTATTGGATTTGAATTTATACCAGATAGTCCCGAAACACCTGATCGCACCTTTCACCTCTCACGTACCTGTCATATTCTTGCAAAAGATGCTGCAATTGCGGCCATAGCTCAGGAATCAGGAATTTCACATATTGCCACCAATGATAATGATTTTGCCCGTATCCCATTTTTAACAATCTGGAAACCATAATCATGTAGTTTAGGCTATAATAATTCAAAAAATGCCTGATTATTAAGGATTATACATAGATTAAGACCGAAATCTTTTTGATTATGTTTTAGTGATTTAATTTTATGTCTTCTCCAGTCCTAACAATATCAACCCACTGGAAAAAGACGGGAGAACAATACCGCCTGGACCAAAGAGTCAACTTAGGTAATATCAGAAACAAAGGGGCTTGTCAGGGATGTTATGGCAAATCTTTCTGACTATCGTTTTGTAGCACGCTTTGACGTTGCTTTATATTAGGATACAATCTCGCATGAGATCCTCTTAATACAGGTAGAAGAGCTGAACTGTCCTGACCATCTCATGGAGATTGTCACCCAATATCTTGCCGCTCCTGATTGTTCAGGAACAGGCATCGGGCTATCTTCAGGCGGCTCTCTCTCCTTTACTTGCAGCCGTTTATTTAACTCCGCTTGACGCAGCTTTTGAGATCTTTGGCAATACTTTTTACCGTAGGTACATGGACGACTTTGTAATTCTTGCCAAGACGAGAAGAGAACTCAGGTCTGCAGTAAAACTGGTCCACCAGGTGCTGGCAGGATTAAGGCAGAAGGTACATTCCTGGAAAAGATTTATCGGCAGAACTATCAGGGGGTTTGACCTGCTCGGTTACAGGTTTCATCCAAAGAGGAGGTTAAGACCGTCTGAAGAGAGCATCAACAGGCTGAAAACACGTGTGCGTCGGCTATGAGCAAGGAGTCCAGTTACGCAGGCTCTGGCGGTATGTGTCCCGTTGGTGCTTATGGCTGTGGAGCGGGGTTTACGACAGAGTGAGTATGAAAGGCGGGGTCAGGAGATATTATGTTCTGGTAGCGAAAGAACTGGGTTTGAATGTTAGATTCCTTTATACATCGGTCTCTGACAGGTGCATCTTGGATTTACAAAATAGGAATATAAAAACTAAATTAATTTTTGTGGACGCAATCTAGAGACAGTTATCTGCCTGTTGTGCGTGTATGGTTTCACGTTTCACCATAACATAGAGCAATCAACGCAAGTCTCTTTTTCCGGATCGTATACCGCACAAGTGTCCCAGACCTCCACGTCGTCGGAATGGGTCTGCTGATAACGACAGGTCTCCAATACGTGCGATGTTTTGTGTGTATTCGTTTTCACGATCCTCATCGATGGAACTGACCAGTGTAGGTGGCGTTTTTCGTCCATGCTGGTCTTTAAATTTACTTACATAAATTTTTTATTATTTGGCACTTTTCGTCAATGCTATGTATTACGAGAGGTATTTTCCCATTCGATGATGATGTAGTATCATTATCTATAATCTGGTTCCTCATTTATTGTCACATAGATTCTTCTTTTTTGATCAACTTCTAACCTATGTCGATTAGTATAGAACGTAGCGAGTCCAGGATAAACAACACAACATTCCCTTTATACGATGTCAACTCATATTTTTCTCTTCACATAAACCGGAGTCACGAAACCGACTTTTCCGGAATTGTTATCCTTACCAGAAACTGTAATCGTGTTAATTCCTTCTGCACACAGTGCGGTTATATAATTAGATGACCTATCCACCCAATAACCTTCATGCTCAAGTTGTTCATCTCCAGGGGTACAATCTCTTATGTTCAGTACATCACCAATCTGAACAGCAACCCGGATTTCATTATCAAACATTATCTGTCCGATAAAAACCGGTCATAACTCAGACAAACCATCCCTTCTCCATCCCAATACCAATTAATAAAGGTTAATGTAATCTGCTCTTCAGCTTCTGTTATCGTCCTCCAATATGATTCGGCTAAAATCGGCAGAGAATTATCATCAAGAATATTGTCATCCTTCACCGGATCATATCCGGTACTTATCTCCACCTGCTAACCCTCCGATATGAGGAACAATAATCTCATCTCCTTTCTCATCTAAAACTGTACTAAATCAACCCAGACATGAAATTCGTTTTTATCCTTCGTTTTACCATCATCTATACCAATAGCAAGCCGAGCCCGGACATCACTCATACTGGAATTTATAGTAATGTAACAGCCCCTGTACTTCCAAATTTTTGTTCGGGTAAGAATATTTCCTTTGATATTGATATGACATTAACTATAATAGGAACTGATTGTAAACAACTACTATTCAATTCAGGCTAAAGATTCGATATTTTCGAATTGTTTGGCTGAATCCGGAACTATCTGGACTAATGTATTATGGGAAAAGAACTCACTATTCAAAAAAGAACAAAACACCTTAGTGATATAAGAGAGGAGTTAAAGCGGCTTACCGATCTTTTAATTGGGATGGGAGCCCTGAAGATCATCCTCTTTGGTTCCTGTGCAAATAATACTGCAGGATATCTTAGTGATCTTGATCTCTTTGTAATCATGAACACCGATCTCTTATTCGAAGAAAGGCTTATATTTTTTTATAAAACTCTTTTACCGTCGGTTCCGACAGATCTAATAATAAATACGCAAGCAGAATACGAGATAAACAGGGATAATCCGTTTATCCTGGAGATTCAAAAGAACGGGAAGGTAATTTATGAGAAATCAACCTGTAACAGAAGGTTTAAGATGGCTTATGCAGGCTGAAGCAGATAGAAAAGGTGTAAAGGTGCTTTTTGATTTAGAATGTTATCATCTTGTCTGTTTCTTATCCCAGCAGATAACTGAAAAAGCACTGAAGGCATACCTCTATGCCCAGCGAGAGGAACTGGTTACCGGCCATTCGGTTGATAAACTCATTCGCAGATGTGGTGAGTACTATATAGAATTCATTTCCCTCCGGCCTGATGTTTCTCCTCTGGACGGGCTCTATATTCCAACCAGGTACCCAAATGGGGTTCCTGATAGTATTCAAGCAGATATTTTTACAAAACCATCAGCAGTGACTCAATAACTGCAACAGATATGGTCCTTGACAAGGTTAGGATACAACATAGCCCTTATTTGTTTTCTCATAATACATCTCTTTTTCTCTGATTTTTTGAAACCTATGCTAAGAATTTATTTTAAATTTCACAGTTGACATCTGATGAATATGGGCAACAACCTAACAATTTGCATAAGACCCCTGCCGATGGTATTCTGGAAAGGTTTTCAGGTTTCAAAACTAATATTAGATCATTTCAATATATAGGATGCCGGTGTTTATGGAAAGATTTCGGATTACAGTTAAAGGAGACGTTCAACGGGTTGGATATCGTGACCGTGTTCAAAAAATTGCAAGGATCCATAATATTTCAGGCTGGGTTCAGAACACAAAAGGGTATGATGTTGATATCATTGCTGAAGGGTCCAAAGAAAATCTTCAACGATTCAAAACAGATATTCAGATATCAGACGGTCCGATTCATGTAGAATCAATAGAAATAACACACGATCCCTATGTAGGAGAATTCGAGTTTTTCGAAATAAGGAGAGGCCATCCAGATGAGGAGATGGGTGAACGATTTGATGCAGCAATTCATTATCTGATCCGGATCGATAAAAATAGTCAGCGCTCAGTGGAAATTGGCGAAAGTATGCTTAAAAAGCAAGACAAAATGCTTGATAAGCAAGACACTGTTATCGCACTTCAGAAAGAAACAATCCATGAAATTAAGGAGATGAAACATGAAGTTGTTCATACTCTGGAAAGCAGATATGTTACCATTGAGCACCAGCTGAATGAGATTAGGGTTGCCCTTAAAAAGGCAGGAATATTGGATTAATAGCAATTTTCCTGAACCATTATTATTGTTTCTAACTCTTATATTGTTGAAAAACCTGAAATACCGGAGTTAAGGTTTTGAATACAACAACATTGGAGGAGCTAAAAATGGCTGCAGATACTGAAACAAAGAAAGGTAAATGCGTATAACCGGTTAATAGAGATGAGCTGTGATGGGGAGAATAAGCGTCTTTATAACGAGAGGATAGAACATATAATCGAGGTTGATCGCAAAATCCAGGCATCAAAGAAGATAGGTAGACTAAGGAATTATTCAGGAACCTAATTACTCTGGCTAAAATTTTATATCACTTGAAATAGATGATGACATTATTATACTTTGTTGGTAAGGTCATTCAATTAAATTTGTTATAGTTGGATGAGCTCCTGATGATTGATATGGATCTCCGGTTGTTTATATATTAAAACACGACCATGCCGGCTTTATGAGAAAAGAGGCATAACTTTGAGGCTCTGGAAGGGTGTCTATATCAGGGTGAACCTGAAAAAAGGTATCAGAAACATGTTCATTATTGTTACTGATCAAAAATGAGTAGATGCTAATATAAAAGGGATAAAATTTTGGTACAGATTAGATAGATTTATATCAGAGGCCAAAAATCTGTAATATCTCATGCATCACACTAACTAAATGGTCATCTGTAAGTCCGGATATTTCAACTCCATTATCTGATTTGGAGAGTTCAATTCCTGCCATCTCTTCTGATCCACATAAGAGAAACTGTTCAGGATGTGTCCCTCGCTGGATATCACAGGAAAGAGAAATATACTCACCAGCAGATACCACCATATTAAGTCTTTGACTACCTGGATGACCTCTTGGTAATACAACGAGAGGGGCATGATAAGTCCTAATCAATTCCAGAAGAATTGCTGCCTGTCTTGGATCACCTCCCTCTGGAGCTGAAATTGTAATTAATTCCCCATAACTTAAAAACTGGCAGATTTCCCCGGATAATGTCTCAATAAAAAGATTAAATGGTGCCTGGATCTTTCCAATCAGAAGAAAAGATAATTTCCCTTTGATTAATAAATAATCATGATCCAAAACGAAATTCATGAGACAAGAACAACATCATCTGATCCGCAGGTAGGACAGCATACATTCTTTCCTATACTATTAAATGAGCTCCCACACTCTCTGCACTTATAACTTTTAGGCTTCAGGCGTTCTTCGAACTCGATATCAACAGGTCCTCCAACAGTACACATTTCATATCACCTGATATCGATATTATTTTTCAAAGAGATAAAGATCTCTTTTTTATACAGATGATTCGGAACAGGTTTGCATTATTTTAACTCTACCCGGGTAATTACTCCATGAACTTTATGAGAAGGAAGACGATAATACTGGATAAATGATGGACACAACCGTTTAATTGCGTTAAAAACTTTCCAGATGATATTTCTGGTTACAATCTCTTCCATTCCATAAAAAATGGTCTTCTCTTCTATTCCGGCTAATTTGATAATCTGCATAAGATCAATTATCTGCATATATCCATAAGAGATCGATAAATGTGAAAGCCCTGACGCAAGGTCTTTTTTATAATTCCAGGAAGAACCATAAGGTTTCTCGGTTATATTAATTGATATAATAACATTCTGTTCATAAATTATCTCATTGTTAAACATAGTCCTGGAGATATAAGCCGGTATCTCTTCAAGAGACCTGGCAAAGAAAAGGGCGGTTCCTTTTAAGTGACGTGCCGCAGGATAGGCCTTATTATATTTTTTCATAAACTGATCATAGAGCATAGGTTTCATGGCACGATAGAGGGCCTTTTGACCGGATGTATAAATAATGATTACAGAAAACGGAATTGCTCCAATAATAAGAGATAAATATCCCCCATGAACCACTTTCGATAAAGTTGAACAGAAATATACAATATCAACTATGGTTACAACAATTGCAACCCCCATATACAAAAACCGCCTTTTCAAAAAGAATATTGAGATCATGAAAATTCCGGTAATAGACATGGTCCCGGTAACAGCTAGCCCATATGCATTTGCCAGTCTTTCAGAGTACTGAAATATCAGAAGAACTATGATCACGGCTATACATAAAAACCAGTTTACAGAATTGATGTAAATCTGGGTTCTAAGCTCATCTGAGGTATAATCAACAGGAAGCATAGGAAGCAGATGAGTGGAAATTGCCTGGTATATTATCGAAAAAATTCCACTGATAACAGCTTGAGAAGCGATAACAGTTGCAGTTATTGTTAATATCAGAAATGGAATATACAAAAGGTTAGACTCCCAGAATATCATTCTGAAGAGAGGATTAATAACATCTGAATTCCTTAGTAAAAAAGCTGCCTGACCAAGGTAAGAGAAAAAAACTGCAATAAAAACAAAACCCCATGCATATTGTATCGGCTCTCTTCCAAGGTGCCCCATATCAGCAAACAATGCTTCAGCACCAGTCGCACAGAGTACTATCATGGACAATGCAAAAAAACCCTGTAATCCATTTTCAATAAAGAAATTTATGGCATATATCGGATTAATTGCAAATAATATCTCGGGACTGAAAAAAACAGAGTACAAACCGGATACAAAAAGAATGACAAACCATATAACCATAATCGGACCGAATCTTCTTGATACCCCTTCTGTACCACGTTTTTGAAAAAAGAACAATCCGATAGCGATGCAAACAGCTAATAATATCAATAAATCTTGAGGAATTTCAAGAAATCCCGGGATTTCTCTAACACCCTCAACTGCTGAAAGAATGGAGATTGCAGGAGTGATAACACACTCACCAATCATAAGAGATATTCCAAGAGTAGCAAGCATGGTATAGATTGCAACTCTTTTCTTATTTTTTAAGAGAGGAAGTAATAATCCTTTCAATACCAGGGTTCCTCCCTCTCCCGTCTGTGAAAGGCGCATAGCCAGTATCGTGTACTGAATAGTCACCATTATTATTAAAGTCCAGAAGACAAGTGAAATAACTCCCATAATATTTGTAGGAGTTGCTGGAAGAAAGAGAAATAAAACTGAAAGAGTATAAATCGGGCTGGTACCTATATCTCCAAAAACAAGACCAGCTGATTTCATGATAGAAGCTAAAGAGGGATGTATCATCTGCCTCTTATGTTCTTCATGAGATACATATCAGGGTTTTCGTTTAAACGATAAATTTGAAAAAAGAGACGAAAAAATAAAGGCTTATTATCAGGATTTACTGCGCAAATACCATCCGGTTTCTGTCTCATTAAGCACTTTTTCACTGTTCTTAGGTGTTAAAAGACTTACAACGATCATTACAATCAACGATACAACAAATGCATAAAAACTAAAATGCAATGGTAATTTATCTACATATTGATAATAAGCGCCAAAAATACCTGCAGAAACAAGCCCGGATGCCATACTAAAAATTCCCCCTAATCTTGTCGCCCTTCTCCAGTATAGACCTGCCAGAAGTGGAACTGCAAAGGTAGAAAGCATTACTCCAATCCCCATCCATATCAGGAAAGCTAGCATTTCTGGTGGATTTAATGCAATAATAAGAGTTACTATTGCAGATATAACAACAATAATCTTACTAAGTAATAAGACTTTTTTATCCGAGGTATTTGGTCTAATAACTTTTTTATAAATATCCCAAGAGACCATTCCTCCAATTGTAAGCATAAGCCGATCTGTTGTAGACATAACCGCTGCAAGGACTATAACAGCAAATATTCCCCATAATGCAATATTTGGAATTGCGTTTTGTATCCCATATAATATTACAAAATCCTGTGCGTTAGACACATCAGGAAGGGTAAAAACTCCTTCTCTTACCAGAGTAATCCCAGCAAATCCTGAAAATTTTAAAAAAAACATAACAGCCCCGTAAATTAAGAATCCAGCCAGTGGAGCCCATTTGAATAATTTTGCATCTTTAACAGCGAGTACATTATTAATAACATGTGGCGCGCATGCCATACCCACTATTAAAAGTACACCAAATGAAACCAGATAAGCCGGAGTAAACATCATCCCCCCAGCCATCCAGGGCTGGACGAGATCCGGATTTATGGAAGCCATATAAGTATTAACATGAGTTAATCCTCCTGCATAAAAGATAATAATAGGGGCCATTATTGCCACTCCTATAATTAATATTATAGACTGTACCAATGCAGCCCATGCCACCGCATAAAGACCTCCAATAGTTGTATAGATTGTTACAACCAGTGTTGCAATTATTAGTGCCAGCCATAATGGAATTGAAAAAAGCCACATAAGTACAATTGATATTGCAGTATACTGACCGACAAGGTATATCATAGAAACAATAATACCTGCAATCGCCGCGAGAGTCCGCATAACCATCGGACTCTCATACCTGTGTGCAAGATAGTCCTGTACGGTAATATATCCGGTTTTTCTGGTAACTGAATGAAGTTTTACTCCAAAGAAGATAATACAGAAGGCTATCGAAAGCGGAACAAATATTTGTTCCCAGATTGTCGGCCAACCAAATTTATATCCTAGTCCAGATACCCCAAGCAGAGACATCCCAGAACAGACCGTACCAATCATTAATAGAACGAATACCCAGAATCCAAGAGACCTTCCGGCGACAAGGTAATCCTCTGTATTTTTAATTTTCTTTGAGGCCCAGCCACCTATTCCAAGCATAATCAAGCAATATATTCCTACTATTGTTATAGTCAAAATATCAGCCATTATTCATCTCCCTTGAAATAAAAACCCCATATAGTGAGAAGAATAATTATGAGAATAACAGCCACTCCAACCGTAATTATGGTAATATCCGGCAAACCAAACATGTGTTAAAACGTGTATCATGCTAGCATATAACATGCTCGAAATAATTCCCAATCAAATGTCCGATATGACATATAAATCCGAAAATTGGATATCTTAAAAAATAAATATTATTATGGATCTAAATAAAATACAATTATTATTCTTCATTCTAATCCTTTTGATCTTTTTTAGTTTTTCTGAACCTGTTATGGCAGGACTTAAAGGACCAGCAATTGATGCAATTTCATATTATAATCAGGCTGTAGATGCAGCATCAAATGGTTCAGTTGATGAAGCATTATACTTAATAAACGAATCTCTGGCAATACAACCTGATTTTCCTCTTGCCTTAATAACCAAAGCTGGATTACTAATTGACAAAGGTCATTATGGTGAGGCTGAAACAATAGTAACCAGACTGGAGCACAGTAATCCTGACGATCCATATGTTCTTTCAACAAAAGCCTCTCTATTGGTTAACAACGGTAAATTTGGTGAAGCATTAAACGCAACCGATAAAGTAATTGCAAAGAATCCAGAGATTATTGAAGCCTGGATATTAAAGGGAACAGCTCATGGGGGACTTCATCAATATCAGGAAGAGATTTCGGCATCAGAACATGCACTAATACTGGATCCTAATAATCAGAAAGCAAGGATAAATTTAAATTATGGCAAAGAAATGCTCATTCAGCATCAGAATACTTCACATCCAGTTGATGCTGATAAGAAGACACCCCTTCCTGGATACGTAGTTTTGGAGGCCTTCCTCGTCTGCGTTTTTCTGGGACTGGTAATGAGGAGGTAAGATTCTTTACTGATCTCTTTTCCATATTTTTTGGTTTTTTAGGTCTGTTACTATTTAATATCCGGTTTTTTGCACTTTCACAGTATTCCGGAGAAATATCTATCCCAAGATATCTTCGGTTTAATCTTGATGCCACGGCAGTGGTAGTACCAACTCCATTAAAAGGATCAAGTATAAAATCATTTTTAAAACTAAAAAGTTTCAGACATCTTTCAACAAGTTCTTCAGGAAACATCGCTGGATGATTATACTCTTTCATCCTCCTTTCAGGCCCGATAGACCATTTTGCAACAACCCATGTTTTGAATTCTTCATCGCTGATATCAGCCATTTGAGAATCACCGGGTTTTTTTAGTGATCCCTTACAGAAGATCTCTATAAACTCCCAGGTGTATTTCAGATATGGACTGCTCGGGCTTTTCCAGCTACCCCAGGATGTATATTTACAGTTATAGTTATTCTTCTCCCAAAGGATCTCACCTTTCCAGATCATCTTTTTATTCATAAAAAAGGATGAAATTATATGGTGCAGCGGGATATAATCAGAAAAAAGTGGCTGCACATTAACAATAAACCGCCCGCCATATGTTAATACCCTGATACCTTCTGAAAAGACTTTGAATAACTTATCCAGATATGCCTGCCAGTGGGCACTGTCTCCGGAAGATGAATATTCCAGACCAAAGTTGTAGGGTGGTGAAGTAATGATTAAATCAACGCAGTTATCCGGAAGAGAACGAAGTATCTCCTCACTATCTCCACAGATTATAGAATTAGAAAGATCATCCGGCATCTGATTTCTAATATCGGTAAATTCATTATCTCTTGCATAAAAGTATGTCTCTCTTGCAGATACTTTCTCTTTCCTGCCTGATACTTTTCTTTCGTCTGCATAACCTGCAAAGATTCTTTTTCCATATCTGATACCATAACTACCAATTTTATTTATCTTATCAAAAAGTTCCTGAAAAGGATTAAAAAAATTTTCATTATATCTTGTATCCATATTAGTAGAAATTATCAGATTATTTATTTCATTCTGAAACTCTGATGGATCTAATTTGTATAAAATGGCAGAAAGAAGTCTGTCTGAGTATTTTAATTCAATCTCTGATTTTGGGAATTTTTTATTAAGACCGTTTAGAATTAATAACTCTTCAGAATAAAAATCTCTTTTCATCATAAAAGAAATAATAACCGGTTCTTTTAAAGGAAGACCAGATTTTCGTCCTGGCATATATTAACATATTGTTGATTATTGAATATACAATACCATGTTTTAGGTTCAATTCAATAAGAATAATTATTAAAGGATCCATCCATGATGCCGGAAAAAATTCATACCAATCAGAGCATATTACTATGCAAAGGACCGGTAAGAATTATTTGATGGAGAAGATAAATGAAAATTAAATATATATTGATTGTGTTTTTCCTTATATCAGGCATATATTCGTATACTATGGCGGACAAAGAAGATGATTCGGGTAATCTGACACAGGGAATAATTCTGAATAATATGGAATATCCTAAATTGAATTCATCATTATTGGAATTGCCAACATTATCCCTGGATATGGATGGTAAATATGCTACAGGTGGACGTTTGGGCTCACAATTTTCTGGTTCAAGTATTATTTCTTCAGGAAGTAACCAATTACCTGCTGTTATCATGACATTCTCAGATAAAAGTTCAGTAAGTGGAAATATTACGAATTTTATAAAATCATTTAATTACCAGAGCGGAATCTCTCCCTGAATTTTGATGAAGAATAGCATTATTCTATCTAAAAGATATAATTAAAATGGATATTATTGATAAAAAGGAAAAATTTCATTTGGAAAAAACCGACTTTCACTCTTTAAAAGAACCTTCTCTGTATATTAACAGAGAACTTTCATGGATATCAGTTAACCGGCTCGTCCTTCAGGAAGCAAAAGATACTTCTCATCCATTACTTGAAAGGATCAGATTTCTCTCGATATATGCAACAAATCTGGATGAATTTTTTATGATCAGAGTATCAGGTCTTCACAGGCAACTGGATGAAGGAGTTCTTATAGCTCCTCCTGATGGATATTCTCCTCTTGATCAATTAAATGCAATATTCCAGGCATTAAATCCTCTCCTGGAGGAATCAGCAGAAGTATGGAATAACTCTCTACTCCCTGCATTACATGAAGCAGGAATTATTATTTACTCATACGAGTCACTTAGTGAAGAGCAGAAAAGATATTTAAGAGATTATTTTATTAAAGAGTTGTTTCCGGTCCTAACACCTCTTGCTTTTGATAAATCACACCCATTCCCTTTTATCTCAAACCTTACATTAAATCTGGCAGTAATCCTTCATGAAAAGCAGAGTAATGAAGATCTTTTCGCAAGAATTAAGGTAAGAGATAAACTATTTCAGCGATTAATACCAGTAAAACCAATACATAATAATGTGAAAAAATCAAGATATATTGAACTGGTTTTTCTGGAGGATGTGATATCTGCTAACCTTGATCTGCTCTTTCCAGGAATGAACATAAGAGCTGCATATCCATTCAGAGTGACAAGAGACGCAGATATTGAGATAGAAGAAGATGAAGCTGATGATCTTCTTTCTGCAGTAGAAAACTCAGTTGGAAAAAGATGGATCGGAAAACCAGTTAGAATTGAAGTATCTTCCTGGATGGATAAATCAGTCTGTAACATGATGGCAGATAAACTAGCAGATTATCCACATATGTTTTACCGGACATGCGGACCTCTTGGTATGGCTGATCTTTCCTGCCTGTATAATCTCGATCGACCGGATTTGAAGTACCCTCAATTTGTTCCATCAATCCCCAGGCAGATTAATAAAAACGCAGATATATTTCATGCGATAAAAAACCGTGATTTAATGCTTATTCATCCGTATGATAGTTTTCAACCGGTTGTGAATTTCATTAATCAGGCTGCAACAGATCCGGATGTTCTTGCAATTAAGATGACGCTATACAGGACAGGTACTAATTCACCAATAATTCAGGGTCTCCTTGAGGCTAGGGAAAATGGAAAAGCCGTATCAGTAGTTGTTGAATTAAAAGCGAGATTTGACGAAGAAAATAACATAGGATGGGCAAAAGCCCTTGAACATGCCGGTGTTCATGTTGTTTATGGTATGGTGGGACTTAAAGTTCATGCAAAGATCTGTCTCGTTGTCAGAAGAGAAAAAGAAGGAATTATAAGATATGTTCATTTAGGTTCTGGAAATTATAATCAGACTACTTCAAGGTTATATTCAGACATCAGTATTTTTACAGCTGATCCGGAGATAGGATCTGATGCATCACACCTGTTTAATACCCTGACAGGTTATTCCGGGTATATGTCATACAACCATCTGCTGGTTTCTCCAAAATATATAAAAAGAGGAATTCTTTCATTAATTGAACAGGAGATTAAAAGGCATCAAAGAAATCATGACGGACATATAATCCTTAAACTAAATGCACTTCAGGATGCTGACATGATTCAGGCTCTATATAGAGCTTCTCAGGAAGGTGTCAAAATAGACCTACAAATTAGAGGAATCTGCTGCCTACGCCCCAGAGTCCAGGGAGTGTCAGATAATATTACAGTTACTACAATAATTGGAAGATTTCTAGAACACTCACGCTTTTTTTACTTCCATAATGGTGGAGATGAAATATTACTGATTGGAAGTGCAGATCTTATGCCTCGTAATCTTAACAGGAGAATAGAGATATTGTGCCCGATATTGGACAAGGAAATTAAGAGAGAACTTATAAATACTATACTTCCGGTCCATATAAAGGACTCTGTTAAAAAAAGAGAGATGCTATCTGATGGTACATATATCAGAATTGGATCACAGGGTTCTGAAACCTTATCCGCCCAAGAGTGGATGATAAGAAACCGTGGAATCTGGAATGAAAACCTTATTTGTACAAAATCAGAGGTTTAACTTTTTTGTCAAAACTTAATACGGGTGAAATGTGGAAGAATGTAAAATTTCAGTCCTCGGCATAGATCCCGGGTATGCAGCCTGTGGATATGGAGTGATAACTAAGGAAGGGAGATTCCTCGAAGTAAAAACCTGGGGTTGTATAAAAACTACACCGAAAACGGGAGAAACACCTTACAGATTACTCGAAATATACCGATCAATAACAGAAATAATTCAGGAATATTCTCCGGATTTTCTTTCAATGGAAAAACTATTCTTTTCAAGAAACACCACTACTGCTCTGAAAGTAAGTGAAGCAAGGGGAGTAATTCTTCTTGCTGCAGCTCAAAATGATATCCCTGTGTTTGAATATACTCCAAAGCAGGTAAAACTTGCAATTACCGGATCGGGATCAGCAGATAAGGTCCAGATTCAGATGATGATATCACGAATATTACGACTTTCTGATATTCCAAAACCAGATGACGCAGCCGATGGGTTGTCTCTTGCATTATGCCACATGAACTGGATGAAAGAAAGGATATGATATCTACAATTCGCGGGCCGATAATAGCTTTGGGAGAAGGTTATCTTATAATCGAAGCAGGAGGACTAGGATATAAGGTAAGAGTGCCTGAAAGGGTAATTCGGGAAATATCAGACAATGAATCACCTTTACTTCATACCGAATTAATAGTACGACAGGATTTGCTTGTCCTTTATGGTTTTTTATCTTTTGAAGAAGCAGAACTGTTCAGGATGCTAATATCTGTATCACATATCGGGCCGCAGACAGGACTTGCAATCCTGAACAATCTGTCCACCGGAGAAATTTATGAGGCTATTACTCACAAAAAAGCGGACATACTCTCTAAAGTGCCAGGACTAGGAAAGAAGGGATCTGAAAGAATAATCCTTGAACTAAATAATAAAATAAGTTCATTGGCAAATTTGAATAATAGAGATTTAAATTCTTCAAATATTCAGGATGCGATTTTAGCACTCATTTCTCTTGGTTATCATCAGGAAGAAGCGGAACGTGCATGTAAAAAAGTTCGTTCTGAAAAACTCATATCCTCTTCCGATCTTATCCGTGAGTCCTTAAGAATTCTAAAAAACAAGTAAAGAAAAAATGACAGATAATATGCAGAACAGGGTTGTAAGTTCATCGGTCAGTACTGAAGAACCAGATGAACCTTCGGTAAGACCTGCACATCTCCTCGAATTCATTGGTCAGCATAATATAAAGGATGCACTTCAGGTTGCAATTGATTCTGCAAAACAACGTAGAAAAACACTTGATCATATTCTCTTTTCTGGACCACCTGGTCTTGGTAAAACAACACTCGCTCATATTATAGCAAAGGAGATGCAATCAGCAATAGAGACTACTTCAGGTCCGGTTCTTGATCGTCCCGGTGATCTTGCAGCATTACTAACTCCACTCAAAGAGAAAGACATTCTGTTTATAGATGAGATACATCGTCTTTCTCCTACAATTGAAGAGATTTTGTACCCGGCCATGGAAGATTATTCAATTGATCTTCTGATAGGAGAAGGCCCATCTGCCCGGACAATTAAACTTCCACTTGAAAAGTTTACTCTTATTGGTGCAACAACAAGACTGGGCCTTCTTGGTTCACCATTTCGAGACAGATTTGGTATAATCCTGCGTCTGGATCTATATCACCCTGATGACCTGACAAAGATTGTTACTCGTTCAGCGGGTATATTAAATATCCCGATTACAGAATTTGGTGCCAAAGAAATTGCCTGTCGATCAAGAGGAACACCAAGGATTGCCAACCGACTCTTACGAAGAGTGTATGATTATGCAATAGTCAGAGGAACCGGACAGATAGATAAAGAGATAGCAGATATTGCATTACACGCGCTCGGTGTAGATCAAAAGGGCCTGGATATTCTTGACAGGAGAATACTGGAGATTATTTCACACGATTTTAGTGGAGGGCCTGTCGGGCTTAAAACCATATCCATTTCAGTCGGAGAAGAGACCAGGACAATTGAAGATGTTTATGAACCATATCTTATCCAGATAGGCTTTATAAAAAGAACACCACAGGGACGGATGGTTACAGAACTGGCAAAAAAACATATTGGATGTAGTTAAATGATATTCAGGATTTAACGTGGAATGTTCTTTTATTTTCATCATTTCTTCATTAAGTTACATGTTTGTCAGATTGAATCTTTTAAATAATGTTACAATATCAGCATAATCAGCCAGATTATTATTGTTATAATCAATTCTTTCAGATATATTGCTCCTGCTGATCCACCTGAAGTTGGAAAAGAGCAGGACCAGATCATTAAGGTCCAGTCTTCCATTTCCGTTCATATCCTCATACCTTCCATCTCCGTTTAGATCTTTCATCGAAGACACAAAATTAGTATCAAATCCGATTGGTATCTGCATATCTGCCCTGTATTCAAGATTTAGTCCTGCTGGATTGGTCAGGTCTGATACCCTGCCTGAGCTTTCAATCTGCGCTGATGACACACCCAAAAGATGGGTCTCTGCTGATGATCTTTGATCTGGATTAGATGAATTAACTTTACTCTCACCAAATGTTAAGACACATAACGGACTGATATCATCTCTTCCTGCATTATTATTCTGGGTAGCTAGAATCTCTTCATAAGCCTGGATAGAACTGCGTCCATCGGACTGGAATTTAACCATCCGGTTTGAACCAACTTCATCATTTACCTGAATACTTCTGGTTTCATCGGTATTTCCTCCATTTGTAATTATATCTGAGATATAGGCAGATGATCCACTTATTAGACCAGACTTACTGGTATTACTCATACGATATTGTTCAACCGTAGTTTTATCAGTAAAAGCCCCTACTCCCGAATATAATCCTAACAGATCAATCTCTTTGCCACCATGATACATTCGATTAAAGGATTCAATTAGACCAGAAACATAAGTCCTATCGTATAATCTAATTTTGTCTCCTTCACTCTCTGAATTCTGACTGAATCTTGTATTTAGATTACCAATCAGACCAATTCCGCTGTTATTAAGATCCTTGGTTCCAATTATCATCGAATAATCAAGATTACAGTCTTCATACCTGGAAATGGAAGAAAGCTTAAGTTCCTCAGCATTTGTGACAGTAAAAGATGTTTTCTGGTTATCAATTCTATAACTACAATTCCAGGGATATTCAGAGAAATAATCAACCACTTTTGATTGTGTATGAATATTTTCATCGGCAAGAAGATGTCCACCGGATTCTCCTGATGTATATTTAAGTACTTTTTGTGTATCTAAAACCATTAATGCCTTATTTGAGTTGTACATCTCTATTTGTTTATTCAGGGAAAAATTCCCTCCATTAGTCATTTCAGAATCTGAATAAACCAATGTACTATTTGTACCATTTCCATCAGAACCTTTCCAGGATCCTGAAAAAGAATTATGAACCATTCCTGAGGTCTCAATAATTGTACCGATTGACATTTCACCAGATACCGGAGTAATAATTACATCCCCAAAGGTCAAAAAAATTAAAATAAAGATGATCAGAGAATATACAAGATGCCCCGGATATCCAGACATATAATATTTCAATTATTGATGTATTAACTATAAAAGTAATTGTATATCTAAAATAATATTATAGTCCTTAAATTGCCTTTAAGGAGTGAAGTATATAGATTCTTATGACTTCCCTCCTCTCTCTTAAACCATGATAATTAAAATTTAAGCATGATTAATAAGAGATCAAGACTTTAATTTTATTGATGACCAGAAAAACATCGGGAGAATATTAAAAAAAGGATTAATAATCCAGATAATTATTGCTTCTTTTTTGAAGCATTGAAGTTACCTGAAGATTTAACAACCTGATCTGTTGAATTAGTAGTCTTCCCTTCATTTGAGGATTCTACTTTTGCATGTTTTTTAGACATTCTTTTCATCTCGTTCTTTCGAACAATCAATGAACCAGTATGTTCATCTACATCTTTCTGTTATGTTTTCACACATATATAGTTGATGAGAAATTGAATTATAAAAATTTGAGAATCCTACAGAATAATCAAAACAGAAAATTAATTTTGAATGTTTTCTTAAAATTTTTATATAAAACAGGTTTTAGCAAATAATCAGGTTATCATTTAATTTTTAAATAGGGCGCCTAAAATATTCTTCCATCTATTATTCCATAAATCATATATATGTTATTTATACAATAAGACTAGATAAAAATAACATATAGATGTTCGGAATCGAACTGCTATTTGAGGGATGAGGGATGGAACGATCGATGAAAACAGGATTATTCGGGATATACCTGCTAACTATTCTGGCATTATTAATCAGCGGAGGGGTATCTGCAGATGTGGTACAGAATCAGTTTGTCCCGAATGAACTCATTGTAAGATATGTAGATGCAGGAACAGGTACTGTATCGGACTCTGTTGCATCTTCACTTAATGCACAGATCGGAGCACAGCAGATAATACCAGGATCTGATTTTAATATTCCTGGGATGCAGATCGTTGAGATTCCAGAACAAACATCAATGTCTGATGCCATAGCCCATTATGAAGCAAACCCATTAGTAAAATATGCTGAACCAAATTATATCGTAAGTATTGCAGCATCACAAACAATACCTGATGATCCATATTTTCCTCTTCAATGGGGCTTATATAATTCAGATTCAACGACAAATTCTACCCAGAATGTAACCGGGGATGATCGTGCTGATATTCATGCACCCGAAGCCTGGAACATCACAACAGGTTCTTCAGACATTATTGTTGCTGTTATAGACACTGGAATTGACTATACTCATGAAGATCTGAAAGCAAACTGTTTACCGGGAATTGACCTTGTCAATGATGATAATGATCCGATGGATGATAATGGACATGGAACTCATTGTGCCGGTATTATCGGTGCAACAACCAATAACCAGATTGGTGTTGCCGGGGTATCATGGAATTCAAAAGTCCTGCCAATAAAAGCTTTTGATTTAAATGGAAATAGTGATACCGCAACAATAATATCAGCAATAACATATGCCAGAGAAAATGGTGCTCAGATTATCTCATGTTCATGGGTAGGATCCAATTATAGTCAGGCACTTAAGGATGCTATAGATGATACTCCTTCATTATTTGTTTGCTCAGCCGGTAATAGTGGAGTTGATATTGATGTAAATCCCCAATACCCTGCATCGTATATCAGTCCGAATATCATCTCTGTCGGGGCTACAGATAATTCTGATGAACTGACCGGTTTTTCAAATTATGGTGCAACATCTGTAGATCTCATGGCTCCAGGCCAGGACATCTACAGTACCATACCAAATGGTTATGGTAACATGAGTGGTACATCCATGTCAGTACCTTTCGTCTCCGGAACAGCAGCTCTTGTTATGAGCCAGAAACAGGATTATTCTCCAACGCAGATAAAAAATATTATTCTGGATGCAGTAGATGCTAAAAGTGATTTATACGGAACCTGTGTCACCGGAGGACGTCTTAATGCTTATAATGGATTAAGTGAAGTTTTCCCATTAAGTGCGAATTTTAAGGGCGTCCCAACATCAGGGTCTTTTCCACTTACTGTTCAGTTTATTGATCAATCTTCTGGAGAACCTGAATCATGGAACTGGATATTTGGAGACGGTTTCAGTTCAACAGAACAGAACCCCACCCATGTTTACATGAAAAGGGGTAATTTTACCGTTAGTTTGACTGTTTCTAAAGAAGGTATGAGTACTAAATCTGAAAAACATGGATATATCCTCGTAAAGCCACCTTATCAGCCAGTAAAAGCATTTCCGGATGGATATGACAGATATTATCCACCTCCAACTGATCCAAACAATGATGGAATGTATGAAGATATCAATGGAAATGGTCTTTTTGAATATGGGGATCCCACATTACTATTTGACCAGATATTCTTCGCAATAAAAGATGAACCAGTAGGACAGTTTGATTTTGACGGAAACGGATTCATTGGATTTGGTGATGTCGTAGCCTTGTACAGGATGATTTAAATGATAAGAATGAAAAAAAACGGGTTTATCGGATTAGCCTTATTTCTTATTTTGTTCAGTCTGGTCAGCCAGGTAAATGCAGAACCCAGACTATATTTTAATCCGGCTATAGTAGAGTCAAACCCTGGAGAGTCACCAATTATTGATCTCTTAATAGACGGGTGTAATGAAGGGATATCAGGTTATGCAGTAATGGTTTCTCTGGATAATCCATCAATCGCATCTCTGGGTGAGATTATTACTCCTCCCTGGGCTACATTAAATAAAATTCAGAAGTTGAACAGCTCTGCAGTTCTGATACAGGGAGCAGATACGGGAAGACAGATTGAACCGATGGAAGGAGGATTTCCATCAGAACAACTGGCAAAAATTTCAGTAAATGCCATTTCCGCCGGATATGTTACAGTAAGAGTTACCCCAATAATAATAGATAATGAAAAAAAGGGTAGGTATAAGCCAATTGTAAGTTCAGCTAGTATAGTAATTTCAGGGGCAGGACCAGTACCTCTTAAACCTAAACCTGTTAAACCATAATTCGAATATGAATTTCTTTTTCTTTATAGAAAGGTTTAAATTCTGTCTCATTGAGAAACTCTCACATGACCGGAATTATCATTGATGCCAAGGTTGACCGCATACAACTCCCAGAAAACCTTCGATATTTCCGACTAATAGAAGAACAAAAGGAGAGATGCGCAGAAAAACAGTGTAATGAAGAGATTTTCAGATTTGGTCTGGGACAATCTCCATTTCCTGTCCCAGCCCCACTAAGAAAAGCTCTCTCAGTTCATAGCGGTAAAGGTGAATATGCCGGACCTATCGGAACCATTGCACTTCGGACAGCTGTTGCTGATTTTTATAAAGCCAGATTTCACCTGAATATAGAACCATACCGGGTTGTAACTGGTCATGGAGCAAAAGGATTAATCTATTCTCTTTTTACTCTTCTTGCAGGATCTACTATTATTCCTGCTCCAGGGTGGCTTGGTTATCTTCCACAGTTAAGAATTCTTAATGTACCCTACTATCGGTTGTATGGTCACTGGGTTAATAACTTTAAGATAAGACCCCAGTTTCTCGAAGCAATGTTAAGAGGACTTGTTAATACCCAACATCTGTTAATTCTTAATAATCCGGTAAATCCTACAGGTGTGAGATATTCGCTTGAAGAACTTGAGGTTATTGCTGATATCTGCCGGAAATATAACACGAATATACTTGCAGATGAAGTTTACAGCCTTTTATGTTATGACTTTGACTCTTTTGTTAGTATGGGAAAAATATACCCCGAAGGAACATTTATAATTCACAGCTTATCTGCCGGAATGGGAGCCGGAGGATATCGGCTTGGAAGTTTGATAATGCCGGAGGGCATCAGTCAGGTTACAATTCGTGAATTTGAAAAGATCGCTGCTACGATATATACCGGCCCTGCAACCCCGGTACAAGAGGCGGGAATTGCAGCATACGAATCCAGAGAAGAGATGGATCAATATCTCGATGCCGTAAGAAACATATCAAGGATTATGACTACTAACCTTGTCCGGATTGCTAAGAAGATTAAAGGTATCAGAGTTACATTACCAGAAGCGGGGTATTATTTCATGGTAGATTTAAATCCTCTTTCTCAGGAGATAGAAAAAACCGGGATCAGACATTCCAATGACCTCGCACAAGCATTAATCTCTCATCCATATCATATCGCAACAGTAACCGGAGAAGCAATGATGGCACCATACGGAGACTATTTTATAAGGTTTGCAGTTACCGATTATGATGGAGAAAAAGCACTTATCACGTATCTTGAAAGACCTCCGGTTGGCGAAATTGAGGAAGAAGCTTTCTTCAGACTCCATGGATCGCAGATGATCAAAGGGATGGATAAATTTGAAGCATGGGTAAAAGATGTCATATCAGGTTCTTTCAGGATAACATTAAACTGAATAGCAATTATTAAAAAAGAAGAACATTCGATAAATTAAATCGAGATTTTGTAATCTGGTTCTACAAATAATACATCAGTCTGATTTTTATAAAAACTGATACCCTCTTTTACTGTCATATTTACTGGCAAGGAAACAAGGAATAACCCGGGTAATCCCTGATTTGAGTAGTCGGTAATATGGGTTGCATTAATTAATGCATGAACTTCATTAGCTGATTGTGAGAGTTTTGTCAGATCAGAGAATGCGCTTGTATTAAACTGGATCAGAAGCCTGGCAGGTTCGCTTGAATTAACTGGTGTTTCTTTCGAAATTGTATTGTTCCCTTCAGATGTTATTGTCAGATTTTTCGTTTGTTCAATAGAATACTCCGCATTTTTTTCTGCATACTGAACATAAGGAAGTTTCTGGTAATATGCTATTCCTTCTTCTGCAGTCATATTTTCAGGTAGAAGAACCAGTTCAAGTCCCGGAAGATCGGATGAATAATCATTCAAAACAATAGATCCGATCGAAGTGTGCGAGGCATTAGATGCCACCTGTAGGACCGTTGTATTCCAAAGATCAGGGTTAAACCGTACAAGAATTTCCGCTCTTGGAGTGGTTGTATCACCATTTGTCATAGGAACAACAATTTCCGAATTCACACTGGAATTATTGATTATAGTGGTATTATTATCAGCAAATACATAAACTCCGATAAGTAATCCGGATAAAACCACCAGCACAATAGCAAGAGAGATTTGCATAATGTGGATATGGATTCTCTCAGATAAATATGCTTGTGGTACAAAGAGGTACTCTCCAGGTAAAATACTGGTGATGTATTGAAATAGAACTATTTTCAATTTATATGAATGACTAGCCTGACTAAATCACAAGCAGGCAACCAGGCCAAAAAAGCCTATATCAAAGGACTTACCCAATATAAAGAAGGAAATCACTCTGAAGCATATTTATCTTTTTCTGAAGCGATAAATAATGGAATTGAAGATTTTGATATTTTATATTATAGAGGTATGTGTTCAATAGAATCTGGTAATTTTAAAAATGCAGCCATTGATTTTGAGGTTTTAATAAGGAACTTTCCTGATAACGCAGAATATCTCTTCAGAAGAGGTTATATTAGATATAAAACTCACGATTTTTCAGGAGCTATTAGTGATTTTTTAAAAATATCAGAAGATTATTCTGATTTTTCTATTCGATGGCATTACCTCTCAGTTCTTTTCTACCTTTCAGGAAATTACAAGGAAGCACTTAATGCTATAGAGCGTTCTCTTAATACATTTCCTACTATGGCAAAAATATGGTTTAATGCAGGTGTAATTATGAATGCTGCCGATCTTTCAGATCGCGCAGAACTGGCATTTAATACGGCAACACGGTTGGACCCCCGACTTTCGAATAAGAGGAGAGAGATCATAGATTGATTGAACAGGCAATAATTATAATTTAGATTACTATTGATCAACTCTTACTATCAACTTCTTCATCGTGATTATTAATATTAGACAGGCCATTAGAGATGAAATCATAATTAACCAGTGATATACAGGTGCACCTCCTATTGATAATAAAACAATAAGGTTGACAGGGTTTGCTGGAATAGCAAGAATAAATAAAAGGACAACTATTATAGCAGAAGAGAAAATAAACTGGGACTTTGTCCTGTCCATATAATACAGGGCAATTATAGCTGCAATTAAAATTAAAGCTGCAGATGCCAACACTACATGTAATAAGATCTCAAAAAGACCTGATATCCTGATACCATTAATTGTCAGAAGTAAAAGCCATAATGCATCCTGAAGCGGGATTAATACAATACATGCTGCAATCTTTCCACAAATAATATCTTCAAAGGTTGCAGTGGTTGATCTTAAAGTGTCAAGAGTTTGCTGCTGCTTTTCTTCAGTAATGAGATCAATTACCAGACCTGCAGATATTATAGCAGGCATAAATAACAAGAGCGGAATCAGGAGACCATAAATGAATTCATAGAAGGTTGTTCCAAGATCCGGCCTTAATGGCGTTACAGTTACAGGTTTCATATCAAGCCTGTCGCTTCTTACTTCTCTTAAATATTTTTCATATTCCAGAAGAATCTCTTTAATTTTTACTTCAACAACTGTTGACTGGATATCATTACGAATAGTATAGACGGTAACAGTTACAGGATCTTTATCTCCAGGAAGAGTGTCTGATACCCATATCACTGCAGATAATTTTCTTTCCTTAAGTGCACCTAGAGCCATCCCCGGTTCCATTATAAAGGGAAGGAATGATTGATCTCTGGCAAAAAAATCTAGTAGCGTCGTATCATTCCCTATATATCCTATTCCATATTTCACACCGGAGATTTTTCCGTACATTGATGGATCATACATTGCAGAAAGACCCACCATCAAAAAAGATGAGAATATTGCAATAAAAAACTGGAGGAGTATTGCCAGAATTATTGTCTTCTCTGATGATAGACTTCGTAGTTCTTTTAACGCTATTATCTTAACCAGTCTATAATTCACCATATCCACCCCCTGAGAAGGTACAGATTATAAACCGTATGAAGAAGAGTCGCAGCAATTATTCCAACAGGTAACAGTCTTCTTCCACCTGTTTTTAAAGAAACTCCGATTATAAGACCAGTACAAAAATGAAGGATAAATGGCATCCAGATATATCCAAGGCTCATAAACATGGCAGCCCCGAAAATTGAATCTGAAATCTGTGAGAGAGTAATAAACAAAAACAATTTTTCGCCTAATAGAAAACCTGCAGCGATAAGAAATGCCCCTGCAATAACAACTTTCCATGTGAGCCTGGGTTTTCCATACTGCAACAGCCCAATAAACCCAGATGTTTTAGCAAGTTCTTCAGTAAAGGCAGCCAGCAGGATAATTAGAAGGACTGAGTACGGGAGAGGCAGGTTAAAGAATAAGACGAGGTAAAGCATCTGGGCCATAAAAACGAAAGGAATGCATATAAGCGTGATAAAAATCAGTGAAAGATACCAGAATTTTTCAGAAATTAGTGATCCGAGATAGAAAGACAGGCAATCTAATAAACTTTTTTCTGTGAATAACTGTTCTTCATGAAAATTCATTATACATACAAAAAATATGATTATACTAATCAGATAAAAGAGGGAGGTTGAATACAGGTAATCTGTTGCTGTAAACCCAGTCCCATCCATTACATGAACAACAAGGGTAACTGGTGATAAAAGGCTTACAATATGAACATTTGCAAAAATACTCGGAAAAAAAAGATATGAGGTGGCGATGGTTGAGAAAAAAACAGAAATAAATGAAATCTCTTTATAACTCCTTGACACCATACCGATTAACAGGGCAAATGAAAGAAAAAAAAGAATTACAGGAATTAAAGGTAGGATTGCCAAAAGATTCGCCCCTACAACAAGTAAAACTGCTATTACAATTAACAGCATTCCTGCTGCATATGGCAGCATCTTACCAAAGATTATTATTGACGGCCTCACAGGAGAGGCAATTAGAGCTTCTCCCTGCCGGAGAGTCCGTTCATTCATTATACTCATCATAAAGAACTGAGAAGTAAAATAGAGCGGAAAAATAAATACAAAGATAAAAATTATTATATCAAAGGGAAGAGGTGGAGAAAGCATTGATGGTATCCGGAGTTCTCCAACAGACTGCTGTTGTTTTAGAATATCTGTATATCTGCCAAGTTGATCTTCTCCTTTTGATGCCTCCTGTTCCAATTGCAGCCTTAAAGTTTCACTATCAGAAGGTACTGCTACAAATGGAGACACAATATCTGTAACTGGTTCATCAGGTTCCGGAGGTGTTTTTGATACCAGATAAGGTGTTGCTATCTGTCGGCCACTCTGGGTTGCCAGAAAATCCAGCTCACTGACAACGGATTCTGAGTCAATCCATACCGGATAAGCAGCAAAAAGATCATTCTGCTTTCTATAAATACTATCAACGTAATTCTGATAATCTTTCTCAAAACCATTTTGAGCGGCAGATCCTCTGTCTCCCCTTGATCTTATCAACTTTCCGTTTATTATTGCAATATCAAGCCCCATTTCCCTGATATCAGAGATCCCGGGAGGGATTGAATAAATAATAAATCTCGGATCCTGCCGGATAATATCCAGATACTTATTATCATCCACACCTATCCGGTAAATTCCGTCGTTCAGATGTATTCCACTCTGGGCTGTAAAACCAGTAACACCAATTAGTAGGATCATAAGAACTATACTAGCAAAAAACAGATCTTTAGACATATTCCCGGAAAATCGCTTTATCTCCCAGGTACATATTATAAGAAGCTGACGGAGGGCCTCCATTGAAAGATAATGCAACTGGATTGTATATCAATCCTTACCGAATGATATTATGTTGTAAGAGAGACGATTGTATTTCAGTATGATTGAAGCATCATTCCTTTCCAAAAATTATGGCAAAATTAAAGCTTTGACAGATGTCTCATTCAGTTGCCGGAAAGGGGAGATATTTGGACTCATAGGACATAACGGGGCGGGAAAAACAACCCTGATAAAGATACTTTCAGGACTTATCACCCCTACATCAGGTTCACTTTTAATAAATGGCATTGATGTTATTTCTAATCCGATGAAGGTACGGTCATCTATCGGCTACCTGCCTGAAGAATCAAGATTATATGAAACAATGTTTGTCCCTGATTACCTGAATTTCTTCGGGGAGATATACGGCCTTGATCAGCAGACAATAACTTCCAGAGGTGATCTCCTGTTATCCCAGTTGACACTTCAGCCTGAAGGAAAAAGAATAGGAAATCTATCCAAAGGAATGAAGAGAAAGGTCGCAATAGCGCGCTCACTAATACACGATCCTACTCTTTTAATTTATGATGAACCTGGATCCGGCCTTGATCCGATGACTACAAGGTTTATAATAGATTATCTCAAGAACCTTAGACTTCAGGGTAAGACAATCATACTGTCAGCACATAATCTTTCTCAGGTTGAAGAGATATGTGATCATGTTCTGATTCTGAAACGTGGAAAAATAGTAGTCCAGGGCACTATGCCTGAATTAAGAGAACTGTTTGGATCAATCAGGTATGAAATCTGGTATCTGCATCCGGAAGGGAAAATACCAGAAATGTCCGCTGAGCAGAGTGGAAATCTCTGGGTCACTATTGCTCATTCCATCGAAGAATTAAATAAAATCACGGGAATTATAACTGCTACTTCAGGAACAGTAGAGCGCATTGAATCAAAGTATCCTTCACTTGAGGAGATACTTGTAAAAATTGGAAAATAATTAATAGAAGATCTTCGCGATCTCATATAATTCCGGATCTACTTTCTTCTGTTTTATTGCATCACTGAGGGAAACGGGAATAATTTTATCTCCGGAAAGAGCCACCATTATTCCAAAATTTCCAGAATTAATCTCTTCCACGGCTTTAACCCCGTACCTTGTAGCAAGTACCCTGTCATGAGCGGTAGGAGATCCTCCTCGCTGCACATGTCCGAGAACAGTAACCCTCGTTTCGGCTCCGACTCTCTTTTCAATCTCCCTTCCCAGTACATGCCCAACCCCGCCTAATTGTTCATGTCCAAAATCATCAACTTTACCTGATGAAGAAATATAAGAGGAGATATCTTTTGGTCTGGCGCCTTCAGCTATCACTACAATTGAGAATTTTTTCCCTCTTTGCCACCTTTTCTTCAGACCATCGCAGACTTCATCTATATCAAAGGGAACCTCCGGTATGAGTATCTGATCAGCACCTCCGGCAATTCCGGCAATTGTTGCTATCCATCCTGCATGCCTTCCCATTACTTCCAGGACCATAATCCTGTGATGAGACTCCGCCGTTGTATGGAGCCTGTCAATCGCATCCGTAACAATAGAAACAGCTGTATCAAAACCGAATGTATAATCAGTTCCGGAGAGATCATTATCGATAGTTTTGGGAATTCCAACAACAGGAATATGAATCCGGTTTAACTCTGATGCAACACTTAAGGTATCATCTCCTCCAATCGCCACTATAATGTCAATACCAAATTTTTTTATATTTAAAAGCATCTGCTGGGTATGTTCATCACTTTTAAATGGATTTGTCCTGGATGTTCCAAGAATTGTCCCTCCTTTATGAAGTATACCTGAAACAGAAAAATCTGTAAGGGGTTCCACATCTCCTTCTATGATACCTTTCCATCCATTTCTGATCCCGATAACCTGATAACCGTAAAGATGTGCAGTCTTTACTACAGCTCTGATTACAGCATTAAGGCCAGGACAGTCTCCTCCACCGGTAAGAACTCCGATGGTTTTTACCGGTTCATTTTTTTGATCCATTGTATACCTTTAATGCTTCATCAACTGTGGCATTTTCAACAGTTATTGCATATATTGCATTACACATCCTTATTGCCTCGTCCAAAGGTTTTTGATGAATATTCCTCCCGGTTGCATTACCTGAACATCCGCCAGTATGAATCTGATCATATAATTGTGTCAGAAAAGTCTGAACATCCACACTACTTCCTCCCGCGCAGACAACTTTTGTCCGACCGGCTGCTTTTGTTGCTTCTTTAAGAAGTTCTGCAGAGGATTTTCCTTCCATTTTTGGAGGGTTTACTTTCACAAAATCAGAGCCCAGACAACCCGCAACTCCTGCAGCACCAGCAATCAGATGTGGATCTTTCTCATTCTGGACAGCCTTCCCTCTGGGATAAATCCAGAGAACAGTAATAAGACCATGTGAATGCGCTCTGAAAATGGCATTAGATGCAACACTCAACATTTCTGGTTCAGATTCTGATCCAAGGTAAATTGTATACCCAATCCCCAGAATATTTAATTTACTGGTTTTCCTGAAGGCAACAACCTGATCAACAGAATTTAATAAATTAGAAAACGGTTCATGCTGCGATGTAGGGATTAAATGAGTTTTTGAGTTTAATTTTATCAAATACGGAATTTTTGAATAATCTGCCCCGTATTTAGCAATAAGTCCCAGTTGTGTTGCGAAACAGCCAATCTTTGCCTTAGATGCAATTCTGAAGAGATGTTCAGGATCATTATCATCAGAATGAATACCTTCACCAAAGAAATCATCATTGAGGTGTTCTATCTTTTGATCTCCAGCAAAAAGCATAAGATGTCCTGAATCATGCGTGATTGCTTTTAAATTACGTAAATAGATCTCATGAGAATCCTTTGGGACATCCAGAGGAGGAGTAATACTTTTGTTCATGTCAATCTACTCACATTTCAGACAGATAAATTATTCCTTCTAATCTGTGATCAGAAATTACAAAAATCAGAATCTCTATCGATTCAGTGAATTATTTAATCTGGATAATTTTTTCTTCACTATTTCGTAATTTGGTCCTAATCCAGGTAATGGCATCATTTTTTGTTTTGAATGCTGCAATACTTATCTCATCACCATCAGTTAATTTTGCCTTTAAAATTACTTTTTCAATGTAAACCTGTCCTTTCCTATCTTTTGTAACCTCTTGGATTGTAAATTTCTGAATATATTCCAGGTTAATTAATTGTGTCCCTACATCAAGCCATTTTGGCATATTTCTATCCGGTCCAGATATATGAGAGTTACCAGCTCTTCGGAGATTTTACAAAAAGAGATATTATTTAAATATTCGATCTTTTGCCAGGTTTAGAATATTAATACCTTCTTTGCGAATCTCTTCAAATGAAGTGATAATTTCACCAGTAACATTATCAAGTTTTCTTCCAAGGAGTTGTCTTCCTTCCTGTGATCCGATAAGGTCACTTCCTGCTCCCAGAAGTTCATCAATTCCCCTTCCAACCTGAGTCACTGCAGCTTTTAACCGTTCTTCTATCTCATGATAATCTTCAGTGACTGATGTCTTATCAGGAGGGTTTTCATCTTTTACCCATCTTCCTTTATCAAAATGGCCATCTGATTTATCCATAATAGTAAGTATTCACACCAAAGTAATCAATCCTTGTATATTATCCGCTAATTTCCTAGCAGGAACTGTTCCTAGAAATCCAGAAGTGTTCTTTGTGAGGGCTCCTGAATTATCAGGCCTGAACATCTTACTCCGATTAGTCTTACTGCCTCTCCAGTCCATATTTCAAAAAAAAGCCTTTGAATTATATTGAGTATCACTTTGGTATCACGGGTTGGATGGTTCCGTGAAATACTTTTGGTTTTAGTGATAAAACCCTCGTATCTTATCCGGATGCCAATTGTCTTTGTATACATATGATTTTGTTCAAGATCTGACGATATCTGATAAACCATTTCAGACAGATGTTTCAAAATAAATTCGGGATCAGAGATATTGAAAGGAAATGTATAATCTCGCCCCAATGAGCGTTGTTGTCCTGAAAGAGTAAGACTTTCACGATCTTCTCCGGTTGCAATCTTTTGAATTCTTACGGCATGAGATCCAAACAAACCCTGCAACTTCTGAATATCAGCTTTAGCAATATCTCCTATTGTAAAAATTCTGTTATTATGAAGTACTTTGAGGGTTTTTTTACCAATCCCGGGTATTTTCTCTGCAGGAAGAGGATGAAGAATAGAAATAATTTTATCTTGCTCTATCTTAAATAATCCATCTGGTTTTCCTAGTTCTGAGGCAATCTTTGCATAGATCCTGGACGGAGCGATACCAATTGAACAAGTAAGATGTTCTTTATTGAATATTAGTTGTTTTATACTTAATGCAAAAATTTCAGATCTCTCATATGACCGGCAGAAGGAAATATCAATAAAAGCCTCATCTATTGAGACCTGTTCAATATTCTCTGTAACTGTATTCAGAAGACTTATGATATTCCTGGAAACTTCCCTGTATTTTTTCATAGAGGGCAACAGAAAAGTTGCATCGGGACATAGATTATAAGCCCTGGATATCGGCATTGCTGAGTGAATCCCATATTTTCTAGCTTCATATGAACATGTACTTACTACTCCCCTTCCCTCACCTTTTAAAGGATTAGCTCCCACAATCACGGGAAGACCGGAAAGAGAAGGATTATCCCTTATCTCAATCGATGCAAAAAAAGAATCCATATCAAGATGAAGGATTATCATATCTGTCATATATGTAAAAGCAAGTAGATCTTAATATAAGAAAATATCCAGATACAATATAAGATATATCGTAATAATTTTAAGGTTTCCGAAAGTTATCTAACAAATATTAATGCTTGAAAATCTTATTTTTTCCCCTTTTATCCCGGAAAATTATTTATTAATTTTTTATAATAAAAAGATTTTTACTTTCACACCGTTTATTTAAGCTTTTTATACTACAGCATTGACCTATGTTATGTGCAGGAGTAATTTCTATAGAGCAATAGTCCAGAAGAATATTACCACCACCCCCACACGCATATACATCCCACCATTCTCATTGCTCTTTGAGTATAACTGCACAGCAATAGAATCTTTTTCTTTCTCCTTCTGAATTACCAATGATCTTGTTATAATCTGTCATCGAACATCTTTTATTTAAAGATGATAAATGAGGTAAATAATGTCTGAAGAAATGTCTGAAGGTTGTACCCCTGAGGCCTGTGCAGGATGTACCGGTTGTATAGGTAATAGTATGGAAAAAATTGTTATCAGAGTCGAATGGCGTCATAAAGGCCTGACACCAGAAAAACCTGATGAAGTGGAATCGATCATTAATGCTCTTTCTTCTGAATTGATAGTATCAGGAGTTGAACTAATCTATATCAATAATTCTTTTGATAAGAATATTAAAGATGATTCCTCCGAATTTATGATAAACCATAACCCTTTATCATCCCTTGTGACATTATCTTCATCAGGGCCGGTAACGGGAGACATATTAAGAAAAGGTATATTTCAGGCACTACTTTGTAATAAATAAACAGAACTGCCAGAGTACGTAGATTTTCAGGATAAAAATATGGATAAAATATTATTACCAGAATATGAAGGATATCAATTACTTTTAAATGCAGGAATATCTGTACCGGATTTTTCCTTTGTTTCATCGCATGAAGAGGCTATTCTGGCGGCTTTTAAAATTGGTTATCCTGTTGTCCTTAAAGTGGTATCAGAACAGATTATACATAAATCTGATGTTGGCGGTGTTGCATTAAACCTTACAGGGGTTGATGTATTGACTCAGGCTCTAAAGGAAATGGATTCAAATATTGCCAAAGCCAGACCTGATGCTATTATATCCGGATATTTAATTGTAAAAGAGGTTGCAAAGGGAACTGAATTCTTAATAGGTGGTAAAATTGATGAAACCTTTGGTAAAGTTATTACCATTGGAATGGGAGGAATACTTGTCGAATTACTTCGGGATTTCTCAATGCGTGTTCTTCCGGTAACAGATAGTGAATACCGCCAGATGATTCGGGAAATGAGAGGATATCTCCTGATTAGTGGTTACAGGGGGAAAAAACCTCTTGATGAAGATGCTTTAGTTAATTTACTTAAGAGCGCCGGAACCATGTTCTTCGAAGATCAAAGAATTGTGGAATTTGATCTGAATCCGGTAATACTATATGAAAATGGAATTACTGCAGTTGATGCAAGATTTTATGTCACTAATGAGGAACATTCATTATTTCTATCTCAATTTGATCACAAACAAATTCCGGATATCCTTCATCCTTCATCTATAGCGGTTGTAGGAGCCTCAAGAAACCCCTGGAAAGTAGGATATGCTGTTTTTAGAAATTTACTTGATTTTAAAGGGAAACTATACCCGGTAAATCCTGAAGCTGAAGAGATTCTTGGTGTTAAGGTATTCAAAACACTTTCTGATATTCCTGATCCCGTTGAGATGATTGTAGTAGCAGTACCTGCCAAAATTGTTCCGGCTGTAATTAAAGAAGCGGGCCAAATGGGTGTTAAGGTTGCAGTAATACTGACAGCAGGTTTCCGGGAGACTGGATCGGTAGGGACATTACTTGAGGACGAACTTATTCAGAATGCAAAAGACACAGGAATACGAATTGTAGGACCAAATTGTTTAGGTATAATCATTCCTCCCCTTTCCCTTAATGCAACTTTTGATGTCCAATCCCCACTTTCAGGCCAGATCGGTTTTATCTCCCAGAGTGGAGCAATTATCACTACTGTACTTGACTGGTCAATATCGCGAAGGATAGGTTTCTCTTCGGTTATTAGTGTAGGTAATCAGTCAGATATGGGTTTTTATGATTATCTTCAGATCCTTGATCAGGATCCGATGACTTATGCAATCATTCTGTACGTTGAAGAGATCAGGGATGGTCGGGAATTTTTACAATATGCTGCCTCTATGAGAGGAAGAAAACCAGTTATTGCCTTAAAATCAGGCTCATCTGTTAGAGGCAGAGAAGCTGCTTCATCTCATACCGGATCGCTTGCAGGTAGTTATGAAACATATATTTCTGCTTTTAAGCAGGCAGGAATTGTTCCGGCATCATCACTTAATGAAGCCTTTGACATTGCTAGACTTGTAGTATCTGAAGGATATCCCAGAGGTAGGAGGACTGTAATACTTACTAATGCCGGAGGATTTGGAGTTTTAGCTGCCGATTATGCGGAAAAGTATGAATTAGAACTTATAAGACTTCCAGAAATAGTGTTTGAGGAGATAAATTCACTTCTCCCAGATCTCTGGTCTCATAAAAACCCGGTAGACCTTCTTGGAGATAGCACGGCTTCAAGATTTGCTAAAATATTTGACATAATAATTAAATATCAGAATCTCTGGGATATCGCCTTTGTTATAACTGCACCAGTTGCATTAATGGATTCAAAAAATCTTGCACACGAGATGATTCGCCTATCCAGATTTACAAGATCTATGGTTGTCGGTTGCCTTCTTGGTGGTGATTCCATGAAATCAGCAATTGACATCCTTGGGGAGGCACATATTCCTAATTATCTGGACTTAAAGGACGCATTTCGTGCGGTAGGTGCAATAATTAAATCCTGTATTATAGAAGATACCAACAGTAACAATGGCAGATAATAATACAAATAAATTAAAATTAATTAAAGAGAAAGCTCTATTTTTATAGGCATACTTTCTTTTAGCAATAAAAATTCGTTCTCTAGTCCGGTTAAAAATTTTGAATATTCGGCATCTGATTTCACAGTACCATAATGAATTTCGAGAATTGAAAGCAATTTTTTTGCTACCAGAATAGTCCTGTATAAGGTGGCAAATTTTTTTATCTCTATTTCATTATATCCGGAACTTATACCAATTGAAATAATATCATCAATTAACTTGATCTTCTTCAGGGTTTCATCAATATATTCGATACACCGTTTTGGTGTAATTGGTTTCATAATATAATCTTCAATATAGCACACAAATCTTTTTGCCTCTTCATAGGTCAGGTTTTTTCCTGTTTGCAAAATAATTGGAATTTGTTTAATATTTTCAATATTTTTAATACGGATAAGTGTTTCCCACCCATCCATAGGCTCCATCATCATATCAAGCAGAATAAGATCCGGAGTGTAGGAGTCTGAAAGTATCTCAAGGCATTCTTTACCACCAAGAACCCCTTTTGTTAAATAACCATATTTATTGAGGCCAATAACAAACAACTCATTTAAAGCAGGTTCATCATCGACTATAAGCACTTTTACAGGCATGTTTCTTAATTCTATTAAATTTATTTACTCTCTCTCACATTAAATCATACCGATTATATGTTTGGTCAATATTTACAAAATAAATTTGAACCATAATTGTTTGATTTATCAACTCTCATAAATATTAATAATGGGAGATGGATCTCCGGAAGAATTGATGGATTTCTATTCCATCTTACTAATAAACTACGGTCACCAGAATTGGTGGCCTGCAGAAACACCTTTTGAAACAATTATCGGAGCAATACTAGCTCAGAATGTATCCTGGACAGGGGCATCAAAAGCTATCAGCAACCTTATTAATGCCGGATTATTAGAACCTGTTAAACTAGCGCAGGAAAATACAGATAATATCGCAGGTTTAATCAGATCTTCAAGATATTATAATCAGAAAGCACAAAAGATCAAAGTCTTTATGGATTGGTTTTTACAGAGGTTTGATGCTGAATTAATGCTTATGGAAAAAGAACCCACAAACTCGTTAAGAGAGGAATTAATAAATCTTAAGGGATTCGGGCCTGAAACTGTCGATTCTATACTGCTTTATGGCTTAAACAAACCAATATTTGTCGTAGATGCATACACCAGGCGAATAGGAAAGAGACAAGGGTGGTTTGACGGCAATCTATCTTATAATGATATTCAGGACTTTTTCATGAAGAGGATATTCAAGAATGTCCCATTATACAATGATTTTCATGCACAAATTGTGAGACTGGGGAACAAGATCTGTAAACCAAAACCGAATTGTAATATTTGTCCAGTAAAAAAAGAGGGAAAACATATTTTGTGTGTTTATGGATGCAACCAGATAATTGAATAATTTTGATTAATCCCAGGGTGATTACAATTTCCCTATTGAATTAATTACATACATCTTCAATATAAAAGAGAACAAATAATAATAATTGTATGCGACTCATAAAAGCGGGTCTGGTTTTTTTCTCTGCTCTAATTATATTAAGCAGTATTCAGACAGTACTTGCAGTCCCTCCTCTCCCGGCTGAATATTATGGGGATATTATTATTGATGGATCACCGGCTCCTGAAGGAACAACAATAACTGCATATATACAAGATACGGTAAAAGGTTCTATTACTACAATTGAACCAGGTAAATTCGGGGGATCGGGGCTATTTGATCCAAGGATTAAAATAAATGTATCCGAAGAGGAGAATCAGACAGGTAATCTTTTGGTAAGATTTTTAATTAACGGACAACAGGCTAATCAAATAATTCCATTCGAACCAGGTACTGCAAGAAAGTTGGCAATATCAGCAGAGACTCACGCTGAAATCATCACCGGGCAGACTTTAAATCCTACTCCAGAACAGACGATTATTGCAGGATATAACCTTTCTCCTCAGGAAATGATCAATAACCCCCCTCAAAGCCAGACACCTGCCAGACAGGGACTGCTTAATGAGATGAAATATACATCTGATGATGGAATAGCAGAGTTAATCCTAAAAAAAGATACTGTCATGCTCTCTCCATCCGGTCAGTCTGTTCAGAATATTACTCTCAAATCAAGAAATATTAATGATCTGGCAGTCATTTCAGACAGAACCCTATTATTCTCAGGTTACTCTTATGAAATTAGTCCTGAAAGAACATATTTCAACCCGGATGGTATGCTAAGAATTAGTGTTCCATTAGAAAGGATCACTGATCTATTTGCTATGAATCCTCAACTATATCAGTATGATTCAAGAACACTTTCATGGAACCCCGTTGAAACGGGCAAAAATCAGTTTAATGGAATTATAAGTGCTGATGTAAATGAGGGGGCGGTATATGCTCTTTTTCTTACCAAAACCATTCAGGGAAGTACTTCGATCACGCCGGAGATGACACAGGCCATATATTCACCTGATTACCCATATTATTCATCAGGTAATCAGTTTCAGCAACACTTACCCCCTAATTCCCGAATTTCCAGTCAGGACATTATTTATTCACAATCAGCAGTTATATTGGACAATATTAAAGCGGTTACTACTTCTGATACGATAATCCCGGTAACAGAACAGACAATAAATTATATCACAAGCGCAAATACATCTGATAATTCAGAAGTGATAACTAATGTAACCCAAACCAATATTATTCCTGTCGCTTCTAAAACTCAGACAAATACTTCATCTTCACCTTTTGGTACTAAAATGACCTTCGGGTCTGGTTCAATAATAATAGTATTAATCTTTTTAATAATAATTGCTAATATTGTAATTTATCTCATATATACAAGGTGGTGGCAGAACAGAACATGAATAAGAGAAAAAAGGCATATATTGCTGCTACCGTAATCAGGGATCTTGAAAGAGACAGACCAGAAAAGGCTCTTCATTCACTTGAAAAACTTCTGCTGGATTATCCTGATAATCCAGTCCTATTAAATCTTAAAGGAGTGGCCCTTGGAATGCTAAGAGAACATGAGGAATCATTGAACTGCTATAACCTTGCATTAGAATTGGATTCCACGCCTGCGATATATTGGAATAACAAGGGACTTGCCCTTCATAATCTCGAAAGATTTAGTGAAGCGGAAATAATGTTTAAAGAGGCATTACAGAGGGATCCTGTATCAATAGAAGCAGGTTATAACCTTGCCAATACTCTTCAGTCTCTCGGCAGATATGATGAGGCACTCGAGAGATACAAACAGGTTCTGATATTAAAACCATCACACGTTCTCACATTATTGAATATGGGAAATGCTCTTGCTTTTCAACAAAAATACGACGAAGCTATTTCAACATACAAGGAAATCCTTAAAATCTCTCCGGATTATCCGGATGCTACATATAACATCGGGCATACTTTTGAAGAAAAGAAGGATTTTAATTCGGCAATATTCTGGTATAACCGGACACTTGAGATCGATCCTTCATATTATCATGCAATTCAGCAACTTGAGTCACTTAAATAGCATCCATCAATTTATTTCTTCCAATTTAATAATCAAAACCCCTATGAGGCTTCGCCTCATGCTTGACGAATGAAAAACGGAAATATTCAGAAATCTAATCTTTTTTTGGGTAGTGCAGGTTGTTTTATTTTTGAGGCTTAGATCTCGGTTTTAAAAC
>Ga0074198_1000508_pt1 | contig 39451 bp, 55 predicted proteins | sample EPASupsiteSAE323_FD_64527 | JGI IMG/M metagenome (GOLD analysis project Ga0074198, IMG submission 64527) | Bioremediated contaminated groundwater from EPA Superfund site, New Mexico - Sample SAE3-23 | ecosystem: Environmental > Aquatic > Deep subsurface > Groundwater > Contaminated ... | reverse complement strand
AAGGTAGCCGCTTCCACCACCACCTCCGGCACCCGCCTTATAAGCCTCCGTACTACTTACAAAGCCTCCGGCGCCCCCGCCGCCGCCGCCGTAGCCGCCGCCGCCACCTCCGCCGCCGCCGCCTGTGGCGTTGTTATTGGTCACGCCAACACCTACGCCGCCTTTCCCGCCCGCGCCGCCGGCGTTCATGTACGTTCCAGACTGGAATGCCCGCCCGCCTCCGCCGCCGCCGCCCACCACTATGAGCTCTATGCTGTCGCCTATACTTAAATCGTAATCTGCCGGGGTGAATGTCCCGGTACTCTCAAAAACAATTACTGGCATTTATAGCCCTCCTCTTATTGGTACTTTGCGTACGCAGGCATTAAGCCCATAACGCCTACGAATCTTTCGCTATGGTATTGCTGCACACCACCTCCACTACCCTGTAATATAAAATTTGTTGTCGTGCTGTTGTAAACAACGGTCACCCAGCTGCCCGCGGTGGCCTTCACGCCTTTGCCTAGGCTGTCCACTACCGGGTGAGCGCCGGTACCGGCTATGTTGACCGTAGCGCCTTTGTTCATGTCAACGTGCAGCTTCATTCGGGCAGTCGCACCATCCACGAGGGCAAAGCCTGCCTGTGCAAGCTCCAGTGCGCTCCCTGTCCCGGTTGTCGTGCCGCTCGCGGCCAGAAGCTCATCAAGCAGTGCCTTTGTTACCGGCGCACCTCCGTCGACAGGGTCATCGTCGAATGTCACGACCGCGTTAAAAGGCGCGGCGCCTCCTTCCGGTGTTATCAACTTTCTGTTTGCTTTACCCTCTCCGGGTACCCGGTTTTTATGTTCAATCATTTATTGGTCCTCCCCGCATATAAGCTCGCCGCAGTATCTGAAGGCGGCGGACATCTGGGTCAAATGGTCCTCGACCTCGAGGAGCAGCTTTTCGATGTTATTAGCCCCGACCTCCTCGAAGTCGTCCATGGATGTTGGTAACTCCGGAGAACCGTAAAAGGCCGTCTTAAGGGAATTTAAATCCGCGAGGTATTGTGCGAACTGTGTCGGTGTCGGTATTTCACCTCGCACCCAATCCGTTTTAGGAGCTACCGATACCGCATACCCGTAAACGTTAAGTAGGTCGGCAAGATACTGAATATCGGTGCCGACTCTGTTCATGTCTTCGAATTCGTATGCCTCACCATCCGAGTGGGTAACCACTGGCGTCAAGAACCCAATTCCGCCCCAAAAAGAAGCACCCCACCAGAATAGTCCCCATCCTGTTATTTTCGACATATCCCCCCGCCTCTTTTCGCATAAAAATACCGCCCTCCGCGGCGGTTCAAGTAAGCGCGTCAATTAGTTTAATTTGCTTGCTAATATCCGTATATGTTTCCTATGATATTTGGTAATCCCTCAAGCATTGTGCATGACCTTAAATACATTTTTGCAGTTGCTTCAACTCTTGTAGAGTAATCAGACGCGCTTTCCGTACAGGTATCAAGCCACATTTCGCCCAAGTCACTAATCATGTAATTTGCTCGTATTGTCGGAATTGTAGCGTCAGAATCATAAGATTCGCACCCAACATTCCATGATTGCGTGCCGGAGTTTATGTCATGGACGTTTGGACCTTCGTTGTTGTGGTATGTGCCGTTTACGCGGATAATCTTGCCGCCCTCATGGATTGTAGAGCCGTTATCAGAGTTTTCTCCGCGCCCGATTCCGTTACATCTACCCGTGCAACCAATTTCGATTACTTGACATATCCGAGTTGCATTTAGATGATAGTTAAATCCGTCTTGATAGTTTCTGGACGCTATACAGTTCTCAAATATTCCGTCTGCGCCCTCTAAAATCAATCCGCCATTTCCTGCCGCAGAATACTTGAATTCACAGTTTTTAGCTACAAACATTGGATTGTCGGTTGAAGTGCCAGCGGCAACGTAGGCGCACCCTTTCTTTCCACCGTATAGTTTAATGTTTTCGAAATAAGTCGTGTAATTCCCTAAATTATAAAAATTATTTATATCTAAGGACACTTTAATTTCTGCGTCTGCCGCTCTGGAATTTGGAGTATGAATATACAACATAGGAGTTGCGTAATAATATGTTCCTGCTGTTGCGTCACATAACGCAATCGAAGCAACAGGAGTTAGCTTTGTATAATCGCCAATAGCGTCAAGCACTTCGCTATCCCATACTCCCGCTACCGATGTGCGGCTTACTTCGTAGACGTTTGTATATCCTGCTGTTTTTGTGTATGTAAGATTACGCATATTGCTGATAATTACGTTAGCACCTGTTGCCGCCTTGATTGATATGTTTTTGTTCTGGTTTGTTACTTGATTAAATCCGTTTATGTCGGTGTAAAACCCTGCGGCGACTATAATAGTACCAACGTCCGCTTTAGCCCTCGCCGTGCTGATTTTGGCAAGTGGCGTTGCCGAGGTTAACCCGTCGTTTGAATCACTACCTGTCGTGCTAACGTAGTAAGTAACTCCGCCCGTGTAAGCGAAATTTGCGGCGTCTATGCTTGTGGTTATTACTCCGTCACCGCTTTTATAAATCGAAATTGCATTGCCTGTCCATGTAAATCCATCGGGCATTTCAACAACGGATTTGATTACGGTTTTTAAAGCAGACGATACCAAGTTTTTTCCTGTTTCTACGGTCAATGCTCCAATTGACGTGTTAAGTGCATCAATCTCCGCGCCGTGAGTTTTCACGATTTCTGCACTTGCTGGAACGGCTACTCCGCCCACCGTGTCGTTGTTGACGATTGCGGAAGTGTTTACTTTGTTAAAGTCCAAATCGTTAATATTTTGCTCATTGACAATTATCCCTGCCGCTAGCGCTTCAACCTGTTCTCCGAGCGCATCTATCACACTCGGATAATCTGTATTGCCCATGTTTATTCCAGGCCATGTATACGACATTAATTCACCGCCTTTACTTTTATATCCGCCGCCGTTGTATTAGATATGACAAGCGACATCGTAATAATATTACCAATCAGCGTTGTATCCCACGGTGAGCTGATAGACTTGTAGTCGCCAGGTTTTTCAGAATCAACGACGATTCTTGTATTCAGTGCGTTCCGCCGCATATAGTAGTCGTATACGCGTTGAGCTACAGCGGCTACATTTGCGGAGCTGACCAAGGTCGCATCCTCAATCTTAACAATGTTCTGCTTATCCGTTGCCGTGACGTTTGGATTCGTAATCGTTGTTACCGCGGTCGTATGAACATACTTCGTACCATTGACCGTAATAACATCATCGCCCACCGTTCCACTTCCGGCTGTGTAGGTATGCGCTGTAACCTTGACTGCTGTGACGATTGCCTCTGTTTCTACACTTCCTCCCGCATACTGCCGACTGTCGGGTATCTCTGACGGATTGGCAGAAGGAAGCGGATATACACGAATCTTCTTGCTCCCAGAGGTGTCACCTACAGCCCCGATTGCAAACAAAACCTGCTGAAGAGCTTCGCGCTTCGTGCAATCGGGTATATACCCGGTCACAGTTGCAGATGCATAAGAACTGTCGATTTCAACGGCAAAATCGCTCCCGACAATGTCGTTGATTAACGTCACCGCGCTATAAGCTGAATAGATTCTCGCTGCAAACGAATTGCCATCAAGGACACCTATTGCGTCCTGGCAGGATATTTCATATGTTCGTGCAGCTGTGCGTTTAGAGCCAGTGATATAAAATACGCCGATGAGATTATCTCCGTTATAGGCTTCGACTGGCTGTTTCAACTGGAAAATAAACTCAATATCTTCCTTGCTCTGTAGCTTCCACTCCAGAGTGTTGTATGCCACTTCCGAAGATATAAGATTGATCTCCTGCAGGATCTTAATGCTCGAATACTCATCCGCTGCGAACTCACGGACTACGCCAAAGAGAATCTGATCCGTCCGGGCATATCGATAAGGCTTGCTTGTAGCGTTAAAATAGATCACGACTTTGTTGAAGGCCGTGACCGTGTTCGCACAGAAATATGAAACTCCGGTAGGAGTAAAGTCCTGTGTGTCGAGCAGCGTTGCGCCCTGGTACCACTTAATCGTCACCGATGTGCAATAATCGCCGGTGCTCGGAGAAAACCGCAGATAGATACCCAGCGTTGTGTACTGATTATCGAAGCTGACTGTGTACGATGGCGGAACAGCGAAGTTTCCGTTTACGTCGCTCATCGCCGTTGACCAAAAGGGGATGTCCTGCCCGTTCAGAATCTTATACCCTCCGCCCAAAATCCACATACCGGGCTCAAGGGTAGATATCTTAGGCATAACCGTATCAAACGGCATTAAAGCTGGATTGCAAAAGCCCTGAGCACTTGAAGTGCTGACAGCTGCGTCAGCATCAGCGCCCGGGGCAACATCCTTATAAATCAGTTTTCCGCTCATGCCGGCCTCCGTTTCGGAGACATTGCAATGAAGTTAACCGACAATCCTGCCCACTTGTTTCGCTCGTTTTCCATTGATAGCAAATCGTCTTCTCCGCTTGTAACATAGGCTTCAAACGTCAGTGTCGCCTGGGCATACGGAACGACAAGAATATGACTGTCAACCGGGGCGGATAAAACCTCATACAGGGCATCGTATTCTGCGAGGCTAGATTCAGAAGTGTCGAGTTCCATTGAGTAGTTATAGTAGGTGCCAATGACATCGCGCACCATCGTTCCTGTTTTGACGCGGCCTGCGTTCTCTCCGTCGAGGATCTCAAAGGACCTTTTCAAGCTGGGAACGAGAACGCCAGGATATTCGACGCTATCAATCGAGAATACAGCCATTTATACACCTGCCAGTCTAACGCCTACGCGCTTTGTTTCGTTGTTCCCGTATTTATACACCAGACGTCCGAAAGCCTGTCCGTCGACTTCCATAACAGCCTCTCCTTTGCCGCCTCCACTTCCTTCACGCATGACCTGACGGAATGCGGCAACGATGGTATCAAGTGGAGCCTCAATATTCGTGCCAGACTTCTGATCGCCGAGGACGGCAAGAAACTCGCGGTTCGCAGGGATAACGGCGCCTTCAGCAAGATGAGGAATATGGATTAGCTCAAAAGTCTTGCTCGGAATGATCTTACCAAAAATGTTTGCTTCAGGTGTCGTAAATGAGAAAAACTCATTTATCTTCGTTATAAATGGATTCAGTATATCTTTTGCTGCTTTCACGGCATCATTGAAGGCAGCAACAAAGCCTTCTTTAATACCGCCCATAATTCCATACCATTTTTCTTTTGTGAACCATGGCGCGACATCGTCTTTCCACCATTTTGCAAGGGCGTTACTGCTCCACCAAGTTTTGATTTCGCCCCATTTAGTCTGGAACGCCAATTTTGCACTATCCCAGAGAGCTTGCCACTTCGCAGCTGTAAACCACGGAGCCACGTCCTCAGTCCACCATTTATAGAGCCCCGTTGTCTTCCACCATGCCGCGATTTCACCCCATTTCTGGTTCCAAACAGCTTTAACATCATCCCAGAGCTTTTGCCAGCGTTCCTGTGTGAACCAAGGCGCAACATTTTCAGTCCACCATTTGCCCAGGTCGAGATTTTTGAAGAACTCGTAGACGGCCAAAACAAGCCATTCTAACATCTGATAAATTATTCGGAATGGGTTCAAGATACTCGTTAGAAGTTCCCAGACACTCTCAAGCCAGAGCTTGAAGCCCTCCCATGTGTCACCCGCAAGGACCTTGTCTATCGATTCAAAACTGCCTGCAAGAGACTCAAACGCTTTTGCAACGCCTTCAACTATATCTAAAACAAGTGACTGGGCTAACCATTTCATTGCCGTCATAAAGGCCTGAAATGCCTTGCTGTTTCCGAGTCTTTCAATGGCGTCCTTAATTCTCTCAATTGCAGAAGCGATTCTTTCAGCCGTATCAACCAGCCATGACGGAAGCTCAACCGCGTCCGGAGTTAGCGTCGGGATTGTGGTATCACTCCCTCCGCCCCCAGAACTATCTTTATTGCCAAGCTGATTGATTTCATCGAAACTGGCCATAGATTTTTCGGCATCTTTCGAAGCATCATCAAGTGCCATCAACGACGCTGTTTCACCGTCAAGTGCTTCAGCTGTTCCTTCGGCGTTACCCAAAAGGGAAACTGTGGCGCTCTGCAGCTTTGCTGTCGCGCCTCCCGACGGCGCACCGAAAATCAGTCCAAAAAACTGCGTGATGTAGGATATGGCTTTTGCGAGTGCGTTTGTGAGACTCGTCAGCGCCGGGAGTATCGCGGTGAATATCGGAGTAAAGGCAGATTTCAGGGCGCCCTTCAGTTTGCCGAGGGCTGTCCTGAATTCGTCATTGGATACCGAGGCCTGCCCGATATAATCTCGGAACTTAGCGGCGAGCTGGGTTATAACCGTAAATATCAGCGCGCTGCGCAATACCGAGCTGATTCTTTTTCCGAAAGTGGACATGGAACTGCTGGCCTTATTCGTTGCTTTTGCCAACGCCTCCGGATTCTTCGGGCTTGTTGCCGCCACCAAAGAAACTGCTGCCTCCTGCTCCTTTATCTGAAGCTCCTGAAGCTTGATTTTTGCAGTATCAAGGTCTGCGCTTACAGTCTTAATGGCGGTGCTGTCTTGGGTGAAGGCGCTGCCATCGGACTGCATTACAGCCATCTGTGCCTGGTATTCTCGAACCTCGGTTGACACCTTTTCGATGTCGTACTGTAACCGATTCCAGTATGTCCCATGCGTGGCTCCGCCTGTTGCAAGATACTTGTCCTGCGTATTGATAAGCGACATCAAGCGTGCATCAGCCTTTTGCATGGCGCTGTCGAGTTGTGCATACTGTTCCGTTGGCACTTGCGCAGTCTTCAGCCTCTGCATTTCAGCTTCGAGCTTCTGAACGGCCTGCGTCTGCCTAGATACAGCATTTGTAGCCTTATTTGCCTTATTCTCTATTTTCAACATTCCGACATCCATACCGGACGTGTCTATTTTCGTACTAAAAGTAATGGTTCCGTCTGTTCCATTTGGCATGTCTACCCCCCCAAGAATTCCTTAAGCAATTCCTTGTCGCTGTCAGTAATACTGGACTTGAAGTCTATGAGCTTCCGATTCTCTCTGTAGAACTCACTTTCCCATTTCTCAAGCTTTTTGCCCTTTGCTCTTTTGTTTCGAATGCTTATTATGTTGGAAAAAGTGCATTCTCCTATTTCGTAGTAATAGCTGATAAATGTCCACCAATGCAGATACGACAGAGCGCGAATTTCGCATCCGGCAATTCGATTTACCGGAGCCACTATATAGGCGAAATCCTGCTGCCAATCCATAAGCTTTGGCTTCTTCCGCTGCGGCGTCGAATCGTCCCCACACGATATAAACCAAAGCGCTTTTTTGACCGCTTCTTCAATGTTTTCTATCGCCTCGCAGTCCTCATAAAGGATCTCAAGCAACGCCGTTATTTTCTCGTTGTTTGTAAACTCACTATCAGAAAGGGCAGCGCATATATCAAGCGCTGCCCTGTAATCTGAACGAATGGGATGTTCAATGCCGTCAATCTCTAAACTGGTTGGCAAATCGTACATCATTTTTTATATTTCCCCAGCATCTTCTGCAGTCTCGGATTGGTCGCCGCGGTCTGGACAACAAATCCATCGTCACACTCAGACATAACCGCGAGGAGAAAACCTCCCCAAAGCGGAACGCCATCAGCAATAGCAAAGCTGCTGAGCTTTCCGAACGCCATGCCAGACACCGGAGCCTCAAACGCTGCATCGATAATGCCCCTTACTTCTTTATCAGTAGATGAAATAAGCGTTATCATTTCGTCCGTAGTCAGATTTGCAGAAGCACGGCCTATGTAATCCACCTGAAGCTTTTCCAGCGCCTCAAACGCTCTGTATAGCCGCTGAATGAAGTTGAAATCCGTCGGGCAAAACGAGACGGTTTTGTCAGGATCTCCGTTCATGTCGAAAGTCTTAAGTCCTGTTCCAAAATTTAAAGACGGCATTGTCTATTCCTCCTTAGGCTGCGGCGGTAAAGGTTACCACCCCTGCGGCGTTGGCGGCTGTTCCCAGGGTATGCGTGCCTCCATAGATGACTTCGATGGGCATGTCCAGAGTACCAGAGCCGCCCAGACTCTGCGGATTGATAGCGGATCCGGTGAAGCGCTCTGCTTCGAAGGATCCTGTTGCTCCGACATAGTAATGGACAATCAGCATGTCGAAGTTCGCAAGTTCGGACCACCGCTCATTGCGAATGATATTATAGAGCTTGACCTGCAGGTCAGAACCTTCCTGCAATGTGCACGGGTCGAGTGTCTGCCGGCGCTGGGGCTTTGCGATTGTAGTGGAAGTCTTTCCGAGAATATCGGTGAGGGTATTCTCATCGAAATTGAACTCGATGGAGCTGTCCTCAACACCGGCGCCTAGTGCTTCCCATTCGGGCGCAAGCGCTGTGCCGACATTGACGTAGGCGATCATAAGCTTACGCTCGGCTTTTGTGCCGGCGGCGAGATTGAAAGCTGTTGCTTCTGCCATTTTATTTCACCTCATTAATAATTTTTTCTAAACTGCACGGAAAGCTGGACCATATACGTCCCAAGCCCTTCGTCCGTGGCTTCGTACAGCATTCCGTTCTGTGCCATGATTCGCTCTTCTGTCGGATTATCCCCAAATATAGGGGCCGCACCGGTTACGCTCTGTTCTTGCACCCACTCCTGGAAGTCTGCAATCCAATCGGCATTTGTCGTGGATGAGGTATCATCCCCGGGCGCTTTGGTAAATACGGTATAGATTCCGAAATTGTATTGGTTCAGCACGGAGCCGTTGCCGAGGATATCTTTACGGCGGCTGACCTCAACCATGCCAGCTGGAAACACGCCGCCGTTTGCGGGTATTTGGTCGGTAAAGTCAACATGGAACGCAGACAAAACATCGTAATCGTCATAAGTAGCTATCCATGTCTTTAATTTTTCGAGTGCCGTCATACCGATACCCCTCTATCAACGTAGTCCTGCAGCTCCTGCCGCATGGTTTCCTTTTCGGCTGCAAGTAGCCGCCTGTCCCAGAACGGCCCTGCCTGTGGGTTGTGTGTGGTCGTGTAGTGAAGGTCGCGATTCGTCACCGTCTTCGGCGCCGGACCCTCCATTGCTTTGCCGTAGTACAAGTATCTGGCATACGGTGTATTGATATGGACGAGCGGTTCCTCAATGGGCGACTGCGCAATCATTATCTTAACCGTCGCGCCAGATCTAAACGGCATATACTTTTGGATTCTGCGGATTACGTTCTGCGTATGGAATTTTTGTACACGCCCATTCGGCGCGAGACCGTGCTCTGCGATAATTTGAGCCGTAGGTTTTATATTGACGCTGACGGTCCCTGTTGTATTCATCCTCCAGCCTCCACGTGCACCTGTGCGCCGTTCCAATACTTCGGGTCGACATACTTCACCACAACAAGTCCCGGCACGGTAGAGGGAATATATGCCGCCCATGTGATTGTCAGCGGCCCAGTTCCAAGAAGAACCTTATCTCCGACAGACAGAGGGACGGCACCGGGGATAACCAGCAGAAAGCTGTTTGTCTCGGTTGAGCCTGTTTTGTTGATATTCTGATTCTTTCGGAAGTCAAGGAACGCATTGGCGTAAACGGTACGGGTCACTGTCGCGCCGCTCTGATGGTATACGGTCACATTCTGGTTGCACTTAGAATAGTCAACCGGTGAGCGAGATTGAACGCTCAGCATCACAACGCCCCCGCTTCCTGCCAGGCGGCGTAGATTTTCGGGCCTTGCAAAGCAATCCAGTCCACCATTTCTTCGTTTTTCGACCATGCACCAGTTGGAGCGAAAGCGTTGTCTTGCAAACCGCTTTCGTTAAAAAACGCATGTACAATTTCATGCCTAAGCGTCAACTTTTCTTGACGTCTGCAGCTTTCTTCGCTTTCGTCTTCCCAGCCCTTATACGTGGTCATATCGCAGTACACGATTTGCCTTTGAATACTGTCACAGTATCCGTCAATTTCGTGCTTTTCAAATGATGGCTCATCGCTGTAATTCTTTTTGATAATTTCGTACGATGTTCCTAAGACGTTTACGCTCAGCACGTCTTCACCCCCCGATATATCTCCAAATACAGCGAGGCGCTGCGGTACAGCTCGGCCGCCTGTGCCTTTGGGCTGATATCAATGGACGTTCCTCGGCTGCTCGATACGCTGCCAATTGACGAGCTTTGCGGCTCGTTCTGAACTGTCTCGTAGTAGTACAGCGCATCAGCCATAGCGCAGATTGCCTTATCCTCGCTGTCTGTTGCTGGTGCGGTCACCGTATAGTTCCGCTTGTATTGTGCCAGTTTTTCAGCTGCCCGAGCGGCGAGCCTTGGAAACTGAGCCGTGGGAATGGAGCCGCCTAAGTATGTAGCGGTATAAAATGCGTAGTCAGCCATAAGCGGCTCCTTTCGTTACGATACCTTAACGGTTATATCGTCGCTGCCGAGTCCAATTACATATCCGTCGTCGTCGATTTTCACAACTGTGATTTTGTCGTGTCCAGACGCGGGGGTTATGTCTGTGCCGGTTGTGATGGTTGTCCACGTGCTGTCAGGATAGTCCATATACAGCAAAGTGGGTGCGGTTGTAGCGGCGGTCTTATACTTGTAGGTACCTTCGCCCGTAATCGCAATATCGCTGTCGCCGATGGCGGCGCCTGCCGTAGATGCGACCGTAACGGAGGCAAGGTACTTCGCGCTGAACGAAGTCTCGATTGCTCTGACAATGGTCTGCTTCGTAACGTCGCTCGCATAGGACACGCCGAGGTAGTCGCAAAGCGTTTTAAGCTGCGCGACCGTCAGCGTATCAAACAGCGTCACGGCGTTCTTGCTTGCGTCCACCGCGTAACTTGCGGCTGTAAAATATGACGTGTCGGCGCCTGCCGCTACTGCCGCAACGCCATTTATGAAGTCCACTTCTCCCCAAGACATATTGTGCTCGGGGTTATCTGCGTAAAGTCTAGGCATATTTCAACCCTCCCTTAAGCTATCTTGATCTTGCGAAGAACTCCAGCAGAGCGGGTCGCCTTGAGCGCCATCGCGGCAACCATTTCGACTTCACCCTTTTTGACCGCCCCGGGCAGCGTCATGTTCGGCAAATAAGTCTTTATCATCGAGGAGCCAGTCGGAGAAACACCATGCACGCCATCAAGGGCAAGCCGGGCAGCAAAAATGCTTGTTTCGCCTGCGGAGGTTGCGATTATCGGGTTGCTTGTGCCGGGTTTGTCGCCAAGAGACATTATAAGCGAGCTGCCCCACTGGAGAACTTCATCGCCGTAATTCTGCTTACTGGCAAGGTTGATACCAGCTCTGTCCATAACGCTCTGGAACACAGCAAACATGTCGCCGTTCATCATATACAGCGTGGGGGCTCCGTCAAGCGCAGCTCTCATTTTGCGGAGTGCGTCAAGGAATACTTTCCAGTTGGAGTCAATGTTCGCCGAGGTGACGAGCGCTATCGCGGAGGTGGGAGTGATTTCCGTGGAGCTGCCCGACAATGCCTTGTTTATGCCGTCAAACTCGGTCGCGGTCGTGCCGCTGTCGCCGTTGATAAACATATCATGGAACTTTGCACGAGTTGCCTGAACTTTCTGGGTAAGCTGAAACTGAACATGATCGACGACCTGTTTTTCGTCCTCGATGATTACGCGATCAAGCTCAAACGAGCCGCCGAAAATCTTAAGGTTAACAGTGTAGGGCGTGGTCTTGGCTTCCTGCGCGCTGTACTCTGCATTGATTGCACGAACGTCTGCGGTCGGCAGCGTGGTTACGCGGTTATAAACGTATGCGAGAGTGCTGCCGCCCTGCGGTTTTATCGTGTCGTCAAACGGGAGCATGTCGAGAAGAGCCGACTTGCGGAACTCGTCGATAACGTCCTGGGTAAGTTTATCCTGAGAAAGAGCTTTTACTTCTGCGAGTGTGATTGCCATGTTTATTTACCTCCAAACATAGATTCTTTTATGCTCTGCGCCATTGTGTGCGCAGGCGGATTGTTGTTAATTTGGTCTTTACCTGCTCCGGGCGCTCCAGGAGGGGGCGGTACCTGTTCCGCTTCGAACAGATAGGCGTTTTCCTTTTTGAGCCCTTCGAGAGCTGCCTTGATGTCAGCCTCTTGGTTCTTGCTGGTCTTAAGCGTGTCAACATCCAGAAGGGCGCGGATGGCCTTGGCGTTTTTTCCCTTAACTGCCGTGACAGTGCTGGAGAGAAGCCCGTCGAACTGCATTTCCGCGATTTTAGCGGCTGCGTCTGCTTCGGCTTTTTCAGCTTTGGTTTTCCAGTCGTCAGCTGCTTTCTTAATGCCCTCAATGTCGAGCTTTTTAAAGCCCTCGATGGTCGTGTTTGCCTCTGTGAGCTGGGTTTTCAGAGCGTCATAGTCTACATACTTGCCTTTTGTGGCTTCTATGTCTTTGCCGTTCTCGGCCATGATGCCGTCAATCTGCTCTTTGCTAAGCTTTACCCCATTGCCGAGGTCAAGATTTTCAAGATATTCGCGTTTCATAATGTCCTTTCCGTCCTACGCTTTGTTGACGCGGGTCGCTTCCGCTAGGCCGCGCAGTTTTACGACATGCCGGTCAATTTTGGGTATAAAAATACCGCCCTGTTGGCGATTGGTCTATGCAGCTCTCCCGAATCCGGCGAGCTGCACCCGTTCGTTCTGTACGGGTAAGTCTGCCGCCTTTGAAAAGCGTTTATATTCCTGCCTGAGCAGTGTAAGCCGTGTCTTTGCGGTCATTGCCTGTTTTGCATCGCCTGTGCCGTTCGCAACCAACACGCGGCGCTTCTGTAATCGCATTGAGCGTTCGATCGCTCGCTGCTGTTGCGTGGCCTCGTAATCTGTGTATTGCTTGCCGCGATATGTTATGCCGTCCTGATTGTCAGCCCTAAGTTCCGCAAGCTCTTCCTGCGTATATTGGGGTTTGCTTACACCCATGATAATCGGAAACGCTGCATGTCCGCAGTTTAACGTACCTATGGGGCGGAGAAGTGAGGCATTGAGCGCCTTATACTCCGCGTCGGTATACTGTCTGCCCTGAATCGGTTCATGGTCTTCGGCACAAGCAGCATGAGCGGAAATCTCCCAGCCGTCAGCGCCTAGCGCATCATGGTTCTGCTGGCTTATTTGCTGCTGCATTAGCCCTAATCCGCCCATAATATTGCGGCGTACAGCAGCCTCAAGTAAGGTATGCACGCCTGTCTTATAGTCGATGGTCAATAAGCCTTTGTCGGCAATATTCTTCACGGCGCCCCTGATTGCGGTATTGTAGTCTGCCGCGCCGGTGAATACCTGCTTGAACGCATAGTCCGTGCAGCTTCGATAGGCTTCTTGCAATGGAAGCGCCCTGCCGTATGGGTCAATCATGCCGAGCGTTTGCGTAATGTTGGTAAAATCGGACTGAGCCAGTTTTATGGCGGCACTCACGGTCTGTTGAATAACTGAATTGTCAGAGAACGCTACAGCTCCGGCAGTTGGTAGGCGCTTAATATCGAAATCATAGCCCACTTTGGCGGTCTGCGTCATAAGCGTGTTGATTTCTGCGCTCGATTTGCCGAGAAGGATTCGGAGCTGTTTCTTTATCTCTCGCTGTGACAGACCAAGGTTTTGAAGCCGCCATGTCTCATATGCTGCCGTGCTGGTCAGCTGTCCGGCTTGAGAAACGCGGCGGGCAATGTCTGAGAGAAGATACTCAGTTAGCGGGTTGGTGAGCTGAGTCAGCGTGTCACGGATAGCTTCGATTTGGTCAGGAGTCAGCATTACTTACACCCGCCTTTTTTCTTCTTAGCCACTGCCGTCACCACCTGTCAACTCCTCCATCTCGGGCATATACTCCGCTCTGATTTTCTCAAAGTCAGCCGGAGTCTGAGGACGTGGTAAATCAAAGTACCAAGCAATTGCAATTTCGGGCTTAAGCAGCCCAGATGATACCATGCTGTTATACTCCTGCCATGTGCGAGTGCGGTCGAACAGCACACCGTCGCCCCACTCGATAGTAACGTCCTTTTCGGGATTGAGGTCAACGGCACCCTCAATCTGATACATCTTTCCAAGGATGCCGCATACCCTCAGCGCTTCTTTAACGGCAACTTCCCACATCTGTTGAAAGTCGATGATAGTAAGGTTGTAGTCGCCGGAGGAGTTCGTTATCTCCGTCGCCGTCTTGTCCGATTCTTCAACATTAGAGAGAAGTCCACGCTTGAAGCCGATGAGGGTTTCAATGTTGCGTAGATATTCGGTCTTTCTGGCAAGGAAGGACTGCTCGCGGAACTCAGGGCTGAAGATTGTCACACCGATGTTCTCAGGGTCGTCGTCCAGCCCCGCGAACACATGGTCTTTAAATCGGCGCTTCCCGGTTGTCGTGTCCTTCTCCATCAAATCGGAGCTAACTATAACCCTTGACTCTCCGCGCTCGAACTCACCGTTGATTTGCTTCTCATTGACGTTAATCAGGTGAATCAATCCGGCGGCAGGTGCATATACCGAAACGCCATCCTCTGAGCCGTCCACACAGTTTTCAGCAGGGCACTTGACGGGGATAAGCCCCAATGACCACAGTGGATTCGGAAGTTTATTGGCGCGCTCAAGAGCGGCATATTTGTCAAGCGTACCGAGCGGAACCTCAATACCAATCATATCTCGGCTGTCGGAACGGTATAGACGGCTTTCGATAGTCAGATACCCGGCAGGGTCGATTGTGCGGCGCTCAAGCAAGGTATAGTAAAGTCCGCCTATTTCTGTTGATTCCTGAGTCCCGATATCGGTTATAGCGTCTGTTTCATTTCTGCCCAGCACAAGATAATTGCGGCGTTGGATAACGCTGAACTCAATACGCCCGTCAGATAACAGTAGCGGCTTTAAGAATGACTCGCCACCAATTAGCGTCTGCTGCATTGATTGTTTCCTGCGACGCTCCAGGCCGTTTAGAATTGTCTTAGCGAATGCGTTCTCAGACTTTGCCTCGTACTCACTAAATGTAGTTTTGGTGAGTTTGTTGATAACCGTGAACGGCAGGCGCTGGCAAGGGTCTTCTGTCTCGGTGGACTTGTCGGCATAGTAAAGGGCGTACCATTCACGAATGGCGGCTTTCATGTTGTCGGTGGTGATATCCTTGACGTTAAAAGCCTGTTCAAAGTTTTTTATCTTTGTGTCAAATAGGGCGGAGAATACGCTCATTTCCTCACCTCGCCTGTGTTAATCGTTATGCGCCGCTGTAACCGTGCGGCAGTCTCAAAGCCGTCTATGTAAGCATTGAGACGGCAAATTGTTTGCTTCTGCTCCACTATTACGGCGGTCAGGTGTGTATTCGCTGAAATTAGGTCGTCCTTGCACCAAGCGGGGAGGAAGCGATTATATAGCCATTGTTTAAATCTAGTCATCATTAACCATCTCCCTTAATTCCGGCATTCGGCGCAGCTCGCGGCGCAGTATGGTATTGCAGAAATACCTTGTATCATCCATTGCGTGGTCATTGATTTTCAGCGGCTTATCTACCTCTGCTTTTTTGGACTTATCGTCCCATGAGTACAAGCCGAACTCTCGAATGCAGTCCTTGCAGTCTTCATGAAACTTTAAGCGCCCCAGCCGAAGCAAGACAGCCGTCAATCTTATGCCATCGAGCACGTCGTTGTTAGCCTTGCGAACCGAATACCGTCCATGCCTGCGCACCGATTCAATGAACGATGCTGCGGACGGGTCTACCACAACGCAGTCAATCGGCAAATTTCCAGCCAGTATTTCGAGTTCGGCGTAATACTCTTCGTCCGTGCGCAACGCCCGTTCGTCTCGGCCTGAATAGTAATACTCTCTGATACGAGAAGCTATTCCATTCGATAAACACCAAAGCCCCGCGGAGAATGGGTTCAAGGTGCCGTAGTCCACAGAGATATAATAGGTTCCACTCTTCGGAATCTCTTTTACTACGTGCTTATCGGCGTCGAACTCATAGACTAAACCCTCCGCAATAACCCAAAGCCCTAAGATATAGCGCTGATAAAAAATACCTGAGTACATGTTTTGATATCGGGCTTTGATTTTATCAGAAAGACTTAGGTTGTCATCCATCGTGAAATGCAAATATAACAGGCTTTTATCGACGGCCTTATCTATCCAGTCGGTCTTAAACCAGTGCGTAGGGCCTTCTGGGTTACAGTTGAACCAGAACTTAGACCCGTCTATAGAACAGCGCCCCGTTGCCTGGTTAACAAAGCTCTCCGGCATCAACGCAACTTCATCGAACAGAATACCGGCAAGCGTTATGCCCTGTATCAAGTCCTGAGAACGCTCATCCTTGCCGCCGAATATGTAGAAATAGTTCTCGACATTATTCTTGGTTATGATTACAAGGTTTTCGCCTCTCAGGTCCTGAACGCTATAGCCTCGAGACTTAAGCATCAGCTTAAGCCAAAACAGCACGTTGCGGCGAAAAGAGCCGATTGTTTTGCCGCACATTGCAAAACTCTGATTGTTAAACGACTCCATTGCCCATATAGCAAAAGACAGCGACATAGAGAGTGTCTTTCCCGATCTGATAGCGCCGTCTGCTATAACTCCGTCCATGTCATGAACTGGGGTAGTCGGCATCCACCAAGTTAATATCTTGAGTTGCTTTTGCGAAAAGGGCTTAAACTTAAAAACGGCACTTATTACTCTTCCTGCCATACTTCACCGGCCTTTCCGGAAAGGGCAGCTAGGAAGCCGTCGTCTTCAGTGTCTCCGCCGTTATCAACGACTTTAGCCTTGAGCGCTGCCGTTCTCGCCTTCTCTTCGTCGGTATGCAGCCCCGCCATATCGAGAAGCAGCTTTCCGTGCTGATAGCTGCCGCGCTGAGCCTCCCGAACGAAAGCGTTTATTATTGCGCCAACCGATTGTTTTATGAGCTCCTGGCATTTAGCGTTATAAATCTCAACAAAACCAGGCTTGGCAAAGGCGTTATAATATGTTTGCCTTTCGCATTTTGCTATTTTACATATATCGGTTATTGACTTCATACGATTTTCTGGGTTTATCAATACTTCCAGAAGGTTTTGCTCTTTCTCGGTAGGCTGGTAATTTGTACAAATTTGTAAAGTGTCCACAGCTTATTCACCCGCCAATATATCCGGCAGTTCTTTTCCCGCCTCCGCCCAATCTAAGCCGTATTTTTCAAGAATATTCTTAAAGTCCTCGACATCGTGAGGACGGACCTTAAGCCCCTTTTCTCCAATATCTATATGCTGAAGTTCATGGAACATAAGAATCTTTTGCTGATTCTCGTTCAAAAAGCCTGTGTTTCGCTCATAAAAGGTAATTATAAAATCATACGGCAAATATGCCTTAAAGACTTCCGTTACCTTTCGGCAATCCGCATAAGTAACCTTCTCGCCTTGTTTCCGCTCATCACTGACAACGTATCCGATTTTAATTCCGTAGGCACGGATAAACGCAAATTCAGGAAAGTGAGCTATGACCTTTTGTCCCAATAGGCGCAGCTCGTTACTGGGCTTTGCTTTGTCGTGCAATATGAGCTTCGATAATGAACGTAAGCGGACGGTTTTGTCGGCCTTATTCTGCTTATCGCAAAGCATTGCTAATTCATTCATCGCGGCACAAGGCGATTCGCACGTATCTATGGTGCACGTCTGGCAAATCATATTAAATTGCACCGCTGCTCACCTCACAATTTAATCGGGACAGGACAGCACCATGCGGAAAGGAGGTCACATGAGCTTTCTAATCGGCTGTCCTTTTATCCCGGCATTCACCGTTTATAAATCGGCAGCAGCCGGAAAGGAGGAACCGGCTGCTGCCCCAGAAATTATATTTTACAATAATAAGAACCCGATTAAATAATTCAATCGGGTTCTTGACAGTTATTCTTCGTTTTTGTATATTTCTATAAGCCGTTTAAGGTTTTCAGGTGAATACATCCACACTTCATTTGCTCCATCAAAGTATCCATCAGCCGCTGCCCTATCCCAATATAACCGGGCCTCTTCATAATAGGGTATATGCAAGCGCCTAAAAATTTCTATAAACAATCGCATATCTGCTATGTTGTCTTTATACTCATGACAGTGGTATTTACCAGGATCAATATAAGATAGAAGTCGTACTATACCATCACTGCCAATAAGCTCACCGACAGGTAATGAACTTGTGTAATTCCTTTCGTCACAGAAGCAACCACCTTTTTCACCACTGCTGTCTTTATAGTTTTTGTGCAAGATAAGCATTTTGTCGATGTTTCCGTCCCTGTTATGGCCCCAAACTACATAACAATCTTTAGGTGATTTAATTACTTCTCCGCAGACATCGCATATCCATTGCTTTAAAGGCTTCATGATTATTCCTCCCTATTTTTTGACACAATCATACTTTTTTGTACTTGCTTTGTCAACATTTAGGAGGAATATAGAGTAAGTCACTCGCCCCCGCCCCTGGCTACTTAAAATCGCAACTTACCGCCCAATGAAAAAGGGACAGCCGTCAGCCTGTCCCTCAATCTATATCCAGTTTATATCATATCATGTGTTTCGAGAAAAATCCTGCACTCTTTTTGCACAATATTTAGTAGTCCATCAGGCCATATTCGCGGATAGTGAAGTCGTAGAGCGCCTGGTCTTTCAGCTTGTAAATGTTTCGTTCCTCATAGCCTAACTCTCCACAAAGCCGTTCTACGTTTCCCTTAGCCGGTGCAATAAAGAACCGCTCTAATATCAGTCTACCTCGTTCGTCCAGCCCCGCAAGTCCTCGCTCGGTCAACTCAACAAGGCGCTTCGTTGCGTGATATGTATGCTTAAGCCTTTCGCGTTCCACAAGGTTCGATAATATCCTGTCCTCGATTTTCGACCCGCCGCCTTGTACCGGTATCTTATCGGAGTTCATTGAACACTTTACCGAGGCGGACTGGTCTTTCAAGGCCGAGATCCGCATGATTATGTTCTCAAGGCTTTCTTTCCGGGCGTTGTAATTGTGGAGATCCTCGATCGCACATTTCTTCCAATCCATTAGGTTGCCTCCTATCCGTAGCAAAAATATGTAGTGCTGTAGTTCGTGTTGCCGACCTCATAAACTCCGCTGCCCTGCTTAAACTCAGCTTGATATAGAACATTATCGGGACAGTCTATTTCGCCCATCAACGCCCGAGCAGCTATCTCTTGGCACTCTTCCCGAACCTCAAGCGGCGGCGTATAGCACGGATCTCCGTTCGCATATCCAAGCAGATATTGTCCCTTTTGTGCGACAACGTCATAAACGGTGTTCGGGAACTTATCGCTCTTAACCCGGTTCATTATGACCGCAGCCACAAGCTCGCGGTGTCTATCAGTGCACCCCGCCCACGCCTCGTTATAGATGACGGTTGCGATGATATCGCGGTCAATGATAAACTGCCTCTGCTCGGCTTCCCATATTTCCTGCGCCCGGACAATTATCGGGTCAGATTCTGGCAGTCCCATTTCTCTTGCAAGCAGGGCTATCTCGTGCGCCTGAGCCTGTTTGTCCGTCCATCTGCTTTCGGCGACTGCCGGACGGATCAGCAGCACGGCGATTATAATAATCAGTAGAATTGTAATTACTTTTTTCATTGGTTCCTCCTTGATTTTTATTGTTTATTTGCATATACTGAATTTGAAGGTGTCTTATCGCCGGGGGTGCTGAACGCAAGTGAGGTCCCGGTCTTGAACGATAAGGCATCTTCTTTTTTTACCGCCTAAAACAGGCTCGTTTGCATATCGGCCTCTCTACCGAGTATTTCTAAGGGTTTGCCTTCACAGGTAATTAACCCGTTTTCGACTTTGATTGAGTTGAAATGTGGCCCTACGTGCCCACGCTCATCTTTGTATCCAATTGTCCACGAGCCAGGGCCGTAAATTTCATGTGGTCCGTAATAATACGTGACTAGAATCTCGGACCCGTAATGCGTCCTAACGCGGCAGCCGAGAATGGCTTCAAGAAACTCGTTCTTTTGTCCGTGCATGTCTTACCTCCGAATGCTTGCAAGTTGTTAAATATTGAGATACAATGTTTTTGCCCTATATGGCAGGAAGGGAGAGATTGCTGTGCGGCGCTGTTGGCCAAACACTCTTTTTAATCTGCCCCGTTCCTCTGACTTGATATGACACATTTGTGACCATGCAGATTGTGTCACTCGACTCCAGCACTAAGGGGCAGTGCAATTTCATAAGCAGAGCTGAAACTGTTAAGAATGGAGATGCCCAAGAAAGCACCAGCGTATTGGTGTGTCATGAAGACGATAAACCAACGTCTGATTGTCCGTAAGCATTAGAGGTTAAAGCCTGGAGATCACCGCTCACGGTACGCAGTGAGCGGTTTTCTATTGCTTCAAATACCACTCGATAATCTGAATTGCCGACTGCCAGCCATGACATTCTCCAACGTAGTACCCTTGTGCTTTCAGCTGCTCAATCCACCAGTCCTGTTCGGGAGAGGTTTTGCCGGACTCGGTTTTCATCTCGATGTACAGCCCATGATACCGACCACGCGGAACCGGCAGACAGAGGTCCGGCACTCCTGGCTTGAGTCCTTGCTCTTTGAGGTGCTTGGCTTCGATGGGGTCTCTGGTCCCGCCATTTGGAATGTGGAACAGCAGTTTCAGTTCGGGGTAAACGTCCCGAACGATTTCTGACCAGCGAATTACGTTCATTTGGTGTTGAGCCTCGGTCTTAGGATTAGCGAAGAGCTTAATCTGAGATTTCATTCTTAGCCCCCTCAACCCAATATTCGATAAAGAAAACAGATTTGTTGCCCTGCTTCTCTTTGCCTTCTCGGACACAGTATCCGCTTTTGACCAAAATCGGGACGATTGCAAGGCGATCAGCTGGAGAAGGTATGTATAAGCGGTGTCTCATGATGCCTTACCTCCTGAAAGCGCCTCAGTTACGCTCCATCCTCTTTTGATACGCATATAAATCGTGTTGTAATTCAGCCCCAGAGAAACGCATTCTTGTTTGAGCGTTCTATCTCCTACGGGGATATTGCGGCGGACATTATTGCATTGGTCATACTGTGTAGCCCATCTGCAATTTGAAGGTTCGTAATTCCCGTTAACTTCTTTGCGGTCAATAGATAGCGTGTCCTTGTAGCCGTTTTGTGTGGCCCAGTTATAGAAATTCATAAATCCGTTAGCGCCACGCCACTCTTCGCAGATACAAATACCCCGACCGCCGTAATCACCAAAGGCAGGATTGTTGGGATTTTCACACCGCTGAAGCATACCAGAATAAATTTTATAAATTCTTGTGCCGTACAATCCGTGTCTATAATTTCTCTCTATGGTTACTTCGGAATTCAAGCAGCCACAACTCTTAGCGTGGCCATCTAGCAAATGCCCTGCACTGACAAGCTTTTCTTTTCCGCAATCGCACATGCACAGCCATTTATGCGAGTTTTTATCATAAGACAGCGCTACGAGTCTGCCGAAACGCTTGTCTGTTAAATTTACTTGTTTCATGCTACGCGCTCCGTTTCTTGTCATTGAGTAGACGATTAAGTATTTGGCTGGCCTCGAACTTGCTTATGCTGGATGAATCAAAGCTTTTACATCTCTTTCTGATTATCGCAAGCTGTTTTTCACTGGCAGGCTGCCTGCCCCAACACTTTGTTCGATTAAGGTCCCATATGTAGGCGCTATCGGAATGCTGCTCCATAAGCTCTCTATATGCCGCGTCTATTGCCTGCTGCGTTGCCATTATCTGACCAGAGAAGACCGTCCTACCAAGCTCGTCCTGCGCCGGTATAACAATGGTCTTGTTTGGTAGTGAGCAGACGAGAGAAGAATCTGGCATACGGAAGAAATTAATATCGTGAGTGTTGTATTTTTGCTCTTTCGCCCACAAATTAACAACGGAAACATTCTTAATCCAGCTTTCAGGACAGTCCGCCGCCGCAATAGCTTTCATCGGCAGGTCGAATAACATTCCCTCAACCTCGCAGGTTTTGTTTGCCGGGATGTCGTCCATATCGATACCGAGAAGAGACGGTGCCGAACAGAGTGAGGCTTTGCCGGTTATTCCGACACAGTCAATCAGATTGAGTCTTGTCTTGCCGGGATATAGACGGAGCCCTCTACCTACCATTTGCGTGTATAGGCCGTCCGACTGAGTAGGTCTTGCAATGATTATCGTTTCGACTCTAGGAATATCAGTGCCCTCAGTGAACACCATGACATTTACGATGCAGGGAATCGTGCCGGCTGTGAATGCTTCGATAATAGCCGCTCTTTCCTTTGTCTCTCCGGTTACCACTGCGGCGCCGGGTATTCGCTTAGCTATCTCCTGAGCCTGATTAACCGACACTGCGAAGATGAGCGTCGCGCCGACCGCCAGCTTCTGATACGTTTCCGCAATAGCGTCTGCGGTGCCGTCCATGGCTTCTTCTAACTCACCCGGGGCATAGTCACCTCTGGCGGAATGGACATTGCGGAGGTCGTAGCCGATATTTACGCGGCGGCAGAAGATATCCGACAGGTAGTTGTTTTCGATTCCCCAGCGAAGATCTCTTGAGAAGATGATGTCAGAGAAAATATCATCCAGCCGAACCTTATCGCCTCGTCCGGGCGTTGCAGTGAATCCAACATGTATCCGAGGGCGGAAGTAATTGTATATGCGCCTGTACGACTGAGCCGCAGCGTGATGGGCTTCGTCAGTCACGATGATATCGAAGCTATCAGGGGCGAAACGGTCAAGCCGACGGGTTAAGGTTTGAACCGAAGCGCTTACGACATCATCCAGCGCCGAAGAATGCTCTGTAGCCATTTCCACACCCGTGGAGCAGTTGAAATATTTAAGCGGTTGTCTGACAAGCTCTTCGCGATGTGAAAGAATCAGCATTCTTCTTCCTCGCCGATTAAGGTTTGCAAACGTCACCGTTTTACCTAAGCCCGTTGCCATCTGAGCTAGAACGGACGAACCGTCCGGCAAATTATCTATGATATCAACACAATCTTGCTGATATGGACGTAAAGTTATCATTTATCCTCCTTAATGTGGGTTTTGTGGGACTCTGTGGGACTACGAGTCCCACAAAATAACCTAGCATTATCAACGGTTTGCTGTCCGTGTGGGAATGTGGGACTTTTTTCTCACATTCTCCCTATAAGAGAATTAATTAATAATGCACTCAGTTCTGATTATTTTTTATTGCTTTATATAGTGCGTGTTGTGCAGTCCCACAGTCCCACAGTCCCACAAATTTCTGTAAGCCTTGCAAATGCTACACATTTTTGTGGGAGTCAAGTCCCACAAATACGCTAATTAATTGTTAATTGCTCGTCAGGCTCTCCATTTGTCCACGCGTCAGGGTCTACGCGGAGTCTCATGACGACGCAATCGGAGGGAATGCTGCCTATGCGCTTCGTTTTTGTGAAGCCTTTGCCGCGAGTCTGAATCAAGCCTTTACTCTTCAAGTGGCTTAGAAGCGCTGGAGCTGATATGCCGGCATCGCCACAAGCTTTATTCCACGCTGTAGCTCGAATGATAAACACCCAGCCATCGTCCGCGCCACTGCCTATCTCGCCGTATCGCTCGCCGTCGCCCATGTTTGACTTAAACCGGTTGGCATTTTGCGCCACCCAGTCGCACATATAGTCATAGCCTCTGTCGGCGGCGCTGACAGCCTCACGCGACTTCAAAAAGTCCGCTATTGCATCAACGGTCAGTATGTCGCCATCCTCAAATATCCACTGAGTAGCCATGCAATCGCCGGCAAGGATAAGGGCCGCAGCCATTGCCTGTTTTTCGGTCGTGTTGTTCTTGAGGCAGTCCTCATAGTACAGCTCGTACAAGTCGTGAGCCTTTTTGATGTTTTCACCCTTGTTAAGTCGTTCAATAAAGATTTTGCCTGCGTGGCCGTAATTAGCCTTGAGTGCAGCCGCCGTACCGTGGCCATCCCTGATAGCCTTAGATTCCGCCTTGCATTCAATCTCAATAACTCTATTGACAGCTCCTGCGCCGTCGTTCTCGCCGACGAGAGGTGTCTCTCCTGAAGTAATAAAGCAGTTCGCCCATGTCGGCGTTGAGGCCAGTCCGAGCATTTTATTTGACCGAAGCTTTCCCGAGCCGCTTGCCAGTTCATAAACATTGAAATTAAGTTTTCCTCGGTAGTCTTTGGCAAGCTGGAGCTCATCAATAATGATAGGTAAAGAGTTCAGAAAGCCAGCCAGGACCTCAAAACCTACTGATGTTGCCTTGAATGTCGGAAAGAATGGGCCGCCCACCGCAGGATTCGCCCAGACCGAAGCTGCCAGCATTTGTGCGACGGTTTTACCTGTACCGCTGTCCATTCCCCATAGATGAACGAAGAACGGAAGGCAGCCCAGAGGCCCTACCAGAACGGAAGCGAATGATGAAGCAAGAACTAGCCGAGCGGTAATGCTGTATTTGCGGCAAGCTCGAGCCTCCTCACGCCACGCATTAAAATCTCCATGTGCTTTAATTGACGAATAGATGTTTGCGAAGCTCTCAGCGCCATCGAATACTACGTCACTCACATAGGGAGAGAAGCCCTCATCGTTCCAGCCTAAACGGCTGACCGATTTTATTTCGGGAATAACGTCATAGTTCATGTCCATCACGTCCGAGAGATAATCAACTAGGTTCTGCGACCTCTTGCCGGACGTTACAGATATGCCGATTCTGGACAACGACACAATGTTCTTGGCGTTGCTGACCGTATCAAAATCGGTCAGAATATATGTCCATGGGCGGCGGTTATTCGTTCCGCGGCGAAATGCCAGCCTAACCTTCAACTCTCCGGTGTCGATGTTTCTTAGCCGTTGAACCGGATAAATGCTGTGCGGACAGGCTATCTCTATGCCGCCCATACCGCCATACTTCCAAACACCCAAATCGTCCGCCGTCCAATCGCCGGTCATTAGCTCAAATATCTGGTCATCAAATGCGCTTATTCCATCGGGTCGACTCAGTACGGACGTTCCAGAGGCATTCTTAATTGAATCTTTATAAGCCCGAAGAGCAGCCTTAAAACTCTTAAAGCCCACCGTTTTGGCGTACTCGGTCAGCTTGCGCTCTTCAATGCCTTGCTGAAACGCGTCTTTTATTTTGCAGATATATTCATAAGGGTTGGGCGTATCGAAGTCCTCGCGCGTATATGTAAAATCACTTATATTGCTCACCTCGCTTGTATGGGTGCTCTAAGAACCACTGGTCGAGTTCGTCGAGCTTGAAGCACGCCTCTATGTATTCTGGGTCTATTATCTCTTCTGGAGATTTCGGAGCTTTAAATATCTTAGCGTTCCATAGGCGCTGATATTCGTAGGTGTGCGCCATATAGTCCGCCTCCGCCGCCGTCGCTTCATTTTCTCGCTTCTGACGCTCTGCCTTGAGCTGTGCCAGTTCGCGAGGGTCCGGGCGGTCGTTACTTAGCCCTAGCCGGAAGTCCGCATTAAGCCTCACCACGGCGGCGGAAAAAGGTATCTTGAATAAGAGCATTGCAAAATCAATTACAGAGCCGCCCTCGCCGCAGCCGTAGCAATGGAATCCGCGCCCCGGCTCTGAGTAAACTTTCAAGGAAGGGGTCTTGTCGTTATGGAACGGACAACAAATATAATTACCCGGCTGCTTAAGCGTAAATCCGTAGGCGCGGACGACCTCGTCCATTGATAGGCGTTTCTTAATCTCGTCGGCTATATCCATAGCTAAAACGGCAAGTCGCCGTCGGCGCTGTCAATTTCAGAAAACGGACCGCTTGTTTCGTCATTGGTTACGTCCTTAGCGGCACCGGCAGGTCTAAAAGAGCTGTCTGAGCCTCCGCTCTGCTTTGAGCCGCAGAAGGCCGCCTCATCCACGACCAGTTCGATTGTTGACCGCTTATTGCCTTCCTTATCTGTCCATTCTCGCGTCTGCAGTTTGCCCGACACGGCAATTTCCTGACCTTTGATAAAATACTTTGAAACAAACTCGCCGGTGTTGCGCCATGCTGTACAGGGCAGAAAGCACTTTATTTCGGTGTCTTTGTATTTTTCTGACCATGCCACCGTGAATGACGCCACCGATACGCCGGATGGCGTTGTGCGCAACTCAACATCGCGCACAAGCCTTCCTTGAAAAACGGTTCTATTTATCATGCTGTTAGCTCCCTCCATCCGGTGAGCACCTTTGTTGTCAGGCAGTGAGGGCACTTTCCGCAGCGCTCCGGCTCGTACAAGCCCTTCTTCAGTCCATCGAAATAGATGATATTGGCGCGGACAATCTCGAGAGCTTCATCTAGTGCGGCTTCGGGGATGGTCAGCAAGTCAATGTCCGGCTCTGGCTTTTCTTTTGTTGCCACAGCCAGACCGATCGGAAGCAGCTTCCCTGTGTTCTGCCGTACGACCTCGCGGTATATTGCGCCCTGTATCTCATAGCCCCATGCTCTCCAAAACGGTTCCCAGCAACGGTCATCGCGGTTGTACACGTCTTCCATGTCGCGCATAATCTTCATGTCAACAATGCGGTCGGATAAAAGGCTGTCCACCTTGATTTTCACCGGCACGCCTTCAATCTCGCCAGTCATTATCTGCTGAGAGCCGCCGGAGATTGCCGCCATAAAAGCCGCGTCACGCTCTATGCGCTGAATGATGTATTCAGCATGGGTAAATTCGCTCCTAAGCGTTCCTTGCTTGGTGAATATGTCAGGATTCTGTGCCTTGAATAAAGACAGCGAACCAGAAAAATATGCGTCCACATAGGAGCCGACGAGCAGAGCTGTTGATTTTTCCTCGACCCATTCGCCGCGAATCATGGCGAGGGCGGAGGACTCACAAGTCTGAAAGCGCTTGAACTGGGTAGAGCCCATGTAATAGGCTTCGGCTTCGGGTGAGAAGTAGTTGGTTTCATTCAGTTGCATTTTCAGCGCCCTCCGTTTCTTTTCCCTCAGCTTCAATAGCTGCGGTTTCGTCAACCTTCATGGAATCCGGTGCCGCCTCGCTGCTCTGGCCGGCCGCTTCCGCTGCTTTCTTTTCCAGTTCCTCTTTTTTCAAGCAAGCAGCACACCATATTTCACCCTTGCGCTTCATACTGAGAGCCACAATCTGTGCGGCGGTCATTGGACCGGCTGCAACAACTTCTTCTTTGCATTGCGCGCAGCGCGGCACACCCTCGACTTTTGGAATAAACGGTCTGATTCTCAGCCCCTCGGTAAAGCCGCCGTCCTGCGGGTCCCTAACTTTCGGGTCAATGTATAGCTGTATGCGCTTGCCCTCCAGAGTCTTTGCTGAGTCGTCGCCAAACAGCTTTTTAAGCGTCTTGCGGTTAGTGGCGTTCAGGATAAGCGGCTTAACCTCGTCAACGCCGGGAACCTTCTTTTCCCTGAACTTAACGACAACATGGGGCTCTTTCCTGCCGCCGCCGAGTGTCAGCTCCCCATACCAAAGGCTGTCAATTGTAAGAACGGGCTCGAAGCCGTCGTCTATGGAGTAGGCACCTATATAGTCGGTATCGAAATACCGCTTAATGCTTGTATCGCCAGTGATACGCTCAAGTTCTTTGCTCATAATTCCACCACCTGCAATTCATCATCATTCGTGGTTCTCGTGGCTATAAATTGTAAACCCTTAGACTTGCACTTCATGTACAGGGCCGCCCTGCTTACATCGTCAAGCCGTTCCGCGCCGTCGATAAGGATAATCTGGAGAACGCCGTCATTCTTCTTGGCGATTGTGACATCAACGCACAGGTCGAGCTTTTCGCCGTCGCTTAGATTGCTAAGCGGCAGACCATTGACAAGCGGAATGCCGTTCTTGACCGTGAGCCCTTCAACGGGAATCTTAGCCTCTGCCAGAACCTGACCGGGAAGCGTACGGGCAAGCGTGATTTTTTCGGTCAGGGCCTCGCTCTTCTCTGTCAGCTCGTCAACCTCGTCCTGCATGCGCTTCATCCGGGCGTGTTCGTTCAGGTGCTTCTTCATAGCCTCGGCAGTCGTGATTTCTTCCTGAAGCGCGGCGGTCGGCGTAGGCTCTTTGTCGGCATATTGATCGGCAACTCCTGTGTCTGCGTCCAGCTTCGCTTTGGCTGTCTCAAAATCAGCCTGAGCGAGTTTAACCTTGTCGTTCAATTTGGAATCCAGCCCGGTAAGTTTGTCTTCGGCGGCCTTAATTTCAGCCTTGAGGCGCTCTATTGTTCGGTTCAGTCCGTCGCGTTCGCCCGATATCGCGTCCTTTGCGTTCGATATCGCAATGTCGCGGTCGGCGGAAATGCCACGCAGCTTGTCGTTGTAGGAATCCCTGAACGCTTTAGCTCGGGCGATTTTGCCGTTCTCCTGCTGAATTCTAGACAGCTCCGCATATTTCGCGCCTGTGTCGTATGCCTCCCACTTAGCCGCATCGAAACGCTCGGGGATGGAGGCCGCGATTTCCTCGGCAGCCTTGCGCTTGTAAAGCCTGTCCGAATTGATTTGTTGGCGCGTCTGGTAGTACACGCCATTGTCAGCCTGTATCTGGTCGAGAACGGATAGGATGTTCTGGTGATAATCAACGCCCTTCGGAATCTCTCCGAACCATCCCTCTATGGTCGACATATCCCACGGATAGTCAATCAGATTCAGGATAATGCGGTTCTGTTCTGCGACAGGCATATTGATAAACTCGACCGGGTTGAGCTGAAGCGGCGTGATGATTTCGTTCAGGAAGGACTGAGGGCGCGGCACGTTTAGTCCGTTCTCTTTCAGACTGAGCAAGCCAGTTTCCATGTCCGCCTTGAATTTGCGGTCTATGCGGAGGCCTGTATCGGTCTCTATAAGTATTTCGCCCTCGTCGGCTCCTTGCTTGACTATGTAGGCGCGGTCTGAGCGGTTGGTAAGGTTTGTGCGAATAGCGTCCAGCAGCGACGATTTGCCGGTTCCCTTCTTGCCAGTCAGTTCGTAGTTGCCAGCGCCGAGCTCGGCTTCGTGGATTCCGAACATCGAGCGAACCTTGATTAATGAGGTTTTCATAGTTTCGCCCCCGTTTTAACAGCGGACAGCTTCTTGACGCACTCAGAGCATATAGGAGTGTCATTAACGTAATACAGCTTATCCACGCTACCGCACAGTGTGCAGCCAGGCTGATACTTGCGGAGAATAATAGTGTCGTTGTCTACAAAGATTTCGACGGGGTCTTTTTCGCCAATACCGAGGGTTCGACGAAGTTCTATGGGCAGCACGATTCGCCCGAGTTTATCGACCTTGCGGACTATTCCAGTAGATTTCACTTGACTTTTCCTTTCATGTCCTCATATAATGAGGTTAGTTTAATTGTCTTTGCTCTCAGTTGAAGTTACCGCTTCGCTGGGAGCTTTTTTTCTGCAGTCACAAATCTCGCCGAAGTCTAAATTTAAACCGCAGTCCGGGCAAACTCTGCATTTAGACAAATTGCTTACACCTCCTTTGATTCACTCTTTGTTCGTGCCATGTCGCCCAGCGACAATTGCCAGGTTCATAATTGCCATCGCCGTCTTTGCGGTCAAGGGTGAGACAGTCATCGTAGCCGTTTGCTACAGCCCAACGGTAGAACTCGGTAAAATCATCTAGCCATTCGGAACAAATACCGATTCCGCGTCCACCATAATAATCGAAGGTCTTTGAATTTGGGTTTGTGCATCGCGTTTTCATCGAAGCCCAGATTCTATAAAGCCGGGTATGTGTACAGCCGTGCGTTATTTGGATATCACCCCTTATACAACCGCAACTTTGCGTGTGACCGTTTGTTAAATGGGCGCTTTGCACGAAGGTTGTCCGTCCGCAATCGCAGAGACATTCCCATACAATCTTCCCACTAGAACGCTTGTCGGTCGGTTTGATTGCAGTGAGCTTCCCGAAGCGGCGGTCAGCTAGGTCTACCGTTCTATACGGCATTGGGCGCCTCCTTTCGCATAAAACTTTCTTGCCGCTTGTTTGCGGCGCTGGTCACGGCAGCGAGGGCAGCGGATATTCTCTTCTCGCTCATAAAACGTGACACCGCAGCGAACACAGTATTGCGGAGGTATTCGCCGGAAGTTGTTCCCGCAATCGTCACAGCTGGTACATCCGGCAGTGCAGCCTTCAACATCATTCCAGTTCATGCACATGTGGCGCTGCCAGTATTCGTCAAAGCCTAAGTCGTTGCGTCGCATTTTAAGAAGCGCGACAAGCTGGGAAAGGTCTTGCTTGACCGGGGCCTTCCGCCGAGCGTCCCATACAGTCAGCACCGGAGCGCCTTCGCCCCATTTGCCCGAGCCGAGCATTTCACGAACGCTGTCGGCGACTTCGGTTCTGTAGGTTTCATACACACGACCGCGGACTGCTTTTTCTGAACGGTTGACCAAAAGACCAATTTCCGTATAACTGGCCCCCTTGCGGATTCCGTCCGCTAGGATCTGATAGTCTGTATCTGACCAAGGGTTATGGTTGTCCGCCTTGACCGGACGTTCCCGAAGTTTTAAGTCCGTGCAGCGTCTTTGTATCGCACCTGCGGACCGGCGCAGCATTTCCGACAGCTCCGAATACCCGTATTTGTGCTGCTTGAGAAGGTGGACTAGGCGCTGGTCGTCGAGCGGTGTCCAAGGGTCTTTGCGTTGTATAGCAAAAGCCGCGAAATCTCTCTTGCGCTGTTCCTGCACCCAGGGCGGCTCTATACCTAGTGCTAGGGGCTCCATCTTTGAAAAGTCGATAAAACTGCGGTTTTTCTCTGCCCAAGTCCAAAATTCATCTATGTAAACGACTTTGAAGGAGCACTGGTTATTGCGCTTGTTGTGTACAGGGAAACCTCGGTTCTTTATCCACGAGGTCTTCTTGTAGTCATATCCGCCGTTATTGCCGGTAACTGCGATTAGGAGCTGATTAAGAGATATGTACTCACCGCTTTCAAGGTACGGAGGCAGACCCAGCCGGTGAACTCTAATCATAATGGCGTTCGTACTGCGGTTCAGCTTATCGCAAAGAGCCGCAACGGGGGTCTTACCCCAGTGTTCAGCAAGGTAGTCCTCTTCATCCGGTGTCCAGTTCCTTCCGAGTCCCATGTAACTACGTCCTGTCCGTCTTAGATTCTTTAGGCTTGTTTCTGGGCGAGAATATCGCCGCCAGCCGTTGGCGAAGTGTTTTTGCCTGATTGGCTCGGGCGTTTCGATATGCAGCCTTGCTCTGGATTTTTCCCATTGTCGAACGTTTATTGGAATATGAACGGTGCGACCTGGCTCTGTGGTTTGCTGCGCTACTCATAGTGGTTTTCCTCCTTTCAATTAAATGGCACGACCGCGCACAGCACGAAGTACACCGCTGCGGCCCACGCCGTAAGTATCAGGCCTTCGAACATGCCACGATTGGCGTTCGGCAAACCTCCGACTAGGTCGATAAGGTGTTTAATCATGCGGACACCCCTTTCGAAATCAATCGGGCAAAGTCAGCCTTGCTTATATACCTTCCGGGATAAGGATAATTTGCCTTTAGTCCATTGCGGGATAACCCGGTAAATTCGCATAAGTCTTTTCGACAAAGCATTTCGCGATCAGGAAACCTATCGTCAAGGCGTTCCAGGTTATCGCGGAAACATTCTTTTTCTCTGGGCAAGCAGGGTCCTCCTTTCTGCGTCCGTTTTATTGCTGTCCGTATTATTGGGCTACTACTAATGTATTGTGAGGTTATGGATTCTCTAATGCGTTATTTCCTCAATGGTTTTGCCATAGTGCTCGGCTACCTTTGCCGCGTGTTCCAATAACGGTCGCCTCCCTTTTCGCCAATTTTGTACCGTCGTGGCATGGACGCCCAAAGTTTTTGCCAAACGGTAATTTGTTTCATTATTTTCAAACTGCAAGCGTACAAGGTTCTCAGAAAAGCTCAAAATTTCACCTCCTGTTCTATTGACAATATTAGAATATAGTGATAGTCTAACGATGTAGATTAATTAACCGCATATTGTTTATTCCAAGGTACTTTCAATACGTTGGAGCGGTTTGTTGTTGCCTATCACACGTTCTAATATAGTCTAATTTAGTCGAATTGTCAAGCCTCAACTAGATTATAATAGAGCAAATTAGAAAGGTTGGTTTTTGTGCAATTTTCACAAGTGCTAAAAGAACTGATGGACAAAAGAGGGCTGACTAATTATCAACTTGCCAAGGATTTAGACATCCATCCTACAACGGTAGCTAATTGGCTAAACGGCAAAGAGCCCCGCAAAAGCACAGTGCTTCAACTGTCGGATTATTTCCGCGTATCTTCCGACTATTTGCTAGGGCGAATAGAACGAGAAAAGCCCGTCACCGATGATGACGAGCTCAATTCCTATTTAGAAGCTTTGCGCACAAGACCCGAAATGCGAATGTTATTTAAGTTATCCAAAGGCGCCACAAAGGAAGATGTTGAAAACGCAGTAAAAATTATTGAAGCGCTGCAGAAAAAATGATACGGAATCGAGTTGATGAATACGGAATTTGAGTGCAGAGTAACAAGGGATTACGCCAACATTCGCATGGCAGAGCTGCCAATGCGCGTTGAAGCTGTAACACTGCCGAAAGAAGACGGCACCTTCGACGTTTACGTCAATAGCCGAATATCGCCATGTAAGCAGCTCGAAGCGTTAAACCACGAACTAAACCATATCGAGCAAGACCACTTCTATAATGAGTTTGCAGATATAGCTTTTATCGAAGCACAGGCGGATCTGGTAATGGCGTAAATATTCCGCTTAAGCGGTTTTAATTTGGAGGGGATAACATGTATTGTCAAAACTGTGGCAAGCAAATTCCAGATGGTTCAACATTTTGCACCGAATGCGGAGCGCCGCAATATGTTACTCCGTTTAAACCATACGCAATGCCGATTGCTAACTCTCCCAAGAAGAAAACAGGATTAATAGTTGCACTGTGCATTTTAGCGGCCATTGTAGTGTCTATCGTTGTTAATGAAAGTGATAGTGTGGATTCATCACATCAGACTGAAACTGCCACACTAAATGATTCAAACGAACCAATTGAGGCACCAATTTCCGTTACAGCCGCGGATTTATACAATCAATATGATGAAAATGAAGTCAGTGCAGATAGATTATATATGGACAAGTTGCTCCAAGTGTCGGGCGTGATTGATAGTGTAACCGTCACTTTTGGACAAATTCAAGTCATTGTAACTGATGGTCAAGACTGGAGTTTTATTGCTATATACTGTAATTTTGAAGACGACCAGTCGGACGCAGTTTCTGCTCTTAAGAACGGTGATAGCATCGTTATTCAAGGAATATGCAGAGGCAAGGCCCTTACGCCGGCATTGGACAACTGTACGATTATTTCTTAATACTTAAATTTAAAAATCGCCCCCGGTGCTGCGAACACCGAAAATGCAAAGGAGAATTAAACATGATATCAACCAAAAGAGCAGCCAAAATTATTTTAGAGACGGATGCTGAAAAGCGTGGCAAGATGATAGACAAGTTAACAGAAGAAGATGCGAAGTATCTGCTAAAGAAATGCTTAGATACGATTATCAATGACACTCCACTATCTCAGAGCAATTAAAAAAATCGCCCTCGGTGCAACGAACACCGAAGGCGATTATAGGGGTGGACAACTTTGCGGCTATCCACCTCCAATATAGCAGGAGGTTATGAAAAAAGCAATGGCTAAGAAAATTGATTATGCAAACCTGTTTACCCTCCGAAAAGACGGACGATATCAGGCTGTTGTTCCTAATGCCTGCGGAGGAAAACCGCAGTATATCTATGACCGCGATCCGGAAGTCCTTTTTAACAAGGTCGAAGCGGCGCTGAAACCGAAGACACCATCCTTCACAGATATTGCCGAAGCCTGGCACGATAAACACTGGGAGGTAATAAAGGACGGAACTAAGGCCAGCTACACCGCAATGTATAACCGTGCCGTGGAAGCGCACGAAGATATCAATGCCATTGATGTAAGTGCAGCCGATATCTGCAAGCACCTTCAGAAACTAGCTGATAAAAAGATGTCCGGTAAGTCTATAAAAACGCTGAGGACAATTTATAAACTGATATACCAAAACGCCATTACCGATGACTACTATGGCAAATTCATTACCAATAACCCCGCATTAAATGTTCCGCTGCCTTCAAAAATAAAGCCTGCCACAAAGCGCGAGGCTCCGGAAGACGAGATTATAGATAAAATTCGTACGAGCGCCGGTTCCGCATATTTTGGTTTATTTCCTATGCTGTTAATCAGCACCGGTTTTCGCCGAGGTGAAGCTCTTGCATTAACCTGGGGCGACATTGACTTCAAAAACAAAGTTATTTCCTGCAACAAGTCTTTAATCTATCGAGGTACGTCAAAAATCGGAGAAACGAAAACGGCTGCGGGAAAGCGGACCGTTCCGCTTCTGACTGACCTTGCAAGGATCTTAAAAAAACCGAAAGGCGCTCAAAATACTGACTACGTCTTTCCAAGCGAATCCGGCAGTTACTTACCCCAGGCGGCATACAATAGGCACTGGAAGCATTACTGCAAGGATATGGGCTTTGTTTCTATTTCAAAAAGCGAAGAACGAACCTCATCGCAGGGCAAAAAATACACATATTACGAGTTCAAAAACACCTTAACGGCGCATACGCTTCGTCATGGCTATGCAACAATGCTTTACGATGCAGGGGTTGATGTCTACACCGCCCAAAAGCTTCTTGGCCACGCGAACATCGAAACCACTATGGCCGTCTATACGCATTTAAGCCAACGTAAGCAACAGCAGTCTTTGAAAAAGCTTAATGAGTATGTCGCAAACAACTACAAACCCGTTGTGTCAAAGAAAATGTCAAAAAAGCCGAAACACGTTGATAACGCTTGATATTTACCGCGCTACGGACCAGAAGGTCGGGGGTTCGAATCCCTCAGGGCGTACCACCAAAAATAAACCCTCAAACCACTGTGTTTTCAATGGTTTGAGGGTTTTTATTATGCCTTGTAATTTTAGTTTTGTGGTCGTGTATTACCCTGTATTATCGCGTTTTGTCATTTATTTTATGTCAGATTTGTGTCAAATACAGGGCGTCAGTGCCTTAATAAACTCCACAACCCCGTCTTGCGTTCCCCTGTTTCCTAGCCCGTCAATGTTAGTCCAAATGCCGGTAGTCGATGTCTTGTCTTTATTACCACGCAGCTCGTCAACTGTGTATCCGGTACCATTAAAGACAAAGTGCAGCCGGGCAAGCCCATGGATTTCTTCGTATTCGTATTTGATGCCTTTTTGTTGAAGGGCTTTTTGAACTTTCAGTAGACGCAAGTATTATTCCTCCGCCTCATCTTTTGCTATTAGGTCAAATTCAATCAGCTTATTGATATACTCGTTTACGCTTATTCTCGGGCTAAACGGCCTAAGGTAGTCTTGGATCTCTTTTTTGCGACCCTTTGGCAAAGTTAAATTAATCCGATCATAGTTTGCTGCAATGAACTGGTTTTTGTATTCTGTCTGGTTATCATACTTTTTCTGCCTTGGCATAACATCACCTCAACAAGACTATAACATAATATTATTTATTTGTCTTGCGTAATATATCACAAAACATATTGCGCAAGATTGTAAATTTTGTCGATTGATAACATATTGCGCAATAAGTTATATTATAACCATCACCAGCAACAAAATAATAGGAGGCCGTACAAATGAATAAACTTAGAAGAAAAAAGCTAGAAGATATATCCGCCAAGCTAAGCGAATTGCAAGAGATGCTTGCGTCTCTACAGGAAGATGAAGAAGAGTACCGAGATAATATGCCCGAAAACTTACAGGGCGGCGAACGATACGAAAAAGCAGATAGCGCCGTAGATGCAATCGAAAGCGCGGTTAGCTCAATAGAAGAAGCTGTCGATTACATATCAACCGCAGTTGAATAATAAGGAGGGCCCAACAAAATAGATAAAGGGGGTAAATAATATGAGTAATAAAGAACCTGTCATTATGCAAATCGTCGCGGATCTGCAAATGCAATTTGGGATTGACGCTTCCAGGGCTAAGCAAATTATCGCAAACGCGCTTAATGGATACGAGTTGACCGACACAAACACAAGCAGTTCGGCATCCGATCTAAACGAGAAAATCAAATTTTTCCTCGATACTCGGCTATTGGACGGGTTATCGGCTAAAACAATTAATGCGTATAAATCGGAGCTTGTGCAGTTTTCGCGCTACTGCTCAAAGACTGTATCTCAAATCACAATAAGTGACCTCAGAGGATATATTGCCGACGCGCAGAGCGAGCACGCATTGAAGCGGACGACAATCAACAACAAGACTACAATCCTCAAAACATTTTTTCGTTTTCTGGTATCGGAGGAGATGTTGACGAAGGACCCGGCGGCGAAGCTTAAAATCTTGAAAGTAGATCTGAAAAGCCTCCGAGACGAGCTCGACGAAGAGGAGCTCGAGAATCTACGCAACGCCTGCAAGACTACGCGAGAAAAGGCGCTTGTTGAGTTCCTGGTATCATCTGGTTGCCGTGTCACCGAGACAGCGAATGTTTGCATATCGGATATAGACTGGAATGATAGATCGCTGATGGTCGTCGGCAAGGGAGACAAGAGCCGCCGAGTTTTCTTCTCAGTCAAAGCAAAAATGCAAATGAAGTTGTATCTCGACCAACGAAAAGGAGAGAGCGATCACTTGTTTATTGCGGAGCGCGCGCCTTATAGAGACATCAGCAAAGACCAGATTGAGAAGATTATACGAACGATTGCCACAAGAACAACCATTGATAAGCCAGTAACGCCCCATGTTTTAAGACACACGTTTGCTACGCAAGCGCTCCAACGAGGAATGGACATATCAATCATTCAGAAGCTGCTCGGACATGAATCGATTAACACAACGCAGATCTACGCGACCACATCAGAGGTCATGCTCAAGCGAGCTTATGAGCAATATGCGGCATAAAAAACAGCCCCTACGGATTATCTCCGCAGGGGCTGTTGTCTATTATGTATCTATTTTACCTCGGGCAAGCCTGCAACGCTCGTCAGCAGCGAGAGCACCGCCGCCAGAGCCGAAGCGCTCGCAACGGCTATCCAGTTAACTTCGCCGAGAAATGCCGTTGTGCCGATTGTAGCAACCGCTGTCTGCGCGAAAGTTTTGATTGCGCGGGTTCCTGCCGCTTTCCACCATGCTTCTTTATTCATGCTATATACCTCCTAACTTATCAAATGGAAAATTCTTTCCCGGGCAAGCTGTGGCGTTTAAATCACTATGCCGCACCACCTTTGCGCTCGGATATTTCGGACGCAAATAGGCAAGCAGTGCCTGACCGGATTTGAGCTGTGCGTCAGTCATGTATTCTGTTTCAAAGTTGCCTTCAAAGCAAATACCAATTGATGTGCCGTTATAGTACAGCGTATGCCCTCCTGCAGCGTTTTCTTCTCGTCCGTGGTAGACTGTGCCGTCTTTACGAACATAGAAGTTGTAGGCTATGCCGCGCCAGTGATTCCAATCCCTGTGGAATACATGAATCTGCTCGGGAGTGGTCAATGCATCAGAACCCAAGTGATGCAGCACGAAGCGCGTTGTGCTTGTGCGCAGAGTTGCGGCATAAGCCCATACATAATTGGGCTGGAGGATTTTTAAAGTGGATGTTGGCTCTGAAAGCTGTGTATTTATAGCCGCCTGCGTAAGCCTCCCCACTATGCCGTCGTCTTTTAAGCCATGAGCTTTCTGGAACGCGATAACCGCCGCTTTCGTCTTTGCTCCGAAATCTCCGTCAACATTGCCGCAGTTGTAGCCCAGAGCGTTTAAAGAGGTCTGCAAAGCTTCCACCGCTGCGCCCTGTGAGCCGAACTTGAGATTTGATACAATCTCTTCCGTTGGCTTTGTCGTAGTTTCGTTGCGCTTATAGGCAAGCAACAGGCTCTGGACGATACGCTCCTGCGAGGGTTTGTATGTCTTTCCACCCATAATCGCTTGACTGCTCCACGAGCCGTCAAAACGCAGGATGTTAACGCAACCACGATTTATCAGCTCGGCATTGACGGTATCGTTTGTTTCGGGCGTGTCCTTTAGCGCGATAGCCCACAGAATAGTTCCGTCAGCCGTAAAACCGATATGCGTACAGCCGTTCGCGGCAACGAACTTATTCATGCAGTATTTTTGTCCGTTATAATGCTGTGGCGGAAGACCTATGCAATAGCTGTATGCTCCTGCGGCAAGTCCAAAATAAAGCTCTCCGTTTTTGTTTATAACTGCGCCGAATTCTTTCCATTTCAGAGGCTTTATCGCTTTGCCAGCCACGATTAAATCGCAGTCGGTTGAATCGCCAACTTGTGCGTTGGTTTTCGCGGCGAGGTACTCTGCCATATCAAAATAGCCTAAATTTATAAGCTTGTCGCAGCCTGTGGTCTGCTTGACTTTTTCAATCGGCAAGTGCTGATAATTCATGTATATCTCGAACCGATATTCGGTGTTCGTCAGCTTGTCTATGTAAATCATTTCTGCTCTCCTTATGCCTTAATTTTCAGCCGCTTTACTTGAGCCATTACGGAATCCAGAAAACCGTTTCCGCTTAAATTATCATGGTAAACCTTGTGCATGGCTATTAAGTCCTCTAAATCTTCGGCAGATATTTCGCCGTCCAAAATATATCTTTTCCCCAAATGCTTAATTCGGTCATAGAGCAATATTCGTAGGCCTGCCGTCGTGTCACTATCTCCCTTAGCTTCTGCATCTTCGAGGCAAGCGTTTCGATTGAGTTTCCATGTGATAATGTTAAAGATGCCCGAAATAAAACCGCCGCCAATTATGGCGAGAACTATTTGCCAAAATACACTTATCATGTCGTTTACCCTCGTTCTGTATAAAAATACCGCCCTCCAAGGCGATTATGTAGTAGCTTCGGTTTCTGCGGCTAGGGCTGCCGCTGCTGCATCGGCCTCTGCCTTTGCTTGTGCTGCAACTTCCGCTGCTGCTGTCGCCTCAGCGGCTTTCTGTTCAGCTATCTCGGCCAGCGTTGGCTCGGGAGGAAGCAAAGGCGCACTGAAAGTTCCTGTCTCGGGGTCGTAAATATCATGCACTTCAACAGCCGTTTCATTGCTTATGTCGATACACGCCGCGAGAAAATTTGGGGAATAACGCTCCGCAATTGGGACACCCGGAAGCTCCGGATTTTCTTCGGGAAGTATTTCAACCGCGACATTATCAATTAGTCTTATATATTTCATCTTTTCCTCCTTTACCAGGTAATAATGCAAACACCTGTGCCCGGGCCGCCATCGCCGCCATTATTAATGTCTGGCGCGCCGTTAGGCCCGCCGCCGATACCGCCCGGTGAGCCGGGCAGAATGGTACCACCGCCGCCGCCATTGCCGCCCGCGCCGCCGGGGCCTCCGGGGCAAGCAAAAGCTAAGCCCGGATAATATCCTCCGCCGCCACCACCGCCGCCTCCGAAGCCATTGCTTGTGCCCCCAGGCGCGCCGCCGTTCGCGCGTCCTGCGCCTGCGGTACCTACTGTACTAGGAGAACCTGAGCCTCCAGCGCCCCCGCCCAGCGCAGTAACAATAGCGCCGAAAGAGGTGGAGCC